>Ga0208985_1000001_pt1 | contig 52450 bp, 70 predicted proteins | sample MedBloCARef_O1_FD_187853 | JGI IMG/M metagenome (GOLD analysis project Ga0208985, IMG submission 187853) | Forest soil microbial communities from El Dorado National Forest, California, USA - Mediterranean Blodgett CA Ref_O1 (SPAdes) (version 2) | ecosystem: Environmental > Terrestrial > Soil >...
GCGTAGAGCCCGGCGGAGTAGGCGCCGTGCAGTTCGGTGACGGCGACCATCTCGATCCAGGCCTGGGAGGTGGCCGGGTCGACGAGCTTCGCGATGGCCTGTTTGGTCTTTTCCAGGCCCCAGTCCTCGGCGGCGGCCTGGGTCAGGGTTCCCCGGATGGTCTCGAAGGTGTTCTGGGGCCAGCGGGCGGCGGAGAGGCGGTCGTGGACGGTGTTGAGGTAGAGCGCGCGTTGGGCTTCCTCGCCCAGGCTTGCCAGGCCGCCGGGAGCCGGTTGGGGATGGGCGGCCTGGTAGGACGCGCTGAACGCTTCACCGGCAAGGGGTTCCACCACCGTGTTGAGGTCACGGGTGAAGTCCTCCACGGTGGGCAGCAGATCGACGGACGGCACCACGTAGGGGTTGGTGGTCCACTGGGTCTGGATCTCCTGGTTCACCCGTCCCAGCCAGCGGTCCACGGCTCCGCGGATGCCTTTGCGGAACCTGCCCAGCCATCCGGCCTCCCCGGGGATCTGTGCCATGGCTACGCTCCCAGCGCCCGGACCAGGAGCAGCGGCTCGTGGCGTTCCCCGGTGGCGAGCAGGCCGCGCACGTAGGAGTCCAGCTTCAGGCGGGTCGCTGAGTCGACTCCGGCGGCGTCCAGCAGTTCCCAGGCGCCGTCCATCAGCCGGTCCAGGTCACTGACCGCCGGGCGGATCTGCGTGTGCAGGTCCCAGGCGGCCAGCTGCATATGGGCAAGCCGGTTGCGGGTGGAGCGGTCCAGCAGCCGTTTCCCGGCGATCTCCAGCGCTCTTCGACAGGCCATGTCGGCGGCCATCACCGGCAGCCGTGCCCCGGCCCCGGCGGTGATGGCCGGGGCGCTGGCAGACGCTGGCGAGGCCGTGGGCGGGGCGCCGGCCGACGGGGCGCCGGTGCGTGTCTGGGTGCTGGAGGCGGGCACCGGGGGGGTGGCGGTGGTCTTGTTGGTGCCGGGTACGGGTACCCCGCCGGGCAGGGTGCCGCGTTCGGTCACGGTGGTGCGTACGGCTTCGGGGACACCGAGGCCGGTGACGCCCAGCGCCGGGAGGACGATCTGCGCGCCGATGGGTGTCGCGGCCAGCTCCATCAGGATCTTGAACTTGAGTTCTTCCTGGGTGGGGGCGTCGGCCTGGTCGAAGCCGCACTCGCGGCGCAGCGCATCCAGCCCGATCGCGTTCAGGCCGTACAGCTGGATGGCTTCCACGGGCCGGTTGGGGCGCAGCGTGAGGACGTCGGTGTCCCCGGCGACCACGACGTCTGTGGTGTCGTAGCCCATCTGCTTCATCAGCGGGTGCAGCCACATGCGGGTGATGGCGCCGGTGATGATGTCCAGCAGCGGGCGTACGTGGAGCTTGACGGCGCTCTCGTCCAGGGACCACGCGGACCAGTGGTTGAGGTCGCCCAGGCCGAGCATGATCTCGGGGGGGATGTCGAGACTGATGGCGAGTTTCTTCAGGTGCAGGTTCTCGATGTCCACGGACTGGGAGTCGAAGGCCGTGCTGAGGTCGAGGTGTTTGAGCTTGTCGGCGGCGGCGTCGGGCATCCGGAGCACGATCGGCACGACGGCGGCGGCGCTGTCGCGGTTGCTGATCGGGGTGACCATCGCCTCCACGAGGTCGTTCATGAACGGGTCGTCGTGGACCTGCTGGGCGGCGTCCTGGGGGGATGCTGCGGCGATGGTGGCGGATTCGGGCACCGCGAGGATTCCGGCCCCGGCCAGTCGGGAGTCGACCGTGGCCAGGAAGTGCGCGTTCATCGCGCAGAGGACCCGCATCACCGGCAGGGCGGCTTTGCACTGGGAGTCGGCTTCCCAGGCGCGGCGCGGGTGCGGGCGCCACACGCGGGCGAACAGCGCCAGGTCGGGGTCGATGTCGGCGGTGGTGTAGTCGTCGCGGCGGACGCGGATCATGCCGCCGGGGCGGAACTCGACCTCTTCGCGGCTGAATGATCCCCAGCAGCGCTCGGGTTCGCGGCCGGGCATGTCGGGCTGCTCGTCCCAGGCGGCCACGAAGGACTCCCCGGGGACCGAGAGGTGGGTGGCGATGCGGTGCATGAACTGGATCTGTCCGGAGGGCCCGTTGGCGAAGCTGTCCAGCAGACCTTGCAGGCGCAGGTCGCTGACGGGGTTGGGGTTGCCGTCGCCGTCGCCGCGCGGGTCCATCTTGCCGACGTAGAGAGTGCAGCGGGATACCGCGTTGGCCAGCCAGCCGATGCCGTAGCGCAGCTCACCCAGGCGGTCGTAGTAGTTCCAGGCGTCCATCTGCCACGGCAGCCCGGCCCTCGGGGCGGTCTGCATGTTCTCGCGGGTGATCTGTACGGCAGCGGCGGTCAGTACCGGGGCCTGCTGGCCGGTCTTGGGCGACTTGTAGGTACGTGAGCGCCAGGTCCATGCAGGCATCCGGGCCTCCTGGTCAGATCTCGTCGCGGCGGGCGGGGGCCTCAAGCAGCGTGGCGGGCGGCAGGTCGTCCTGGTGGATGTAGAGGTGGCGCGGGGGCGGGGGCTGGTCCAGCCACGATGCGGTGATGCCGTAGAGCCAGGACACCGTCAGGGCCAGTGCCGGGACCTCGAACCACGGTGAGCGGCCGTGCCACCAGGCCAGGGGCGCCAGTGCGGCGGCGATCCACAGTCCGGCGCACCAGTAGCACTCGGCCAGGGTGCCGAGCCAGTCCGCGCGGCGCTGGCACCAGTCGCGCAGGGGCCGGGTGATGGTGTCGTCGGTGAGCAGGCGCGTGAGGCGGAAGTGTGCGCCGAGGAGGAGTAGCAGTACGGGCAGGGAGATCACGCTTCGTACGGTACGCGCCGGTTGGGGGCGTATGGCAGTGGCTGGGCCGTTTGGACGGAAACCTGTATCCGGTCTGCGCGGATGGAAACGGGGCGGTTGTGAAACCCTGGCATACCAGCGCGACAGGGTGCGCGAGCACCGGTAAGCTCGCGCACCACCACCAGCCCCAGCCCCAGGAGTCGCGCAGATGTCCGCGCACCACGACCAGCCCAGTACCTTGCGTGCGCGGACCGCCGCGCAGCCCGCCTTCTACATCAGCCGCGCAGTGGCGTGCGTGGTGCTGGTGGCCGCGCTGGTGATGTGCGCGCCCGGAGAGCACGATCTCGCGCAGCGCGCGGGCTACGGCGCGGACATCAGCTGGCTCGCGCCGGTGATCCTGTCGCTCTACGCGGCCACCGCCATCGGCATCACCAGCAGCATGGAGGACGGCGCCCCGCGCAGGCGCTCCGCGCAGATCGCCTGCTTCGTATCCTCTGCGCTCGCGCTCTGCGCGCAGGTCGCCGTCCACCTGATCGAAGCCCACTACCTGCCCTCGCGCAGCTACTGGACCACCGCCGGGTTCTCGATGATGCCGGTCATCGCCGCCGCGCACATGATGCACCTGATCTCGCGCCCCCGGCAGACCGGTGCGCGGACCCTGCGCGGGATCACCTCGCGCACCACGGGCACCGCCGCCCGCGCACTGCGCGTGGTGCCCGCGCAGCCGCCGGTGATGCCCGCGCAGCCCGCGCCGCGCACCCCGGCGCCCGCCGCGCAGAGGCCCGCGCACCACGCCCCGCAGAGGGCTGTGGGAGTGCGCGAGGCTTCGCGCGAGACCGGGGTGAGCGAGTCCACGCTGCGCGGCTGGATCAAGTCCGGGTTCGTTATCAACCGCAACCCCGACGGCGAGCCGCCGCGCGTGTTCGTGCGCGATGTGCGCGACCACCAGGCCGCGCAGAAGAAGCTCACCCCGTGAACCCGCTGAGCGAGCCCGCGCAGCGGCTCACCTTCGGCGGCGGCACGTGCGCGGACCTGTTCGCGCAGCTGTCGCTGTGGTGCCACGAGCACCCCGATGCGATGCCGGTCATGGTCCACGCCCAACTCCTGGACCCCCGGCACACCGAGCCCGGCGAAACCATGCAGCTCTCGGTTTGGGTCGAGCAGTGAGCGGGCCGGGGTGGACGTGGGTGGATGACATCCTGGCGGGGCTGGTGTCGGTGCAGATCGGATTGGCGGCGTGGTCCTGGCGCAAGGCGCTGCGGTTCACCCGAGCGCTGTACCAGGCCGGGCGCGGCCCCGACCCGGCCACGCAGATCGCCTGGATCCTGGCCCAGCACGAACGCGCACTGGTGTGGACCAAGTGGGCCATGCTCTGCACCGCCGTCCCCACTATCGGCGTGGCCGTGTGGGGACTACTGGATGTATCCCTGCACTAGCGGCTGAACGCAGCCCCACCCGCGCCGAGCCCGGGTGGGGCTGTGCGGTGTTCAGGCTCCGGCCGCGCGCTCCAGATCCGCCACGGTGATGAGGTCGCCGGCATGAGCATCACGGACGAATTCGAGACTGAAGCGGCGCTCCCCGCCCAGTACCACCCCGTACGCCACCAGGCAGGCCGGGTGGTCGGCGTAGCGGCCCGGGAGCCAGGAGCCGTTCCAGGAGATCGTGAAGCCGTCCAGTCCCCCGGCCAGCGGATGGATCTGCAGTCCCTCGCTCATGTTGATCCTTTGCGTTCGGGCCGGTTGGACGGGCCGCCTTCGTCGTAGCGGGCTCTGGCCATCCGTCCCATGATCTCCTCGATCTGGGGCCATTCCACATAGTCCGCCAGGATGATGCGCTCGCGGTGGTCCCGTTCGGCGATGTCCGCCACCCGGGTCCAGCCCAGGGCCATGTCGCGGGCCTCCGCAGGGGTGACCTGGCCGCGCCTGGAGCCGCGCCGCAGCATCACGAAGGGCTTGCCGTGGATGGTGGCGCCGCCTTCCACGCCGATCACGGGGCGGCCGGTGGTGGCGTAGAGGTGGGCGCGGCGGGCACGGATGCGGTCCATCATCCGCCCGACCCTGCGCAGATCCCCATCGAAGGTCTCGGTCAGTTCCAGCACCAGCGATGCGTCGACCTCGGAACAGTTGGCTGCGGCGAACATGTCGCGGGCGGTCACGTGGGCGCGGTCCAGCGGGACGGCCGCGAAGAACGTGCCCCAGTGCACGAGCACCACCGGCAGTTCAGTGTCGGGATCCAGGCTTGCCTCAACCCAGAGGCTCGGGTCGTTCTCGTCGTGGATGAAGCGGTGCGTGTCGGTCATCGGTACAGTCTGCCGTGGACGGACCGGCCAAAGCTGCGTCCCCGCCGGGCCCTACGCCGGTCATCGGGGCCCGGCACTGACGTCCCGCCGGGTCCGTTTCCCGGCGGGACGCCGTGCATCAGTAGGTGCGGCGCACGGGGGCGCCGCCACGCGGCTGTACAGAAGCGCGGGAGATGTCGGTGGCGGTGGTGACGGCTTTGCCCGCCCCCGGTACCCGCAGCAGCGCATACCCCAGGTACACCGAGGCGTCGATACGGCCGGGGCTGTCGGGGTCGTCGGGCTGCCAGGTGGCCCATTCGTTCTCGAGATCGGGGAGGTAGAACCCGAAGCGGATGCGGTCTTCGATGACCTGCTGGGCGATGGGGTCTGCGCGCAGCAGCTTGCCTACCTTGGCGCGGACCGGCTTGACCCGGGGACACAGCGTTCCCTCGGGGATCAGTTCCTCGTGCTGCATGGCGGTCCAGGCCGTGCGCACGGCCAGGGTGGCCTGGTCGCCGCCGAAGTTGGTCTCCACCACGATCAGTTGAGCGTCGGTGTCGTAGGCCAGCTGACAGGCCGCCCTGGACCACTGCGCGCTGGACATGTGGGCGGTGCGGTCGTGGGTCCAGTACAGGCGCTGGTCCTCGCCCAGGTAGCCGCCGATGATTCCGGCTTCGTCCCGGCCGCCGCCGGACGGGTCCACCGCCACCGCCACCCGCATCGGCGCCGGGGGCTCCTGGAAGTGGCGTGCGCGTTCCAGCTGCTCCCTTGAGAGCAGGGCGCCTTCGGCGGGTTTGGGGTCGCCCTGGTAGAGGGCGCCCCAGTCGCGGGCCTTGGTCTCGGCTTTCTTCTTGGACCAGTGCGCGGTGAGCAGACGGATGTTGCTGTCCGGGATGGCCGGGTGGGTCAGGGGGTCGCCGGGGGCGCGGTGCAGCGGATCGTCCGGGGCGGAGCTTATGGCCGGGAGGTGCAACACAATCCACTTGCCGCCCCGGGCCTTGACGCCCTCGTAGTGCATCAGGCGTCCGGCCAGGTCGTCTTCGTGCCAGCGGGTCATCAGCAGCACTACGGGGGTGCCCGGCCGCAGCCGGGACATGAACGTGGAGGACCACCAGTCCCAGACGTGTTCGCGCATCAGCCGCGAGTCGGCTTCCTTGCGGTCTTTGTGGGGGTCGTCGCAGATCGCCAGAGTCGCGGGGAAGCCGGTCAGTGACCCGCCCACGCCCACGGCGCGCATGCCTCCGCCTGCGGTGGTGGACCAGTCGTAGACGGAGGCTTCGCCGCGCTGTATCCGCAGCCCGAACTGGGCGCCGTGTTCGAACACGTGACGGCGCACTACGCGGGAGTGCTTCAGGGCCAGGGATGCGGCGTAGGACCCCAGCACGACCTTGGCGCGGGGTTCGCGGGCGAGCCACCAGAACGGCAGCGACTGCGAGACCAGCGTGGATTTGCCTACCTGCGGCGGGGTGGTGATCAGGAGGCGGTCATCTGGGCCCAGCTGTCCCAGGGTCTGTCCGATCAGGCGGGTGTGGGCGCGGATCTGGAAGTGGCGCGGGTCCAGGTACTTGGCCATCGTGGCGGGGTTCTTCAGGGCGGCCAGGCGGCGCATCTCCGCGCGCAGCTCCACGTCGGACATGTCGTGGTAGACAGCGAGGTCACTCATCTTCTTCGCCCATCAGCTCCAGTACGTCCTCGGCGTCGATGCCGCCGGAGCCCAGGCGCCGCGCCAGCTCCATCGCAGCGGATTCCATCTGCGCGCGCCGGGTGCCTTCATCGGCCGGCACTGAGGTGACCGTGATGGGGCCGCGTCCGGGGCCGGACAGCTGCACGCTGGTGTCGGGCTCGCCCAGGGCCACGCGGGCCAGCTTCGAGTACAGCTCGGCCATGCGCGTCAGCTCGGTCGCCGACAGGACGGAGGGGTCCAGTCCCTCCATCCCGGCGGAGACTTTCCCGAGTACCTGCTTGGACAGGCGCAGGTGCTCCCTGACCATGGCGCGGGAGTTCTCGTCCAGGGCCGCGAGCCACTGGCGGTCCATGTGGGCGTCATAGGCGCCGCAGCGTTCGTTCCAGCGCCAGGTGTAGGCGTACTGCTGGGCGGTGCGGTGGGTGATCTTCAGTCTTTCCGCCGCCCGCTTCAGCGTGCGCGTTCGCCCCAGGTCGCGGTACAGGGCGAACTGGTTCCAGCGGTTCAGGGATTCGCCGGGCTGGCGGTCCCAGGCGTCGCGGTCGTCGTCGCGCACGACGATAGGCGCTTTGGGTTCAGCCATCGGTGACCACCATGCCCTTCGCGGAGCGGGCGTCGGCCAGGGCCATCGCCTTCGCGGTCTCCTGGTCCAGGGTGCCGCACAGCGTCAGCTTCTCTCTGAAGTACGCCACGGTGCTGATGCGCTCGGCCTTGCAGGTCTCGCACCAGCCGTTCCGGCGCTGTCCGCACGCGCACACGATGGGGGTGTTGCCGTGCCATTCGTGGGCGTCGATCAGGGCCAGGTCGCCGTCCTGCATGTCCAGGGCGATACGCCAGCGCGGGAACACGAACACCCCGCCCGAATAGGTGCCGCGCCGGAAGCAGGTCAGGGTGGAGAACCCGGTGGCCAGGTCTCCGGCGTCCTGGTGGACGCCGGTGGGGTAGGTGTTGTTGACCGTGACCGTGGAGAACGGCGTCCCGGGTACCGACCACTCGGGCGGGGTCTGCGAGACGGCTTTCATCTGGACGGCGAAGCGGTCCGGTACGTGGCGGGCGAACTCCAGCGAGACGTCGCGCAGCAGGGGAGCCAGGGCCTGCCACTGGGGCAGGTTCTGGCCGGTCCACGCGGTCAGGCGGCAGTACTTGTGATGTCCGGCGGCGTCGAATGCCCCGGCGATCGCGCTGGGGACGGGCAGGGCCCGGGTCTTGTTGCCGGAGCCTGACTTGACGCGTTCGGAGCCGGAGGCCGATCCGCGGTTCTCGGTGCGTGAGGATCGCAGCGCGTGGAGGATCTCGTAGGTGTCCGGGTTCTGGGTGTGCTGGCGCAGCACCCCGGGCAGGTACACCACCAGCGGCTGCCCGTTGGGCTTGAGGACGCGCGCCGGGCCGGTGAGCAGGGCGTTGTAGTCGGCGGGGCCCAGGATCTTGCCGATCTTGCCGTCGAGTTCGCTGTCGGGGATGCGTGTGCGCAGCCGCATCTCGATCATCGGGTCACCGGCCGGGGTGCGGGGCGGAAGGCGAGTTCGCCGGGGCGGGTGGCGTGCGGGCGCAGGTACTGGGGCCAGCGCCGTACCAGTTCCTGGCACAGGGCCTGCTCGTCGGCGGGGGTGCGGTTGGCTACGGCGCCGCCCCGGTTGCTGTAGTGCGCGTAGGACGCGGTGATCATGTCCAGGCGGGCTACTTTGCCGTGCAGGTGCAGGTGGGCACAGGTGTAGTCGTAGTCCTCTTTGAAGGGCAGCGTCTGGTCCCAGACGGGGATGGCGGTGTCGGTGGCGCACAGCGAGCCGATGATGAAGCCGTAATCCAGCTGTTTGCCCCGGGCGAAGTAGGCGTTGTCTGTCGGGGGGACGCCGACCAGGTGAGCGGTGCCGTCCAGGGCGTTGAGGATCTTCTCGCGGACGTGGGTCCAGGCGATGGGGAAGGGCTTCGCGCCGTCGGTTGCGGGGATGTGCCTGAAGCCTTTGCAGTCGTCGTCGGTCTGGATGCAGACCACGCCCTTGCTGGTGGCGTCGTAGAGGGCGGCGTTGCGTGCTGCGGCCAGGGCGTAGCCCGGTGGCGGGGGGTTCTTGACGGCCAGCACCCACTCGGCTCCGGCCTGCCGGTAGTCGTAGCGTTCATCGGCCGGCACGACCCACACGAGCGGGTCCGGGGCGAAGCGTGCGGTCATGGCGGGTACGTTGCCGGGGCGTCCGGCGCTGATCACGTACACCTGGTGGGCGCGGGTCACCATGTGATGGCCTCCACTCCGGCTTCGCGGAGCATGTCCTGCCACTGGACCGGGGGGGCGTTGGTCTTGGCGCCGTCCAGGACGGCGACGGCGATGCGTACGGCTGCGTGGACCAGGGGTCCGGTGGGCTGTTCGCCGAGGTGTTCGCGCATTGCCTCCAGTCCGTTCATCAGGGCGGCTTTGTCGTCCACCGGCAGGATGACGACGACTTCGGCCAGGCCCTGGACGGCGAGGGAGCGTTCGCCTGCTACGCGGGCTTCGCGGGCTTCGCGGGCGTCGGGTTCCTCGGCCCACTGCGCGTCGGTGGGGCCGGGGTCGGTTTCGCGGCCCATGGCGTCCTCGTCGGGTTCCAGGCGCACCAGGAGGTCATCGAGCCAGTCGTCCTGGTAGCCGGTGCCGTCCAGGCCGATGTCGGTGTCGGCGAGTTCTTTGAGGACTTCGGCGAGGAGGTATTCGTTGAAGCCGCCGCCGACCTGGGCGGCCTGGTTGTCGACTACGAGGATGCGTTTGGCCTGGACGTCGGTGAGGTTGAGGCGTACGGCGGCGATCTGGTCCCAGCCGAGTTGCTGGGCGGCGTGCCAGGTGTGGTTGCCTGCGCAGATGTAGCCGGTGGAGTCCTGGATGACGATGGGCTTGAACTGGGAGTTGACTTCCAGGGATTTCGCGATGACGTCGATGTCGCCCTGGCGGGGGTTTCCGGGCCAGGGCTGCATGGTGCTGATCGGGGTCAGCTGATCCTGTAGGGCGGTGTTGACGTTGTGGGGCACGGGGGTCTCCGGGCGGCAGCGGTATGGGGCGGCTTGTCCGCACGGTACCGCCGTGTCCGGGTTGTTGGGGGTATGCGGGGAGAGGTCATGGTGTGTCGAAGGGACGCATGAGGCAGAGTTCCGCCAGGACCGCGCAGTACCGCTTGAGGGCGTAGGGGTCGGCTGGGAGGTGTCCGGCTTCCCACAGGGCCAGGGTGCATTCGCTGATGCCTACGCGCTGGGCTACGTCGGCGCGGGTCAGCGGGATGAGTTCGCGCAGGAGGGTGAGGTGGCCGCAGGCAGCCAGCTGGCCCAGGGCGCGGCTGATCTCGGCGGGGCCGGGCGGCTGCTGGTCAATCAGTGTGCTCATGGCTGACAGAACGTACCGGGCCACTACGCACCCCCCGGGGTGGACGCGCCTTTGGTGGGGTCAGTCTGTGTGGTGGCCTGGCTGTTGCGGAAGGACCACGCCGAATGTCCGGCCCGAGGGGTGGCGCTCGCTGCCGGGCGGCCGGGGCGGCCGGGGCGGCAGCGGCGGGGCAGCGGGAGGGCGGTGTCGGCCTATCAGGATCGCGCCCAGGGCGGCGCTGGAGGAGCCGAAGGCGAGCGCGGACAGCAGCGCGGAGAGAGTGGACATACTGCCACCCTGTGCCACAAGCGGGCCGCCCGCCCGGCGACACGCCTATCCGGGCGACCACGGCGCCCGCCGCTCCGGGGGCCACCCGGCAGTGCCGGGGTCGGGCCACCGGCGCAGCAGCTGGCGGCGCTGGCGGTCGTTCAGGCGGACCGCACGCTCGTACACTCCCACTACCCGCGCCCCGGCCACCCCCCAGGTAGGGAAGGGGTCCTCGCCGGTCCACAGGCCGTCGTCCAGGGGCTGGACCAGGTACAGGTCCCCCAGCCAGCAGCGGGAGGCGTAGAACCGGGCGTAGGGGCGGCTGGTGGTCACATACAGCAGGTCGGGGCGGCCGGTGGCGGGCTCCAGGCCGGTGCTGTCGCCCCGGGCGCGTTTCTCACACGTGGGGCAGCCGTCCATCAGGGCCGGGGCGTGCCCGCCGGTGAGCACCTCGCCGACGCGGACTCCGGGGGTGCCGCCGTGCCAGATCCGTTCCATCCGGTCACGGTAGCGGCCGGGCCTGACACCTGGGTCAGGCGGCTTCCAGGACGAACAGCGGCGGCTGCACGGGCCCGTAGGGGAACGCGAACACCCCGGCGGCGGTGTCCAGGGTGCGGATGCAGCGCTGGCAGGTAATCGGGGCGTAGGTGGCGTTCATGGCCATGATGTCCCAGCCGTAGGTGCCGGTGTGGCAGGCGGGCTGGGGGATGAGTTCCCCGCCGATCCAGCGGGCCGGGGTGACGGCGTGGACGATCTTGGACTTGCGGACGGTCATGCGCTTGCCGCCAGCGAACTTCTGCCGGGCGGACAGGGCCAGGGACCGCACGGCGGTCAGCGGCGTGTCCTGCTCGGGAATCATGTTCATGCGGCTATTATGCCCGGTCCGCTCAGGTGATAACTAGGTGTTTCATTCATCTCATACCTGCGGCTCTGGCCAGCAGCAATGCCGAGAACGGGGCTGCGGTGGGCTTGTCCTGGGCGAGCTGGCGCCACAGCCGCTCCAGGTCCGGCTCGCTCTGCCGGTGGCAGGCGCTGATCCACTGCTCCAGGAACTGCCGGGCGCGGTTCCACTGCGGCAGCGTGATCACGGCGGGCTCCCCGCGTGACAGCGCGATACCCGAGCCCAGTCTGCGCAGCTGGTAGTCCACCACACTGCCCGGCCGCTTCGGGGGCGGCGGCGCCGGGTCTGAACTGATCCGCAGGCCCAGCTCCACCGCCACCAGGTACTCCAGCTGGGGCCGGGCAGCCAGCAGCGTGCCCCGGCGTACTGCGTCGCCCAGGCGTCCCATGGTCACCGAGCCGACCAGCAGGTCGGCCCAGGCCCAGACCTGCTGCCGTGTGGCGTTGTCCATGGGGTCAGTGTCCTGGTTCACGCCGGTACATCGAGGCGATCCACGCGGGCAGCGCCAGGCACACCGGGGATTCGATGTCGCGGACCTGCGGAATCCGGGACAGCTCCGCGCGGGCCAGGTTGAACTCGGGCTCTCCGGCGGCCGGGCGGCACCCCAGCGCCCGCTGCACGTACGGGGCGGCCGTCTCGGTCTGCGCGAGCAGCACATCCCCCAGCTGCGCATACTCCTGGAAGGCCTCGTCGGGGCTTTCCGCCGCCACCAGCCGGGCGCCGGTGTGGACGGACTTCACCACCCCGTCGAACACGAGCTGGCGGCGCCGCTCCACGGAGATGGCCCGCTCCAGCTCCACCACCCCGAAGCGGTTGCGCCAGTGGTCGGGGCCGTGGCTGTCGACGAGCTGGAGGATGCACGCGGCCAGGTCCACCGGGCCGCGCCAACCGTACTGGGCTGCCAGCGGCATGGTGATCCGGCCCATGGCCTGGGCGCGGATACCGGCCTGGTACAGCTCCTGGAGCATCTGCCAGTACGCCGGGGTGCCGTAGGGCTGGAGCCGGATGCGGTCGGTCCGCGGGGGTTCTGTGGAGTGCCGGCGCGAGGTGCGGCTCATGTGCGGCGCCGGGTTGTGCTGTCGTGGCTGTACTGGGCTCCGCCGCCGACTCCGTAGCGGCACACCGCCCACGCCAGAACCACTCCGGTCAGGGCTTCCTCGCGGCCGGAGTTGATGCTGTTGTCGTTGGTTACGGGGATGCCCTGGCCGTCGATTCCCGGTCCCCGGCGCAGCTGGAGCGCGGCGCGGCGTAGGGCGGCGGTGTCGCCGCCGTCGGAGGCGGGGCGGGTGTACAGGGCGGCCTGCATCAGCTTGCGCCAGGCCGACATGATGTCCTGCGACCACGACGCCAGGCGCTGGGCGTCCTGGAAGCGTTCGGTTCGGGCTACGGGGTCCTGCGGGGCGGTGTTGTCCGACAGGATCACTCCTGCCTGGAAGCTGGTGGCGGCCTGCATCTCCTTGGGCAGGCACAGTTCCACCAGGGGTACCCCGTAGGCGTTGCAGCAGCGCGGGTCGGCTTCGGCGTCCAGCAGTGACAGGGCCATCGCCATCAGGTCCGGTGCGGCGCGCAGCCCGTACTGGTCGATGAAGATTTTCGCGTGCTCCATCGACTCCGGGTTCACTCCTGCGGGGTTGGTGCAGGCTTCGGCGGTGATCTTCGTGATCAGGCCCCAGTAGTCCGGGGAGTTGTAGCGGGGCCACTGGTCCAGGGTCCATACGGTGGGTGCGGGGCGGGGCAGGCGCATCAGGGGTTCTCTCAGCTGAGTTGGAGGCAGATGGTGGTGATGGCGTAGATCAGCACGGGGTCTTTTTCGCGTAGTCCCGGGCCCTGGAGCAGGATGGCGCGGGCGGTGAGGGCGTCGCGGTGGTGCAGGGCGGCCAGGGCCTGGTTGCACAGCTGCATCCACTGCGGCACCACCCCGATGCCCTCCACGCCCAGGTGTGCGGACTTCTCCCACAGTTCGCGGCGCTGTTCGGGGTCGGCCTGCCTGGGCAGGGTGTGGTCGTAGTGGCCCATCATGAACTGGAACACCTCGGCTTCGGCGCTCTCCTGGACCGGCGCGAACATTCCGGCCAGGTCGCAGGCTCCGGTGAAGGGGTTGCGGGCGTCGGCGGCCCAGTCGCGTTCCATCCGGGTCAGCCCGAGCATGATCAGGTCGATCAGGGCGCGCAGGCCGTAGCGGATCGCGATCAGGTTCTGTGCCTGCACGCCGTGCGGGCTCAGGGCGTAGACGGTGTGGAAGTGCTCCAGGAGCTGGATGTACTGCGCGGAGCCGTACGGGGGCAGTCCCTCGCCGGAGACCAGGCCCAGGGTGTCGGGGAACGGCGGGAGGGTGTCGGGGCGGCGACGGGGCATCAGCGCCGGTGTCCTTTGCGTTCGGGGCAGCCCGGTGCGTGCCCGTGGTGGTGGTGGCCTTTGGCGTCCACCTCGTAGGGCTGGAAGGAGACCTGGGTGCCGCAGTCGCGGCAGACCGCCCGCAGGACCTGCTGGCCGTAGATGTCAGGGGTGCGGTCCAGTTGCAGGTCCAGGCTGTTGTCCCGGCCGCACTTGGGGCACTGCATGTACTGGGAGCGGCGGGCGTCGTCTGAGTGCAGCGCCCGGGAGACCTTCCCGGACAGGGCCCGGTCGGTCTGCGCGAGCATGTCGAAGTTCTCGCCCAGGAGCCGCTTGGGGTCCGAGACCGCCAGCCACACCATCGACGCCCACAGCATCACCAGCCGGGCCTCCTTGTCGTTGGTGCGCAGCGTGGGGTACTTCATCAGGGCGCCCCGGGTCAGGGTGGTGCTGTCGCGGTTCAGGTGCGCGTCCAGGCACTCCTGGAGCGGCCCGGTCCACCGGGGCAGGTTCCGCGAGAGGCGTTCGGCTTCTTCCAGGCGCCGGGTGAACGCTTCGGCGTCGGTGGCGGGGTCGCCGGTGGAGATTTTGTCGGGCAGCAGCGACCCGGCCAGCACATCGGCTTCCGAGGGCTCGCGCAGCAGATGGGAGACCTGGAACCGGCCCGCCATGGAGGCCACTGCGCTGGGCAGGCCGTTGGTGCGCATGTGGTGGGCGGTGCGGGCCATGCACGTATCGGCGAAGTCCAGCAGGAACCGCCAGCCGTAGTGGTCGGCGGCGGCGTCCCAGTCGGGCAGGTCGGGGTCCTCGTCGCGGTCGGTGAGCTTGCGGAGCATGGTGCGGTACTCGGGGGTGCCGCGTTCGGGGAAGCCCCAGCCCATGAACATCCCGATCAGGGTCTGGGCGTCGATCTCGATGGGGGTGGTGAACACGATCTGCGTGGTGTCGATGAAGCCGCCTTCCACCGGGGTGCTGGTGGTGGTCGCGGTGAACTCCGGTTCTTCGGTCATGGTTTGTGCTCCTGCTCGATGATTCCCTCGGCGCGCAGATGGGTGCGCAGGGCGTCTATGACGATCGCGCGCCGGTCCAGGCCGGTCTTGTCGTGGAGTTCGTCCAGGGCTGCCTTGAGGGTGTAGGGGATGGCGCAGGTGAGTTTCTCCTGCGGTACCCGCCCGGCCCCCCCGGCGGCGGCCGGGGGGGCGGGCAGCATGCGGTCGTTCACTTGGGTCCCTTGTTGCCGTACAGCTTGACCAGCTCGCCGAACAGGTCGGAGGCGTGGGGGGTGGGGCCGATGGGCGAGGTGAGCTGGAGTTCGGAAGGCTTGAAGCTGATCTTTCCCCAGGTGCGGCCCTGGCAGGTGTAGTCCCAGGCGCGGGTGAGCAGGTAGAAGTCCACTCTGGTCTGGTCCATGGGGCGCAGCTTGATGCGCTGGCGGCGGGTGCTCTCCGGGGCCAGGAGGTATTCGCGCAGGGTCCAGTTGGGGTCGCCCTTGCGGATGGTGGTGGGGTAGCGCATCTCGTCCACCCACCATCCGGCCAGTTCGCCGCCGTCGCCGCAGTGCTTCCCGGCCAGGTAGTGGAACAGCCCCAGCGCGTTCGCCTTCAGGTTCAGCTTGGGGGCCTGGTACATGATCGACACTGATTCGCGCAGTCCGGGGTTGCTGGAGATCGCGGCCTGGATCTGTTCGTCGGACATGGCGCGGTTGGCGCGGTCCCACAGCTCGGTCTCGCGGACGTTGAACCACAGGTGGGCCAGGCGGCCGAGCGCGGCCAGCTTCCCGGCGTTCTTCTCACCGGCGCCGTGCAGGGTGTCGGCGGTGGTGCGGCGCTTGCCCCGGTCCATCTTGGAGTACAGCTCGGGGGCGACGCCGTAGGCCACGTAGAACGGCTGCGGCAGCCCGGACTCCAGTACCGCGTTCAGGCGGTGCTGGCCGTTGCTGAGCTGGGAGTTGGTGTCGATGCATAGCGGGTCCGAGGCCAGCAGCACCCACTCGTTGCGCACCATCTTGCCCTGGTAGTTCAGCACCAGGTCCCTGGAGGTGTTGCGCTGGTAGTCGGGCACGGTGCACAGCAGTTCCAGGGCGCGTTCGGGGGTGATGATCTCCGCGCGGATCGCCGGCTCCTCGTGGAGTACCTGCGGGGCGCTGTCGGGGATGGCGGTGGCCTTCTTGGCGCGGGCGGCGTTGCCGGGGGTCAGGTGTCTGCGCTGGATCTCGCTGGGGCCCTCGGGAAGTAGCTGTTCGGGGCGCACCGGCTCGGGGGTCTTGCGCACCTGGGCTGGGCGGGCGGGTTCCAACTCCGGCACGATGCCCAGGCGTTGATCGCGGTCCAGTTTCTGCTGCTCGTCGTACAGGTCCTCGGTCCAGCCGATGCGCTTGAGGCGGGTGAGGATGTTCTTCAGCTGCTGGTCCGAGGCGCGCGGTGAGACTTTCACCGAGGCGATGGCCTGACCGGCGGGATCGACGCGTTCGACCTTGAACGCGCCGTCGGGGCAGGGCTTGACGACGAAGCCTGCGGTCTGGCCGCAGAGCCGCACGACGCGTAGGGCGTCGTGGTTGGTTCCTGAGCTCACGTGCGTGGTCCTTCGTTCCGGGGACGCCCCGGCCGGGCATCCCGGCCGGGGGGTGAAACCTTGGCCTATCGCGTGGTGCAAGGGGTGCTTATCCCAAGCATAGCGGCCCGGCCGGGCGGCCGGGCGGCCGGGCCACTATCCGCAACCAGGCGGCTACAGCACGCCCTGGGCGGCGAGCTTGGCGATGTTGACCGCACGGGTCTTCTTGGCCTCCTTGTCGAACACGCACCGGTTCAGGTAGGTGCCCGAGTCCTTGAAGGCGCGGGAGTGGTCCAGGTACTCGACCCCGGCCTGCATCAGGCCGTAGGCCGAGCCCCGGATGCCCTCGCAGGTCGGTCCGGCCAGCAGCATCGACACCTCCTGCCGGGCCACGGTCACGTTCTCCAGCGCCCGTGGCTTGAGCTTCCACTCCTCGCGGGTGGGGAACACGAACTCGTCCACGAACCGCTGCTCCTGAGTGGGCGTCACCGGGCGGGCGCACATCTCCTCGGCGAACACCCGGTACTTCTCCAGGTCGGTGTCGGCGGTCTCCATGGCCTGGTCGATCTCCTCCACCAGGCGGTCCAGGTTGGCCTTCCAGTTGGCCCGGTGGTGGAAGGACCAGGTAGCCAGGTTGCGGTCCTTGGCGTCCATCTCGGCCGCGTGGAAGGTGTTCTGGCACCACACGCGGACGTTGGTCGGGATGACCTTGAGGGAGCCGTGGCCGTCGTGGCGGTTGAGGAACGCCATGTAGCGGGAGGTCGGGGACGGGTCGTTGCCGATCTGGATCTGGTCGCCGTACTGGAGCAGCGCCCACACCTGCTTGCCGTCGTTGCCGGACCCGGCGGTCTCGAAGCGCAGGTTGTCCCGCCCGAGCAGGGTGTCCATCACCAGGCCCATGTCGGTGTTGGTGATCATCTCGAAGGTGTCCGCCGCCGGGGCCAGGAGCTGGCGGTTGTCCGAGCGAACGATCAGGTCGTAGCCGTCCATGGCCACGTACTCCTCGGTGAAGCCGTCCGCGCCCAGGGTGGTGACCTTGTCGTACATCGGCACGCGGATCGGGTCCCAGTCCAGTCCGCCCAGTTCCCGGGCGTGCTGCCAGCTGGTGGGGCGGTCGGCGGCGGTGACGGTCTGCGTCCCGGCCCAGGGGGCGCTGCGGACCTGGCCGTGGCTCCAGCTGGTGGCGTCGGGCAGGGCCGAGCTGTTGCGGGGGTTCACGTTGGGGTGCATGGGGTTCTCCTTGGCTGGGGTCGCGTGTCCGGGCCGCTGCTGGCCCGGCGTCTCCGCTGTGCACAACGTTAACCGATCTGCGCGGATGGTGCAAACGTTGTGTTTCATACTGGAGCGCGGCGCGGGAGATTAGTCCTGAACTGCGGGGATACGTCCGGCGATCTGCGCGGTTCCATAGAGGAATGCTGAACCAGCCCACTGACATCCCGCCGCTGCCCGCCGAGGACCCCACCGACGGCACCATCCACTGGAACCCCTGGACGGCCCGCAGACACACCCTGGAACCGTGTCCGGACTGTGGCGCCACCGCACCCCCCAACGCCGCCCAGGGAGCCACACAGCAGTGCTCCCGGCCGCCTTCCACCGCCGCGCAGTGGTGCATCACGCACACCGCCCTGCACTGCACCCACTGCGGCGCCGTACGCACCTACCGCGTGTGGAACCCGCGCCTGGGCAACATCCGCCAGCTGATCCGCGCCCGCCCCCCGCTGATCTGCGTCGAACCAGGGGCTCTTCCGCCGGCGCCCGGGCAGCCCCCGCAACCGACCCTGTTCTAGCCGCCCCCGGGCCTACCCTGGCGGTACGGCAGTCCGCGCGGAACGGCCACCAGGGCACCCACCGGCAGGTGGCCCCGGTCCGCGGACGCCAGCGGCCCCCGGCGTCCCGTGGCGGGGGCCGCGCCGCGCCCCGGCCCGCTACAGCGCTCCCGGCGCCCGCCACCAGCCCCGCCGCAGCACCAGCCGCCCGCTTTCCTCCAGGCGCAGCAGCGCGGCGTGCTGGTCGTCGTAGGAGAGCCCCGTGCCCAGGCACAGGTCCGGCACCTGCTCCACCGACACCGACCGGCCCAGCCGGTTGATGGTGTGCATGGTGCGCTCCTCCGCGTCCCGCAGATCCACCGGCTCCGGCGGCAGGGCATGCGGCTTCCAGTGCAGGTCGAACGCCCCGTTCGCGTGCCGCGTCAGGTAGCCCCACCGTTCCAGCTCCTGGCAGCCCAGCTCGGTCTCCTGGTTGCTGCTGGACGTCCACGTCCCCAGCCCCACCGGCGGCTTCATGTGCCCGGCGGTGATCGCCGCGTCCATCCACGCGATCGCCACGTACAGGCCCTTCGCCGTCCACGACAGCTTCGGATCACTGACCGCAGGCACCTCCCGGTCACCGGCCATGAGCCCGCTCCATCTGGTTCGCGAAGTCCAGCCCCGCCACCAGTCCCGTGATCGCGTCGTGCGCGGACAGCCGCCCGCCCTCGACCTCGTCCAGGACCCGCAGCACATCGCACACCGCCGCCATCCCCGGCACCGGCAGCCGCTCCGGGAACTCCACCGTCAGCTCCCCCGACTGGAACAGCACCATCGGCAGCCCCTCACCCAGCTGATACCGCGCATACACCGGCGTCGTCATGCCGTTCGCTCCTTCATCGCCTCACGTACCCGGGCCGCGCCCCGTATGGCTACCTCGGGCTTTGGTGCGCGGGTCTCCATGGGAACGCTAGCCAGCTCCGGCAGATACGGGTGCGACGGCGCACCGGCCGGGATTCCCCCGGGCAGCACCCGCACCCCCAGCACGACGTCTTCGTACGGGGTCGCGCGCGGACCGGTACCTGTCTCTACTACATCAGCCATGGGTTGGTAGTGAGAGGTAAAAGAGGTAGGGGCGTCACGTGACGGGGTGTGCGCTGTCACGTGACGGGGTGTGGTGGTGTCACGTGACGGGGTGTGGCTCTGCGGCGGGGTCTCGCAGGGGCTGTCACGTGACGGGGTGTGGCTGGCACTGTCACGTGACGGGGTGTGGGCTTGGGCGGCAGCCCGCTTGACGGCGTGGTCGGCGGCGGTGCGGGCGGCGCGGGCGGCCGGGGTGAGCCGCCGGTCCGTGCGCAGGACGGCGAGACCGGTCTCCCAGTCGGGCCAGGGATTGACCAGCAGGGTGTACACCGCCGGGCCGGGGTGCTCGCCGCCGCGTGCCTTCTTGGTCAGCTCCAGCAGGCCCATGGCGACGCCCATGCGCAGCACGCGGGAGACGGTGTCCTGGGAGCAGCGGGAGCGGTCGGCGAGCCATTCGACGGACGGGTGCGCATTTTCGCCCGTCTCATAATCCGCACACTGTGCAAGCCACATCAAAACGGACGGAACGGATGAACTCACCGCTTTCCACTCGGGCGATTCACGAGTGGCTTTTGGGCAATCTTTGATCGCTTTGCCCAGGTTGTTGATCCACGCAGATTGGACATTGTCCGCCATCGAGTATTCCCCTCCGTGATGCACAGATCACACCGCGTCCGGTTGCGTGGCAGGCGCCCGGTCGGGGTAAACTGGCATCATTCGTTGGAAGGCACTGGTGATTATGGGCTGGAACCCACACCAGTGCCTTTTGGCTTTCCTAAGCCGCCGTCAGCTTAGTGGCCTGAATCGTTGCCGCACCAAATGCGTATGGCTGGCGTGTCTTCGCTGGGTCGTGCTATACATCGTTTTGTTATGGTCTCGATCCGCGGATCGGCCCCTATGTCTGCAGCGGGGTGTGACCCAGGAGCCCCACCGGTCCACTGTGCCGGTGGGGCTCTCTGCGTCTCATCCGCGTGGCCGCGCCTCCGGGTCGGGGAAGGGCTCGCCGTGGCGCAGGGCGATGCGGATCGCGCAGCTGATGTCGGCGATGATCCCGTCCACCGCCTGGTCGGCCTCGGTGGTGTCTGTACCGGTATGGGCGGAACGGTAGTCGCGATCCTGGGGGGCGCACAGTAGCTCGTCAACGACCGCCAGCAGCGCTGTACGGATGGCTCCGGGCGTGGCGGTGTTGATAAGCAGGGTGAGCCCGTGGGGGTCGTCCTGGGGCCGTATGGCCATATGGTGCTCCTGGGGGGTGGGCCGTCCCCCGCGCTGGGTTCCACTCCGCGCGGGGGCCGGGGCATTCACCCGCCGCCAGGATAGGCGGCGGTACAGCACTGCGGCTGCTCAGGGCGGCGGGTCCACGAAGGACCGGAACTGCGCGTCGGGGCCGTCGGCGGCCAGGATCTCCGCTGCGGCGAACCGCGCGAACACGGTCTCATCCCCCCGCTCGGCGTCCACCAGTACCCGCCAGGCCTGCTCGGCGAGGTCGGGACGGACCGGCAGGCCGCGTCCCTGGGCGGCGAGTATGCACAGCTCCCCCAGGGCCTTCACGGTGGCCTGGTGCTCGGGCATGCGCAGCTCGGCCTGCATGGCCATGTGCTGGGTCAGCCGGGAGCCCAGGTAGCCGCGCAGCCACCCGGCCGTCAGGTAGTCGGCGCCGGGCGGGTGCACGGCCATGTGGTCGGCCAGGGCGGCTTCCATGAGGTGGATGTGGTCGCGGCTCAGGCACACCACCACATCCCCCGGCACGATGTCGGGCTCGTCGCTCACTGGTTCACCTTGCCTTTCTCTACGGCTCCGCAGGCCCGGCAGCCCGTCCACGGCCAGTACCGCGCTGTCACTTTGGGCTGCATGCCCGCCAGGGAGCCCTGGGGCTGGTCCACGGTCATGGCCAGGCGTACCCACATCCAGCCGGTGGCCTGGCAGTTGCGGCAGAACACGGCGGGGCCGCAGTCGTACCAGAGTTCGCGGGTGAGGTTCCTGTCGGTGGGCATGCGCAGCAGGGGTCCGTGCGGGGGTGTGCGCAGCCGGTCGCTGGGACCTGGAGCCTCATGCATCGCGGGCCTCCTCGTACTCGCCGCGGATCTCCCTGGGCAGCGCGGCCAGGTGTCCGGCGCGGTGTTCCATCAGGTATTCCCGCAGCCAGGCGGCATCGGTGTAGGGCCAGTAGGGGCGCCCGCAGCCGGTTTCCTGCATGAAGGCCAGGGCGGCGTCCAGGGCGAGGATGTGGTCCGGGGACAGGTACACGGGGATGTCGCGGTCGTTCATCGGTCCGCCTCGGGTGGGCTCATCGGCCGGCTCTTTTCTCTCGGGGGCGCGTGTAACACAACGCTATCACCCTTGCGGGGACGGGGCACCCTGTACGCATGGGTCCGTTTTGCCCCATCCGTCCCCGCGTGGTATGGTTGTGTTAAACAGCGACCCCGACCACAGCCACCCAGGGCGCCGACCCCTCCTGACCGGCTGCCCCCGGCCGCCAGCGACCGGCCGGGGGTAGCCTGCCCCCCTACCAGCCCGACGAAGGAGCCCACCATGACCTACACCGTGAAGTGGACGGAAGACGCCGCCGCCGCCCGCGACGCCCTCCCCGAGGACCGCCGCGCGCTCCTGGCCAAGGCCGTGGACATCCTGTCCGAGGACCCGTACGCCCCCGGCACCCACGCCGTGGGGGACGGCGACATCCGGGTCACCAACGTTGCCCCGGGGATGGTGGTGGACTACGCGGTCCACAGCCGCTTCGTGTTCCTGTACGTGCTCCAGGTCATGGACGGAACGCTGCTGTGAGGCCGTTCTGATCTGCGCACACCGGCCCCGGATGCCGCTCGGCTTCCGGGGCCGGGTCGTGGGCTGGGCGCTGTGTCCGTTTTGCCCATCTCTGTGGATGGTGATATGGTTGTGTTAACAGCGCAGGGGAGAGCCCGGCGCAGCGCCCCCCCCAGGAGCCCCGATGCACGCCCACTACTACGCCGACGCCGTGTGCACCTGCGGCGAGGACCTCCACGCCGCCCCGGTGACCGGCTATGAGGTCGGCCCGCTGCACTTCTTCATCCAGGACGGCGGCGACTTCACCCACGCCCCCTACGCCGAGGCCCCCTGCGCCACACCCACGCCGGTGCTCTGCGCGGACTGCGGCGACTCCCCCGCCACCTGGGACGAGTACTGCGGACTGTGCCACCCGGCCGCCCTGGACGAGGCCATGCGCGAGCCCGAGTACTGGCACGACCGCTGAGCAGCGGTTTTGCCCAGCCACGCAGGTCGTGATATGGTTGTGTTAACAGCGCGGGACGGGCCCGCCAGCACCCCCCAGGAGCACCCCATGGACGCCGCCGCGCAGCTCGCCGAGGCCGAGGGCCACATCGCCGACCTGATGGCCATGGCCAACCGGTACGAGGCCGTCAGCGACTACGGCCTGGTCGCCTGGGCCCACCGCGAGGCCGGGTGGTGGACGGCCCGCGCCGACACCGCGCGCCGCGCGCTGGCCGCCGCCTGACCCACCGCCCGCCGGTTTTGCATTCCCCGCACCACGTGATATGGTGGTGTTAACCAGAGAGCGCGGGGGTCACCAGGACCCCCGCCAGCATCCCCCCGAGGAGCCCCCCCATGGCCGCCACCCGCTACACCGTCTCCGCCACCGCCAGCTACCCCGCCAAGGCCCTGGCCCGCAAGGAGTCCGCGGTCCGCGAGGCCGACATGCGCGCCAAGGGCGACCGCGAGACCGTCACCGTCACCACCTCCTCGGGCAAGCTCGTCCACACCGCCCAGCCCCTCACCCAGCGCCCGGCGGAGATCGTCACCGTCCCCGCCGACAGCCTCAAGGCCGCACTGGTCGCCATCGCCCAGGACGCCGACGCCGAAGCCTCCCAGGTCCCCGCGACCGACGCCACCGCCGAGTGCGGGTGCCCCGTGGAGATGATCCTGGTCTCCGGCGACCACGACCCCGTGATCTGCCTGGACCTGATCGCCGAGAAGATGCAGGCCGAAGCCGAGCAGCGGAAGGCCCTGGCCGCGCAGACCACTCAGGCCGGCACTGAGCGCCCCAGGAAGAAGAAGGCGAGCACCGCGCCTTCCGCAGGCCGCCGCGCCGCCCTGGGCGACGCCTCAGCGACGGGGTGGGAGCTGCTGTACGACAAGCCGAAGCAGAACTGCGAGGTAGGCCGCCGCGCAGGCAAGTACGCGCTGATCTGCAAGACCCACGCCCACGTGCACGAGCTGTCGCGCCTGACCGAGGAGCGCGCTGTGCGCAGCAACGGTGCCTGGTGCCCGTCGTGCACGGCCGCCGCCTGACCCAACCGCACCCCCAGGGCCACACCGCACGGTGTGGCCCTGGCCCGTACCCAGGAGCAGCTCATGCCCATCTACGCGGTGTACACCGCCAATCCCGCCCTGCCCCCCGCCGACCACTCCAGCGAGGACCTGGAGTGGTTCCGGACGGTGGACCTGGCCCGCGACGAACTCAAGCGCCGCCGCCGCACCGGACGTGGCACCTTCAAGCCGGTGGCCGGGTTCGCCCACGCCTGCCACTGGCCCGACTCCACCGAGCACGCCGTGTTCGACGTGTGGGTGTGCCCGGCCGGGGAACGTCCCGACACCGCCAGCCTTCCGCACGAGCGCTGGGAGACCGGCCCCCGGGGCGGCGTCGTGCGGAGCAGGTACTGATGGCCGACCCGGCCCAGGGCCTGGACTGGGTACCGGTCACGCTGCTGGTCGGCGGCGTGGAAGGGCAGATCGGCGCGATCAGGGTCGGCCAGGGCGGCACCATGGCCGCCCTGGCCGATCTGCTGCGCAGCGCCGCCGACCGGTTCGAGCACGGAGAGAGAGAGCCGATGACCACCGAGACCACCGAGACGTTCGAGGAGCGGGCGGTGCGGATCGCCGCGAGCCTGCCACCGAAGGAGAAGTGCGGCGCGCCTACCGCGCGCGGCGGCCGGTGCAAGCTGGACGCCCGGCCGTCGGGCCGGTGCACCCGCCACGGAGGTGTGTGATGGCCCCTGGCCACCGCACCAGCCCCGAGGACGCCGTGCGCCGGATGCGTCTGATCGCGGCGGCGGTCCGGTCCGGCGGGGACGGCTCCTACGAGCAGGAGCTGTGCGAGCTGTTCACCTACGTTGACCACCACATCCTGAACGGCGGCCGAATCCCCCGCGTATGGGGCGGCCCTGACACCCGCAGGGGGAGCTGATGAGCATCCGCCCGTACTACAGCCAGGACGGAGTCCCCCGCATCACCGTCCGCGTGGAACACCGCTTCTCTCTGGACCGCCTCGCGATGATCCTGTGCGCGGCCGTCGCCGACGAGGACCTGGCGGACATCCTCAAGCTCGGGCCGCCCAAGGTCCGCGAGCTGATCCGCGAGCAGCTGCGCACCCACGGCCTGGACATCGACGGCTGGGCGGACGGCCTGGACTACGTCGAGACCGAATACGTCCGCAGCGCCTGCAAGGTAAAGACCACCCTCGCGTTCCCCGAACTTGCCGAGCTGACCGGCGCCTCCCGCGCCAACGCCAGGAAGGACTACCTGTGACCGTCTACCGGCTCACCTACACCGAGGAAGCCGCCGCGACCCGCGACGCGCTGCCGCCGGAGCGCCGCCGCCTGTTCGAGCGGGCGGCGGCCGTGCTGGCGCGGGACCCCTACAACACCCTCGGCACGGCTGCGCTTTCCTCCCAGGAGGAGCGCAAGGCGTACCTCGCTCCGGGGCTGATGGTCGAGTACTACGTACGCCGCAGCGTGCTGGTGATCATCGTGTTTGAGGTCTTCGACGAGTCCGGGTATCTGACGGACGAAGGAGCGTGACGCGTACATGCGTAACGGTCTGCGCAGATGAATGACAGGCTGGCTGTCCCGCCGGGGCAGACTGGTGCGGGATGAGTGCAGTTCAGGGCCCTGGGGCAACCCGGGGCCCTTTCATCTGCGCAGATCGGTTTGTATGGACCTACCCCCCTGCGCGAGCGTTGTGTTGCAGCCCCGCCCGCGCAGAGCGATATGGTTGTGTTGCACGAATGTCCGGTATGGGGTTATGGTGAGGTTTCATTCCCCACCGGCCGGACACCGGCCCCCACCCAGGAGCAGCCCCCATGACCACCCAGCCCCCCAACGCACCCGCCCCCGCCAAGCAGCCCTTCGGCACCAGGCTCCGCGCCCAGATCGCCGAGATGTCCGCCGCTGCGGCACCGGCCCCGGCTCAGGCGGCACCACCCCCCGCCGCCACCAGCTACACCCTGCCCGACGGGCAGGCCGTCATCATCAACAACAACGTGGCCGCCTCCGCCTCCGCCGGATTCGGCTACCCGGGGTGGCACCGGTGCCCGCGTCAGCAGTCCCCCGGGGTGCACGCCATGCTCTTCCTGTTCACTGCCGGGATGGGCAACCTGTTCTACAGCGCGTACAAGTCCTCGCGCCGGTGCCGCTTCCACTAACCTCCGCATGATATGGTGAAGTTTCATACGTCACCGTACGGAGAGGAGGACCCCCGCATGCCAGCGACGCTGCACGGCGGCGACATCAACGCCCGAACCCGCCGCTTCCTGACTCTGGAGGAGTCCTGCGAGTCCATCGGCATCAGCCGCGTGATGGGCTGGCGTCTGCAGAAGGAACACGCCTGGCCCACGCCGGACGTGCACATCGCCCCCAACAGCGACGGCTGGGACGCCAAGCGCATCCTCCAGTACGCCCGCGACACCGGCCGCATGAACGCCCGGGGCGAGCACACCCGCGCCGCCGAAGGCTCCATGGCGTTCGCCGCCGCCATCGTGGACCGCTCCTACCACGCCCGGCCCCGCATCCTGCTCGGGTCCACGGTGTGCTCCGCCGCCTGGGGAATGAACCCGCTGGGCGTGTACCACCTGCGCCGCCGGTCCAACTTCATCCCCGCAGCAGTCCGCGTCGGGGAAGGATTCGGCTGGGAGGAATGGGACGTGATCGAGTACGGCCTCCAGACCGGCCGCCTGGACCCGGACCGCATCCAGACCTGGCTGGAGCGCCGCACCGCCGACTACCCCAGCCTCGGCGAACCCACCTGGCTGGACAAGATCAAGGCAGCGGCCTGACGACACGCTAACGGGCGCACCCCCCACACGACCCCAGCCCGGAGACAGTGGGAGGCACGCCCGACGACCGACCAATCACCCTGCCCCGAGAAGGAACCACGATGACCGCCGCACCCACATCATCCACGGACGAACCCGCCGCGTCCACGCGCCTCCCGGCAAGCCGCACCATCGGCCACACCGACGTCCCCCAGGAACTGTCCGCGATGATGCAGCTGGCGGAGTTCCTCGCGCAGGCCGACGAGATCGTCCCCGAGCGCTTCCAGGGCAAGCCCTCCAACCTCCTGGCCATCATGCTCCAGGCCCGCGCCCTGGACATCCCCCTGGCCATCGCCTGGGGCGAACTGTTCGTCATCAAGGGAGCCGTAGGCCGCTCCGCGCGCCTGGCCCACGCCCTGGCGCGCCGGGCCGGACACCGGCTGCGGCTAGCCGAGTCCGACAACCGGCACGCCATGCTCCTGATCCAGCTGGCCGGGGAAACCGACCCCCACGAAGTCCACTACACCATCAACGACGCCAACCGGCTTGGCCTGACCGAACCCCACCGCGACAAGCACGGCAACTGGGTCAAGCAGCCCGCCAACATGCTCATCGCCCGGGTGACCACCCGCGCCATCCAGCGCCACTGCCCCGAGGTGCTGCTCGGGCTGAACTTCGGCAGCGACGACGACGACGACATGCCCGCCGGAGTACCGGCCGCCGCCGCTATCGCCGCCAGCACCGAACGCGCCGCCCGCGTAGCCGAACTCCTGGAGCAGGCCGAGGAGCTGATGGCCAACGCCAGCACCCCCGACGTACGCCTGAAGGAACTGCGGGAACTGTGGGAGGAATGCGTCCCGGTCCTGGACGAGCCCACCGCCGACGGCCCCACGCTGCGCCAGCAGATGCTCGGGTGGATGGCCACCACCAGCCACGCCGCCGACCAGCACCGCCAAGCCGCAACCACCGCCCCGCCGCCGCCCCCGGCCCGCACCAGGACTCCCAAAGGCCGCGCCGCACGCACCCAGGCACCCCCGAGCCCCCCTGTCACACCGGACGGGCAAACTAGCCCCCGTACGGCCCCGTGCGGCTGCCTGGTGGACACCCTGCTGGCGGCAGACGGAGCACACAGCCCCAACTGCCAGGAGAACCCGTGACCGGCGACACCCCGGACCCGCTACCGCAGGACCACCCCCTGCGGACCTGGGCCAACCAGCTGGGGCTCCTGGCCGAACGCGGCTACCGCGCCGCCAACCGCTACCACCAGAGCGCCCGCAGCACACCGTGGGCACTGTCCATGTCCGGACTGGGCGGCTGCGTCCGCCAGGCCGCGTTCAGGCTCGCCGGCACTGAGCCCAGCGACGCGGAGCTGTCCCTGGACCAGGACGCCCGCCAGGCCCTGCACGGCACCTGGGTCCATGCCGGACTCCTGCCCCACTACGTCCAGCAGCTGGCCAGCGCCCACTTCGAGGTCCCGCTGCGGCTGGACGTGTTCACCCCCGACGGCACCGTCACCATCCACGGCTCCGCGGATGTCCTGACCGCCGACCACGGCGGCGGGATCGTGGACGTCAAGACCGTCGGCGCACACCAGGTACCGGAGCGGATCGCGAAGGGGGCGTCCTGGGCGCACCGGTGGCAGGTGCGCGGGTATGCGGCTGCCGCCCGCCAGCAGGGCTTCCCGGTGACGTGGATCTCCTGGCTCTACATCGACCGCGACACCGGCCACGCCGAAGCCCACATCGAGCCGTTCACCGACCAGGACGAGCAGTCCGTACACGCGCGTATCGCGTGGCTGGTGAGCCTGGCGGCGGAGCCCGACGAGACTCCCAGCCTGCGCGGGCCCGGCCTGGACTGGGCGTGTGACTCGTGTGCGTGGCTGCGGCGGTGCTGGGGCCCCGACGCCACCCCCGGGGACCGCTCGGTGATCGCGTACGGGGACGACGAGAACGTGACCCTGGCTGCGAAAGAGTACGTGCGGCTGCGGGACCAGAAGAGCGCCCTGGAAGACGAGATGGAGTTCTGGTCGGCGGCGGTCGGCCGCCCGGCCAAGGGCCAGTACGGCGACCTCACCATCACCTACAGCAAAGACGGCTCCCAGGTCGACCCGGCCGCCGCCGCCAAGCTGCTGAACGAGATGGGCGTCAGCGTTCCCATGCGGCCGGTGGCCGGGCGCCGGTACGTGCGCCGGGCCGAGCGCCGCTGACCGGCCGCGCGAACTGCCGAGAGATCGGGAGTCGCGCGGCCAGCGACACCGGAGGCTAACCCATCAGTGCGGCCAGGGCCTGAAGCGGGGGTACCCGCTGCGTATGCGCGGCAGACATGACCATGTCCGCACAGACGAACATCAGCGCCGTGCACGCATCACGCCGGTCGTCCTCCGGGTGCGTGAACAGGGCCTGGGCGATGGCCCGCGCGGTGGCGGGCTGCCGGTTGAACTGCGTAGTGACCATCTGCCCCGCGTACCGCATCGCGGTGTCGGTCTCCTTGAGCCCGAACGTCAGCTCCGGCTTCGGGTTCGGATGCGGCCCGTACATGATCCGCAGCGCCTCGGCGGCGATCCGCGCTATCTCCACATGCCCGTCCACGTAGTGGTAGGCGGTGATCGCGGAACGGATCTCCTCGGCCGTCAGGTGATCGTGGTGGACATCATCGCCTTCGCCGCCGCAGTGCGCCAGGGCGAGGGTGTCGGCCAGCAGCGTACGCATCTGCGGGGACAGGACCGGACTCGTCATGGGACAACCGTAGCGCCCCAACCCACCCGCGCCTTGATATCATTGTGTTAACACCCCTGGCTTGGAGCAACCCGTGCAGAAACACATCGGCCAACCGGCCCGCCCCACCTGGACCCCGCCCGCATTCCTGGCCGCCGTCCGCGAACACGCCGCCTTCATGGCCGAGGGCATCCGCATGTTCGGGCCCGAAGCCGAACGCGTGGTGGACAACATCGCCAACGGCCGCTCCGGAATGCTGCCCGTCGGGTTCCCCGAGATGCTCACCTACACCCTGGCCGACCTCGCCAGCTGGCGGGTGTTCGAACGCCACCGCGAAATGATCATCACCCACCCCCGGCACACCGACCTGCTGGTGGAGTCCGCACAGGACGGCGACACCCTGATCCCCGGCCGGTTCCTGCTGGAACAGCCCTACACCAACCCGCTGTTCCTGTTCCCCCAGGGCATCCCCTGCCTGGCCTCCGACGGCCAGGACGCCCGCATCATCGCAATAGCGACCTCCGGCGCCGTAGCCGGGTACAGCGAGGACCTGGGCAACACCGGAACCATGGTCGACACCGACGACCCGCGCGCCAACGGCTTCCACGCCACGGTGATCGCCGAGGTCATCAACGCCGACGGCACCGTCACCGACAACGACTGGTGCCACCTCACCTTCAGCCTCACCCGCCACCAGTCCGTCCTGGCCTACGTCGAACAGGCCATGCGCCATTTCCGCTTCAACGGCGACACAGGCGAACCCGACCAGCTGCACCGCGCCTCCTACCTGATGCGGTGCGCATCCCTGGCCGTCACGCATATGCTCTACGCGGCCGTGCAGGGGGCCGACTTCGGCCCGGAGCGCAAGACAGGCACCTCCGCCCCGCCCAAGCGGCGCGGCGGCCGTACCCAGGCCAGCGCAGCGAAGTCGGCCGCCTGGCGGGAGATGGGCTTCCAGATGGGCGCCGCCGTCGAAGCCCAGGCCACCCGCCAGCAGCAGGACCGCGCCGCCGCCGAAGCCGCCGGACAGCGCTACGTCCGCCCCCACCGCCGCCGCCCCCACTGGCACACCTACCGCACCGGCCCGGCCAGGGACACCCCGGTGCTCAAGTTCCTGTCCGAGATCCGCGTCAACGGCTACGACCCGGCCACCGACCCCCACGTAACCGGCCACCGGATGGGCTTCCCGAGCGCCCCGGCGTCAACCTTGTAACCTGGACCTACCACCACCATGAGGGAAGGAACCCGATGGCCATCACCACCACCAAAGGGCGGCGAGTCGATGCCCGCGTGGACGCCCTGCGCGGACTGGGAGAGACCGGACTGGTCCGCTACCTCCGCTACGACCGCCCCCACTCGGCCTACATGGTCGCCGCCGCCAACGGCACCGAGCGCGACCTCAAGGGCAAAGACGTAGCCGTGTACGTGGCCGGGTTCGCGGACTGCGCAGCCGGAATCGGCACAGCCATAGACGAAGCCGTCGACGCAGCACTGGCCTCTGGCGTGACCGACCGCGACTCCCTCATCAAGGCGATCCGCTCCGGACTGTCCAAGCAGGTACTGCGGCGCGTTGCCGACGCCAACTCCCTTATGGAGGAGCCAAAGCGCGTAGCATAAGCAGCGCGCCTCACGACGCACCCCACGAGCCCCCCGCCTACTCACCCGGCGGGGGGCTCGTGCGTTCACGGGACAAGCACACCCCGGGGGCGTTAACGTGCCAGGACCAGCCGGGGAGCGGGGGCGTACGCCGGTAGCTTTGAGCGGCCTCCTGGCGACGGGCCCCGGTCCCCGGCCGGGCAGTCGCCCCGGGCCGCCGGAGAGCGGCCACCGGAGCAACGAGGGCCAACCTAGCGCGACAACACGCGCCTGTCTGCCGGGCGACAATCTTGTCCGCATGTGAACGTTAGCCGTATGGACAATGCCGCCATCGCGCTGGCCTGGTTGCTCCTGGGCTGCTTCTGCATCGGCTGGGGCGTCATCCTCTTCGTGGTGTGGTGGCACCTCCACCACCACGACGACCCCCACGACGACCAATGACGCTCACAACCACCCGGTTGCCCGCGCCCCGACGCGACAGCCCCCACCTGCGACGCAGAACGGTCACAACCGGCGGTCACAACCCGGGGCCTCCTGCCCCCCGGTCGTAGGAGGCCAGACCCGCCCGCCGCACCACCCGCCGCGCCGTAGCCTCCGAACACCCCAGAGCCGCCGCTATCCGCGACGGAGCCCAGCTGTCGTCCCGGTACCAGGCCACCGCTAGCCGCTGCTGCTCCGCACTCAGCGCCGGGGGCCTGCCGCCCTTGCGCCCGGCGTCGGCGGCATCCCGGACCCGCTTGCGGATGGTCCGCAGCTCGGCACCGGCCAGCACGAGCAGGATCTCGAACATGGTCTGGGCGGAGTGGTCGTCCATCTCCGGGCGCAGGATCAGACCCGCCTGCACGATGTGCAGCTCCGCCTTCTGCGCGCGGATCAGGTCCAGCAGGTCCAGCCCCTGGCGCACATCACGCGCGAACCGGTCCACATGCAGCACGCCCAGGCGGTCCTCAGGCAGGAGCTGGTGAACGAGACTCCTCAGCGCCGGCCGATCCACGTCGCCCCCCAGCCGCTCCACCACCGGCGGCGGATACCCGGCCTGGGCCAGGCCGTGACGCTGGCGGGTGAGGTCCTGGGCGTCCGTGGAGACGCGGGCATACGCATACAGGGCACCGGGCTGGGGTGTGGTCATGGCCGTACGCTACGCTGCACCGGCTGAGTGGTCCTCGCAGGGGTCAACTCGGCTGGGGCCGTGCGGTCCAGGGGCGTCTCACTACCCAATCCTGGGCACGCCCGCACGGCCCCACCCAGCGCCCCTAGTGGATGCGGGGCTCCCGGTCGGGCTCGTGGCCCTGCTCGGGATCCTTGGACACCGACAGCAGCAGCAGCACCAGGCCGACGCAGCCCAGTGACCCGGCCAGCGCGATGACCGAGACGATGCCCCACCACGGCACCCCGGTCTGCGCCAGCTGCGGCGGACGCGGACGCGGATGGTTGTGGCCGACCGTCACGCCGCCGGTAGACGAAGAAGCCCGAGGCGTGGCGGTCGGCTTCGGGGTGCCGGTCCGCCCCGGAGGGGTCAAGGACGGTGACACCGCAGGCACGCTCGCCGGGTGCGTGGCCGGTGCGGTCACGCTCGGGGACGGCCCCGGTGTCGGCACACCGGTGCAGGAGCAGTCGGTTGGGACGGGTCCCGGATGATGACCGGCTACCGCCGCTGCCATAGGACCGGCCAGCACCGCCGCCACGACCACACCCGACCCGAACAGGCACGAGAGCCCACGCATCGACACTCCCCTTTTTGCTGCTCGGGCCGGAGCGGCCAGTAACCCTGCTTTCCGCAGCCCCACCCTGACCCCGCCCGCGCCCAGCACAGGGAGGCGCGCTGACGGTTACCCCGTACGGGTCATCCGTGCAAGCGGTAACCCGCCGTGGCCGCATGTGGCTAGGCTCTTCTGCATGACACCCCAGCCCCAGTACCGCGAGAACTACGTAGCCGCGCAGCAAGTCCTGGAAGACATCCTCAGCATCTACATCGAGCGCGGTGACCGTGAACTGGCCGCCGCCACGTGGCTGCTGATGGAACACGGCCACTGGGCCGAGCAGCTGATCACCAGGGGATACGTGGCTCCCGGCCTGCACGGCGGCGAGTTCCAGATCCGGTGGACCACCCTCGCCCACTCCCTGACCGACGAGGACCTGCGCGGCAGCGCGCTGTACGGCACCGGCAGCGAACTGGCTGTACTGAGGGTGTGCCTGGCCATCGCCCAGCTCGGCCGTACGCCGCTGCCGTCGCTCACCTCCCTGGACGACACCAACGTGCGCCGGGTGCTGTATGCGCTGGCCTGGGCCGCCAGCGGCCAGGACTACGCCCGCAAGCTCGGCCTGTACGCGGCATGAGCGACGACTACGAGATCGACATGGGCGACCTGGCCACCCCGTTCGCCGACCCGGCGATGAACCGCGCCTACCACTTCAGCATGAAAGCCACAGCCTTCACCCTCAAGCGCTCCACCAGCCCCGGCCAGGTCGAAGAGCTCATCATGCGGTTCCTCGCCGAGGACGGCGACAACGCCTCCGCGCTGGTGCAGGTCCTCGCGGACACCTTCATCGAAGGCAGCACGATGATGTTCGGCACCGGCGACACCCCGCAGACCGTGGGCGATCCGCGGATGCTGATCCGCACCCCCGAAGACGACGCCGAGATCGAATTCATGATGCGCGACCACCCCGTGTTCATCCAGAACATGGGCCTGGTCGCGCGGAAAGAAGCCGTCGCGATCAGCCGCCAGGCCTCGGAGGACTCCCTCTACCTGGTACGCGAATCCGCCGACCGGGACACCCCGGCATGGACGCCGCGCGTGATGGAGGTCCTCAACGACGGCCGCCGCTGCTTCGCGGTGTGCGTGTTCCTGGTCCAGGTGGTGTCCAAGCTCTACATGCTCAACGCCATCGTCCACGACGTCACCCACGGCAACGGCCAGCACGACGACGACGACAGCGACAGCACCCAGCCGGACGGCCCCCCGGCGGGCGGGGAAAACCCGCCGGGGGACCGCTGCGAATCCTGAGCAGCCGTCGGCCGGCTCAGTCACCCAGGCGGTGAATGGTCAGGGTGGCGAAGCCGATCGAGTCCGAGGTCACTGCTGCTGTGCCGAACCGGGCTTGCATGGCGAACTGTGTCCCTGCTGCCACCTCGCCGGAGAAGTGGACGGTGGACAGGTAGGTGGCGCTGGCAGGCGTAGCCGTGTTGCCGAACGAGCTGGGGGCGCCGAGGAGGTTGGACACCACGCTGGCTGTCGCGGCACTGACGACCACGGTGTGCCGCAGCAGCATGTCCACGGCGTAGGTGCCCGCCTTGAGGACGGTGACGGAGCCGTCCGCGTTGACGGTGAAGTCTGCCGGGCCGGAACTGGACCGCTCTGCTGCCGGGATCTGCGTGAATGCGGTGGTCGAGGTGCTGATCGGTGTGGCGGCGGCATTGCCGCCGGACCAGAACGGAGCCGGGCCCTGGTAGAGGCCGCCGTCGCTGCCGAGAACGAGAGTGTTGTGGGAGTCGGCGGAGAGCCTGAGGGAGACTTCGTAGGGGTCGGTGTCGGTGCCGGTGCCGGACGCCACGATAGGCGCCGTGGCATCCACCACAGCGGGGGGCACCAGTAGGCCGCCGTCGGAGCCGTTGCGGGCCCGGTTGCCTGGGTCGCCGGAGTACTCCAGTTCCACCTGCCACGGGTCCGCTACCGTGCCCGCGCCGGTGATTACAATCGGCGGCAGCCCGTCTAGGGCCACCTGCTCCAGCAGTGCCGCCACATTCACGCTGACGCCGAACTCCGGAGTCCGGTCATCGACGGTGACCGTATCGTCATCGGCGACTACCGACCCCAGCCCGGCCGGGCCCTGGGGGCCGGTGGCGCCGGTGGCGCCGGTGTCGCCCTTGGGGCCCTGCGGCCCCACTACCACGGCCTGGCCGGTGTCGGAGTCCACCGGGGCCAGATCCGCCAAGTCCAGCGGACTGGTGCCGCAAGGCAGGTTGATGTAGTACGCGGTGGGGCAGGCCTGGCACGACACCCGTACCGTGACCTTGTACGTCCAGCCTTTCGGGTTCACTGCCGCCTGGTCGGTGCAGGGAAGATCCACGCTGATGGAGCCGTTGCCGTCCAGCTGGGCTGTGATCACGCCCTGCATGAAGGCGTTGTCGGGGGCGACGGTGATGGTGCAGGGGCCGGGCTCGAACTGCACCACCCCCGTGCACGGATTGCCGTCCAGGTCCAGCCAGGTACCGGTGACCGTGACCGACTCGACTGAGGCTGCGCGTCCGGTCATCAGGCACCATCCACGGGGATCACTCCGCCAACGGTCTGCGGGCCCAGGCGCTCCAGCCCGAAGTACACCTGCGACACGACACCGACCGTGACCGAGGTGGTCTTGAACGCGGTGAGGGAGAGCGCGGTACCGGCCGCCAGCGGCAGGATCAGGCTATAGGAGTGATCGACCATGCCCGAGCCCAGGCGCATCACGGCCGCCGCCGCCAGCGACCCCGCCCCGGTGAGCGTGGCCCGCATACCCACCTGCGCGGTGGCGGAGCTGGCCTGGGTGCAGTTGAGCACGGCCTGAACGCTGATCTTGTAGACCCCGGCCCGCACCACCGTGACCACCCCTCCGGCCAGGGTGTAGTCCGCTGCGACAGTAGCCGTAGCCGCCACCGACAGCGGAATCACCACCCCGGCCGTAGTGATCGGGGTGAAGGCAGTGTTGTGATACGAGGCGTACGACGGATTCGCGGACACCTCGAACGCGGAGCCGTCGCCGGTGACGGTGATGCCGTCACCGGCGGACACGGTCGTGGAGGATGCCGAACTGATGATGTACGGGTCGGCGCTGGTGCCCGCACCGGTGACCGTGATGTTGTCACCGGCGGCGATAGCGGTGTCACCGGTCTGGTTGGACGTGGAGATCACGTAGGGGTCATCCGTGGTGCCCGTGCCGGTGATCGTGATCGCGTTTCCGGCGTCCAGGGCGGTGGGCGGCACCAGTAGGCCGCCGTCGGTGCCGTTGAGGAGCAGGTTGGGCTGGTCCGCCGAGACCACCACACCGATGGTGTAGGGGCTGCCCGCCGAGCCGTTGCCGCTGATGGTGATGGCGCCGTTGGGCTGTTGGGCCGCCAGCGCACATCCGCATGATGTGCTGCATCCGCATCTGGCCACTGGGGTCAGCTCCCTTGCTCGGTGACCGGCACTTCTTCGCCGGTGGTGGTGTCGGTCCAGTGCTCGGTGCCGTCCGTGTCGAACGTGACGGCGACCTCTATGCGCGTCCCGGTGGAGCGGGCCGAGACGGGGAGTTGCATGGTGGAGGTGTTGACGGTGTACTGCGGCCGGGCCCAGGGCATGGGGCCGCGCGCGATGGCGATGGCGATCTGCGTGTACGGGTCCGCGGATTCGAAGGCTCCCGGGTCCAGTTCCCTCATCAGGCACCTCCGGCTACGGTCAGCGGACTGGCGGAGATCGCGATGGTCTCCCCTGCCGTGCCCCATGTACCGGTGACCCCGGTCAGGCGCATGCCCTGGGACACGGGGCGGCAGTAGTCCTGGATGTTGATGTCGATGCGTTCCCCGGGCACGAGCTGTTCCACGGTGACCGGTGCCAGGGGGTTCAGGCCGGAGTTGGCTGGGCTGGAGATGGCCAGGGGTGCGGGGTACCGGCCGCCCAGCATCGATAGTGCTGCGGCTCGCAGTTCGGCGGTGGTGGCGTCCTGGGCCTGCATCCGGGCCAGTCGGTCCAGGCGCCCGTAGGGGGTGCCGGTGGTGCCGGTCCAGTAGGTGTTGACGGTCTGCGAGAAGTCCGTGGAGTTCTCCGGCTGGGTGGTGGCGATGCCTACGGTGGCGGCGGAGAGTCCGGCGCGGGTCACGGTCGGGCTCGCGGTGAAGTCGCGTTCGGTAAGGGTGGCCTGCGGCTGGGCGCTGTCGGTCAGGCGGTCGCGCAGGAACATCACCCGGCCGATCGTGGTGTAGTCGAAGCCGTAGTTGGTGGCGAGGTCGTTGATGATGTTCAGGACGTAGTCCACGATGTTCCGCGAGGCGAACGTAGGCCGGGAGCCGGAGTCCTGGCGGACGATGTACGCGAGCATCTTGGGGTAGTCGTGCGGCACCGACCACACCGCGTCGTTCAGGTTGCTGGTGATGTAGTTCAGCGCGATCTGGGTTGCGTCGATCGCCCCGGTGGCGGCGACGGGGAACCGGTTGACCAGCGCCGCCAGCCACGCGGTCACGTCCTGCGCGGAGACCACCACGGTGGATTCCGTCTCGTCGATCTGCGTGATCGGGCCCTGCCATACCAGGGCGGTGTCCCGGTAGATCGACAGCTCATGGCACCACGGCTCGGCCGCCCCCAGCAGCTGGCAGCAGTCCGCCCCCATCGACGGCTTGGCGATGGTGACCGAGGCATCCGCTGTTGCCGACAGCACCCGCTCCCAGGTGACGCCGGTGATGCCGTTGATCTGCCCGGAGCGGAACGGCTGCGCGCCGCCGCGCCAGTGCACGATGGCGGTGTACGTCTCTGCGCACCCCAGCTCCCCGCTCACTGGGCATCAGCCCGGGGCACCATGCGGATTCGGGCTACGGCGTCGGTGGAGTAGTTGACCGGCGTCAGGATCTGCACGCACAGCCCCGACGGGCAGTCGAACACGGGCCACGTGAACGCCCCGCCGGAGGCCCCGTACAGCACCGGTTGGCCCTGGGTTGCGCCGAAGCCCTGGCCGCAGTCGATGTAGGCGCGCTGGACGCGGCCGTCCAGGGTAAGGTCGGCGGTGGCCGGGGTGTAGAGCACACCTACGTCAGTGCAGGCCGCACAGGGGTCCACTCCGGCCACGGCACAGTCCAGTCCGGCCGGGTTCCCGAAGAACCTGAGCACCAGGTAGCGCAGGTCCACCGATCCGGCCTGGATCTCGATCAGCGGCACCGACTCCCCCCACGCCGGAAGCGTGAGCGGGGAAGCGGACAGCCACTGCTCGTAGTACTGGAGTCCGGCACTGGGCGTCCAGCACGGATTCGCGGGCACAGCCACCGCCGGGGGCAGCGCCGGCTCAGGGCACAGCGCATCCGTGGGCGGGCACGCCAGCGCCGTAGGGCAGACCGGTACGGCCGCCGCCAGGGTGGTGATGGGGCCCTGGTCCAGGGGAACCCAGTCCCCGGCGCCCACGTTGATGGGCTCGCGGTAGATGAAGGGCTTCCCGGCCACGAGCGTGAACGTGGCACTGGACAGGACGCCCTTGGTGGTGCCGGTGCAGCAGGACGCGGCCTGGTCGCACTGCCCGGCGGACACGTAGTTGCGTTCCGTCTCGGTGATGCCGTCCAGGATGCCGACGTCGTACAGGTGCCGCAGGGCGGTGTCGGCCGGGTTGTCGCGGTTCAGTGGGTCCGGGCACACCCGGAACATGCACAGCTCGTCGCCCTGGCAGTCGCCCCCGGCACACGCGCCGCCCTTGAGCACCGCCGCCATGAACTCGTACCCGTAGGCCATGCCGATGTCGTCCAGGGCCACCAGCATCACCGTGTACACGATCTCCCGCGCGGGGCGCCGCAGCGCACCCAGCGCCGACCCGTCACCGACCAGCGCGACCGGGGTGCGTTCGACGGTGGCGGAGGTGAACCCGGACACCCCCAGCCCGATCACGCCCAGGAACCGCGCGGACTCGGGGCGGCTGGGGTCGTACCAGGGGGCGTTGTCCAGGTCGGGATGGCCGGTGTACGGGGGATCATCCACGGAGCGGTTGAAGCCGTCGCAGGAGCCGCAGCGCACGTCGATGCCGTGGGCCTGGGCGCTGGTGGCGGCCATGGCGTTGTTGATGATCTGGGTCCCGCCCAGTTCCGCATAGCCCGCATACATCAGGCCGCTCCCATCAGCTTCGAGGCGATCAGTTCCGCAGTCCGCCAGGCCACGGCCTCAGGGGATTCGGCGTTGGACACCACGGTCATGTTGAACGTGTTGCCGACTCCGGCCCCCTGCTGCGCGAGGAGCTGGGTCAGGCCGGACTGCTGCGCCAGCTGCACGGCGCGGTCGGGGTTGGTCATAGGGATCACGACTTCGGTCCCGGCCTCACCGATCAGCGCCATCGTCGGCCCGGTCACCACGGCACCCTTGGCCAGGGTGATCGGGCTGATGTGGACGCCGGGGACCTTGTTGAACCCGGAGATGATGGTGTTGATGGCCGAGACGGCGCCGCCCAGCGCTGACTTGAAGGCCCCGGACAGGATCGAGCCCATCCCCGACAGCGCATCGCCGATCTTGCCGGGCAGGCCGGTGAAGAACCCGAGGATGTCGCTGATGCCCCCGGTCACGGCGGACTTGGCCCCGGACCACGCAGACGAGAACACCCGGCTCAGCGTGGAGCCCAGCGCCGAAAGCCCCGACCCCACCCGGCCGGGCAGCGCCGTCACGAACCCGACCACGGCACTGATCGCTGAGGTGGTGGCGCTCTTCGCGGTGTTCCAGGCCGTGCTGAAGACGCTGGACAGGGTCGAGCCCAGCGCCGCGAGCCCCGCCCGGACCCGGCCGGGCAGCGCCGTGACGAACCCCACGATGGCGCTGATGATCGTGGTGGTGACGGTGCGGGCCAGATTCCACGCGGCGGTGAACAGGTTGGACAGCAGACCGGGCAGGGCCGCCAGCGCACCCACGATCAGCGCAGGCGCGTGGATCACGCTGGTGACGATCAGGCCGATGCCGATACCGACCGCGACAAGGCCAGCATGGAGCGCGCCGGTGAACAGGTTGGCCAGCTGGCCGGGCAGCGCCGTGAGGACCGCCAGGATCTGGCCTGGCAGCGCGGTGAAGAACCCGACTACCGCCGTGACCCCGGCGGTGACGCCGGTCGTGATGGCGGTCCACATACTCGAGAAGAGGCCGGTGATCTGGCCGGGGAGTGCCGAGATCGCGGCCCAGACCTGCGTGCCGAACTGCACGAACCAGCCGATGATCAGCGGGACGGCGGTGATCACCCCGGTCACCAGCGCGGTGATCCCGGTGGCGAAATCGGCCAGGGTGGTGATCACCGCCTGGATGATCGGCACCACGACGTTGATCGTCACCCAGGAAAGGATCAGCGTCTCGAACTGGAGCATGGGCCCCAGCAGCGGCAGGATCGCCGTCTCCAGCTGCACCATCGCGTTGACGATCTGGAGCAGCGGGGCGATCAGCGGCGGCAGCAGCGGCAGCAGCGGCTGGAACACCTGCACGACCAGCTGAAGGAACAGCGGGATCAGCGGGGCCAGGGCCGTGACCAGCTGCGTGAAAGCCGGGAGCAGGCCGCTGATCAGCAGCGGCACCAGCGCGATGATCGGCGGCAGGAGCGTGGTGATGGCCTGCGCGAAGGCCTGCCCCAGCATCGCCGCCACCGGGGCCAGGGCGGCTTCCAGCTGGTTCAGGGCGGAAACGAGGATCGGGAACAGTGGCGCCAGGCTGGTAGCCAGTGCCTGGACCACTGGCGCCAAGGCGGCAGCCAGCAGCCGCAGCGCCGCCCCCAGCACGGACCCGAACAGTCCGGCGATCTGCCCGACGACAGGCAGCAGCGGGCCGAATGCCCCCAGCAGGGCATCGATGCCGTTCAGTGCGGAGGCCAGGCCGGGACCCAGCGCGGACAGCGCCCCCCCAAGCCCCACCACGAAGGAGTTGATCTGCGCGCCAGCGGTACCGGTGCCCTGGCCGATGGCCGCGAACAGCTCCCCGATCCCGGCGCCCAGCGCGGTGAAGGCGGGGGTGAGCTGGGCGAAGGCGGGCATCATCGCCTGGAGCATGGTGGTGATGCCGGACAGCACCCCGGCCAGCAGGGTGCCCGTGGGCCCGGACATCAGGCCCATCGCCGTGACGAACTGCTCGATCAGGGGCACCAGCGAGGTCAGCACCGGGGCCAGCCCGGCGAACATGCCGGTGATGGCGGCCTGGCCCTGGGTGGAGTTGATGAACGCCAGTAGCTGGCCGGTCAGGGTGCCCATCAGGGTCGCGGACTGGGTCAGGACCGGCGTCAGCGTATGCAGCGTTCCCACCAGGCCGGTGACCCCGGCTTGCATCGGCGCCCACATCGCTGCGCCGACTTTGGATTGCAAATCGGTGATGACGGGCGTCAGGGTGGTTTTGATGTTCGTGCCGACGGTCTGCATCGCCAGCGCGAGGGTGCCGCCCCCGGCGGCGGCCAGCCCCAGTGCCCCGGCCAGGCCGCCGATGAGGACCGGGGCGTTGGCCAGCGCGAGGGTGATCGCGGCCATCATGCCGCCGCCGAATGCTCCGCCGGCCGATGAGCCCTGGGAGCCGAGGGAGCTGGTTTCGCGGGCCAGGGTAGTGCCCAGGGCAGAGGTGTCGGCATCCACACGGATGTTGACCGCGTTGGCTTCCTCGCGGGCGCGCCACGCGGTCAGCTCGGCGTCGGCCGGGGTGGTGTCGACGTCCACCGGGATCTCGATGCTGATCTTGTTCACGCGGATCTGCAGCGCGGCCAGGTCTGCGTCGAAGTTGGTGGTGTCGGCGCGGACTTCGATGAATGCCTGGGCAAGCGCCATCAGGTGACCTCCTGGCCGGACAGGGCGGCGAACTGCGCGGCGGCGGCCATGAAGTCGTCGGCTTCGTCCTGGGGCTTCCACAGCGGTACCGCGTTGGGGCCGTGGGCCAGCGGCCCGGGAATGCCCTCGCGGCGGCCCAGGTCCCGGTCCAGGCGGTTCAGGCCGCGTTCGTCGGCGACGGCCGCCAGCAGCGCCCGGTACGCCGCCACCAGCGCCACCCGGGGCGGGTGTGCGAGCAGATCGGCGATGCCGTGTTCCATGGCCCAGCCGCTGATCCGGGCCCAGTTGGCTCCGCATACCGCTGCCAGGCGGCACGCCCAGGCCCATTCGTAGGCGGTGACGCCCCGTACGACATCAGCGGCCAGCTGCGCGGCGTCGGTCGCGTCGAAGGAGTCTTCGGCGTCGGCCAGACGCCGTTCCAGGACATCCGCGGGCTGCATCGCGGCCACGATGCCCCACCAGTCCGCGCAGGCCAGTCGCTCCAGCCACCAGTGCGTGTCCCCGCCCAGCAGCAGTTCCTCCCCGTCGACCAGCACGGTCACCGGCGGATCCTGGGGCAGTACGAAGCCGCCCAGCGTGCTGGGCGGTGCGGTGGTGGCCGGGGTGCTCATTCAGTCCTGGCCTGGGCGGCGGTACGACGGGCCGGGGTGCGGGAGCCGTTGCGGCGGTTGGCGCGGTTGCCCGAGCCCCCGACCAGGGCTGCCATGTCGTCCTGCAGGTAGGGCTCCCACTCCTCCACCAGGGCGTTGATGATCGGTAGGAGATCGGTGAGGTCCAGGTCGTCGTCTCGGTTCAGCAGCCGGGACTCGATCCATGCGGAGTCGGTGACGGACAGGCAGTGCTCCAGGAACAGGCCCGGCCCCGAGAGCATCTCGTCGGGGGTGGCCTTGCGGTTGCTGATGCGCAGCAGCGACGCCCAGGCGATCTGCTTGGGCGGCTTAGCGATGATCTCGCGGCCGTCCAGTTCGAAGGGCACCTCGGGGGCCTGGCGCTTCTTCTGTGAGGTCTCGAAGGTGATCACAGGTGGCTCCTCTGTGAATGGGTCAGAAGGTGGGCGGGGTCTGGATGGGGCTGATCTGGTTGTTCTCACGGATGGGTAGCGGGGCCACGGCTTCGCGCAGGGCCTCGCGGAGGTAGTGCCGGGCCGGGGAGCCCCTCACGGAGCGCGCCCGCACCAGGTAGCTGGCTCCCTTGGGCCGGAACACCAGGAACGGCGCCGACGTAGGCACGATCGGGCGTCCGGCGGGGCCGTAGATACCGGTGCCCAGTTCCTGGTAGATGGCGTAGAACAGGTTGGAGCCAACCAGTGCGGACACGCGGTGCTGGCCCCGGTTGACCTGGACCTTGCTGCGGATGCTGGAGCGCAGGGGTCCCTTGTCGACGGGGGCTTTCATCTTGGCGCGGCGCTGGATGTCGTTGCCCAGGTCCTGGATGTAGCTGTACACCGCGCCGCCGCGCCCGTAGAGCAGCTGGTTCCTGGCGGCGGTGTCCACGACGAGCCGCGAGCGGCCGGTGGCCATCAGGGCCCGTCCACGACACGGACGTAGCCGCGCCGGATCAGGCCGTCCAGGTACTCGGTGCGGGTCACGGTGTCGACCGATCCCACGGCCGGGCCGCCGGACCACAGCCGCATCGTCTGCACGGTCACGGTGGGCGCCGGCTCAGGGGCGGGCTCGGGCTTGGGCGGTTTGTCGGAGGTGGCGGGAGGAGCCACCTTTGCCGCCACCTCCTGTACGGGGGCGGCGGTCTTTTTGGCGGGGGCTTTGCGGCGGGGGGGCATCGTGGCTCCTATGGGGTGGCGAGGGTGGGGCGGAAGGTGAACAGGCCGGTCATCTCGACGCGCAGCACTCCGCCCGCGCAGCCTCCGGCGGGGCCGTGGGGCAGCCAGTAGTCCGGGACGATGTCCCAGCCGCCCTTGACGGCGGCGGCCTGCGGGCAGCACAGGACGGCCTGGCGCAGGATGGCGGAGTCGGCGATGAAGTCGAGGGATTCCAGCGTGACGGTGTCGCAGTCCACGGCGGTGCCGTCCTGGGTGGTGGTGATGCAGCGGAACACCCCGAAGTCCACGGTTGCGGTCACCAGCGAGGGCATGCAGTCGGAGCTGGGGGCGCCGTTGTCGGAGTTGTTGGCGGCCGTAGTGATCTGCACCACCCGCGCCGACAGGCGCCCGTGGCCGGTCTGCGCGGATTCGGGGCGCCCGTCGGGACAGTTGCAGTCGCAGTTGTCCATCGGGATCAGGTCCTGTGCGTGGATCAGGCAGCATTCGCATACCGCGCGGCCGTTGTCGGCCAGCAGTTCGCAGGCGCAGTCCAGCAGCGCGCTGATAGCCAGCGCGAGGTTGGGCAGCGGCGAAGGAACCGGCACGGTCACGTGGGGAACACCTCGCCGGGCTGGTTGCGGATGCTTTCCCGGCGCAGGTTCTCCGGGGTGTACACCCCCGACCGGCGCACGTTCTTGCTGGGGTTCACCGCAGCCAGCCACAGGTCGACCTCGGCCAGGCCGGTGAAGCCCTTCTCGAAGAATCCGGTGGGGTCGATGGTGTAGGTGAGGCCGTCGCGGGAGACGTTGGTGACCAGCGCCGGGAGGCGGCACTTCGCGCCGATGCACGCCTTGGCGATCTCACACGCCAGCACCCCGGCGGCGCGCTGTCCGGCCGGGGGTACCGGGGTGCCCCGAACGAACGTGACGCCCCAGGTGCCTTCTTCGGTGAGGTCTTTGGTGAGGTCCTGGCAGCGGGGCCAGCGCTCGCCGTCCGTGCGGATCAGGCGGTGCTGGTCGTACAGGGCCCAGGCGGTGAAGGGGGCGCCGTCCACATACACGGCGGTGACCCACGCCGCCGGGCTGGGCAGGTCGAACTCGTCGATGAACTGGCCGCAGGAGCAGCCGCCGCTGCACGGGCACGACAGGTTGAACCACTGCCCGCCGAACAGCCACGGCGTGAACGCCGGTGCGGAGCCGATCCAGGAGCCGTTGCCCCAGCCCATGCCCCACCCGCACGAGTCGCAGCTCATGCCGCAGTTGGCGCGGCACGGGCGCACGGTGGTCTCGCAGGTGGTGAACTGCCTGCCCGACAGCGCCCACACAACCTCGGTGGCGGTGTCCATGGCGGCCTGCTGAATGGCCGGGTCGTAGTTGTCCCAGTCGGAGCAGCAGGTGGTGTCCAGTGGCCACGGACAGTCGTTCGTGGCCACGGGCATGGGCTGGGGTGTGGGCATCAGGCAGCCGCCGTAATGAGCGGGGTGACGCCGGGATCCGAAGCGGAGGTGGTGGTGCTGTCGCCGTAGGCGTACACCTCCACCGTGTAGTTGGTGCCCGGGGCCAGACCCGTGAACGTGGCCTGTGTGCCGGTGACGGTGCCGGTGACAGCGGCGACGCCGCCGATGTAGGCGTTGGCACTGGCGCTGTACGACGTAGCCCCCGGTACGGCCGCCCACTGCACCGTGCCGCTGGTGGGCCCGGGGGTACCGGCCACGACGGGTACCGGGGTGGCCAGCGGCACAGGCCAGCGCATCGGATCGTTGACGGGGTAGGTGGCCCAGCCGGGGTTGCCCGACGGGCTCGCGGTGACCTCAACCAGATACGGGCCCGGTCCCGCGTACACGTGGGAGGCCTGCCCGGAGCTGTTGTCGAAGCCGCCGTCCACCATGGGGAAGGTGGCGGGAGGGGTGCTGTCGCCCCAGTCGACGGTGAAGCTGTCGTCGGGGGCGGCCTGCGGCGGGGTGTCGGGCTGGTAGAAGACCGTGATGTCGATGCCGTCGTCGGTGGCGTTCAGGTAGCCGGTGGTGTTGCCGTTGTACACGGTCACGGTGCCGGTGGCGCCGGTGGCGGTGTCGGTCGCGGTCATGGTGAAGCGCCCGTAGCTCTCGAAGCCGTGGAAGTCGCTTTCGAAGGAGCCGTCAGCGGCGGCGGTCACGGTCTGGGTTGTGCCATCACCGAAGTCGACGGTGACCGTGCCGCCCGGGGTTGCGCCGTGCCCGATGATGCCGTTGTTGTCGTTGCTGCCGCTGCCGGTGTTGAGCATCCTCACCGCGAACACCGGTGCGGGCGGTACGGGCGCCACGTTCACGGTGGCGGTGGCGGAGGGGCAGGTGGATCCGGCGCGGGCGGTGAGCGTGAAGGAGCCGGCCGACGCGTAGGTGTGCGTGAAGGTGACGCCCGGGTCGGGGTCGGGGGGCTGGGTGGCGGTGGCGGGGGCGGAGCCGTCACCCCAGTCCAGGGTGACGCTCTGCCCCGGGTAGGCGCCGGTGACGGTAACGGTGACCTGCCCGGGGGTGGTGTCCTGGGTGGGGGTGAGCGTCAGGCCCGGGCACGGCACCATCACCCGGGTGGTGGCCATGCCGCCGCCGCAGTCCGCGCCGGTCCCGCACATCACGCTCACCAGGTGGCTGCTCATGCGGTGGTCACCTGCGTGGTTGCGGCCGGGGAGTCGCTGGTGGTGGTGCCGTCGCCCAGGGCCACCACGCTCACGGTGTAGTCGGTGCCGGTGGTGGCGCCGGTGAAGGCGGCGTCGGTGCCGGTGACCACAGCCGTAGGACCGGCCGGTTGCGCGGTGGCGGTGTAGCCGGTGGCTCCGGCCACAGCGGTCCAGGTCACATCGAAATCGGTCGCGGTCGGGGTCCCGGACACAGCCAGCCCGGTAGGCGCGGGCAGCGGCACAGTGGCGCCGCCGCCGGGTACGTCCCCGGCGCCGCACACGGCGTCCGGCGGGGGCACGGTGGTGGCCCGGAACAGCAGGGGCACGTCGGGGCCGATGGCCACGGCCAGCGGCGCGGGGGCCCCGTCGGCGTCCATCACTACGTCGTAGGGGCCAACGCCCCAGCGGGCGTTGGTCTTGGTGCGGCCGTTGAGCGTGAAGGAGACGGCATCGTTGGTGACTTCGATGTCGCCCGGTGCCCCGCCCACGGTCCACGGGAGCAGGAAGTAGCCCCAGGCGCCCTGGGCGTCGGGGTTGTCGCACACGTCGGTGCCGAGCAGGTCCGACCACAGTTCCACCGCGTAGCCGGTGTCACAGGACAGGTTGGAGGCCATGCGGAACCCGACGGCGTTGCCGTCGGCGTCCAGCTCGGTGGTCCAGGTGGGATCCATCATCGTGTAGAGGTCGGGGTCGACCTCGCAGAAGTCGAACTCGACGTCGATCCACTTGATCTGGTCGCAGGCCTTGTCGCTGATGCAGAGTTCACCGGAGGCGTTCTTGACGGTGATCTCGTCGCCGGTCTCTACGTTCATGGACATCTTCACGGTCACGAACCCGCTGGTGGTGACCTGGTTTCCGGCCCCGGTGACCGGGCGGCCGCAGGCGTCCAGGCGCGTGACGCGCATGCGACGGCCGCGTACCGGCTTGAGGCACTGAGTGGTAGCAGCCATGGCTTACTCCGTGTACGTGTGGGTGGCGGTGCCGGACTGGTCGGTGATGGGGACCTGGACGGCGGGGGTGCCGTCGCCCCAGTCCAGGGTGGCGCTGGTGCAGTTGGCCGCTCCGGTGACAGTCGCGGTGTAGGGGCCCAGGCCCTGCCCGGCCACGCTGATGCGCATCACCGGCTCGGGCAGCGGCCACACGGTGTCGGGGCGCTCGGGCCAGGTGGCCTGCGCGGCCAGTACCGGGCAGTCGAACGAGACCAGATAGGGCCGCTCAGCGATCCAGTTGACTTCGTTGGTGGTGCGGTCCATGCCTTCGCTGTCCCCGCCGTGGACCACTACATCGCCCCGGCGGATCACCACGGGGCCGGTGGCGTACAGCCACAGTTCGCCTTCCGTGGCCGGGGGCTGCCCGGCGGGGCCGTTGTAGTCGTAGCCGCCGCCGAACACGATCCGCGTGCCCAGGGGCGTCTTCCAGCCGGAGCCGTCGGGGATGAGGTCGTTCACGCCCACCGCAGCCAGGAACACTGCTGCCGCGCGCGGCGCGTGGATGATGCCCCGGGCGCCGGTGCTGGCGGCGAGCTGGGCTTCCAGAGCGGCGATCGCCGCGATGATGTCGCCACTGCCGTTGGCCGTGACGATCTGCGTGGGGTCGTAGTTGGCCAGCTGCGCCCAGGTGTGCCGCTCCACCTGGCCCTGCTCCGACAGGCCCAGCCGCGACAGCGCCACGGACTGCCCGTCGGGGAAGCCGACCCGCTGGCAGCGGATGCCGTCATAGACCACGAACGGCTCAGCGGTGCCCCAGGCGTCGCAGCTGATCTGTTTTTCGGTGGCGCCCACAGGCGTCCAGCAGTACGGCCACTCGTCGCCGGGGGTGCAGCCCTGCTCACGCCAGGTGTAGTTCTGGCCGCGCGGGGCGAAGCCGGAGTCCGTGATGATCGTGGCTCCGGAGAACAGCCCGTAGCCGTACGCGACGGCATCGGGCTGGGAAAGGATGTCGAGGCCAGCGACCATCAGTCATCCGCTCCTATCGGTTGGCCCCAACCGGCCGCACCTACTGGCCCGCGCAGATCCTCGGGTTGCGTAGGGATTCGGTGCGGCCGGTCGGGAATCTGGAGGGATCACACGACCGGGCAGACGTACTCGACCGGCAGGGACGTGACGCCGTCGGCGCAGATGTCGATCGTGACGAACAGGGCGTCGTGGCAGCGCTTGATCACGCACAGGGCCTCTTCGGTGAACAGGCCGGTGAACTTGTTCTGCGCCAGGAGCGTGGAGTCGTAGACGGCGTCCAGGCTGATCACGTCCTGCCGGGCCAGCACGAACGTCCCGGCCGGGTACAGCAGCACCGGCAGCGTGGTGGGCCACTCGGTGACCGGCGCGGTGGTGTCGATGTCGTGCCAGTCGTAGACGAACTGGGCGTTGATGCCGCGCAGCGCGAACCAGGCGTCGATCTGGGCGTCAGTGACACCGAGGTAGTCCACGCCGGTGCGCTTGGCCAGGTCCGCGCGGATGAAGCCGTACACCCAGGACGGGAAGATGGCCTCGACGGTGGCCCGCTTGGACATGCGGTTCTTGGTCCGCATCCCCAGCACCTGGAGCTCCAGGATGTCCAGGATCGAGCTGGTGCCGCCGGGCTGGTAGGGGGCCGGGGCCGTCCCGGCGAAGTCCACCGCTGTGGCGTCGGCTTCCAGCCTCGCCAGGATGCCTGCGTTCACGCGGTGCGCGTTGGCGACCTGAAGCTGCTCGATCCACCAGCGCACCAGCTCGGGCCAGGCGTGGTTGACCAGGATGTCGGTCTGGACGCAGAGCCCGATCGCGTCCAGACGGCACTCGCCGAAGTCCGGGCAGGGCAGCGAGATGCAGGGCTTGGGCGCGTTGGGGCCTTCGTCGGTCCAGGTCCAGGTGCCGTTGGCCAGCTCGGCGTACACGTCGGAGAAGTTCGGGGTCTGCGGGTAGCGCACCCCGCCCCGCGCCACCGTGATCGACGGCAGGTCGACCAGGCCCTCGGTGGTGGCCAGGGGGGCGCACAGGTCGTAGATCGTCTCCGAGGGGGAGCACCAGATACCGGCGGCCGTGAGCGACCCGCCGGACAGCCGCGACTCCGACGCGGCGAAGTCCACCAGCTGGCGGGTGTGCTGCTCGCTGCTGTTGGCGTCCAGCACCAGGCCCTGCGGCCGGGTGAGCTGGAAGGTGGCGATGGGCAGGGAGGTCTTGACGTTCGGGCCCAGCTTGAGCATGGAGCGCATGCGGCGTTCGGCGGCCTCGGACAGGACGTCCCAGTCCGGGATCTCGGACCCGGCCGGTACCCGGGGCAGGTCCGCTGCGGCGAACATCTTCCAGGCTTTGCCGCTGGGTGTCGCGGCCATCTGCGCTGCGGTAGTGCGGCCGGTGGCCGGGAGACGCGGCTGCCCCGCTGCTGCGGTGACCAGTTCCGGGGCCACGGTCTCCACCGGCGCCCCTTCGGCGCTGTCGCCGCCGTCGGGGGCGGGTTCGGTGGGCTGCTGGGTGCCTGCGTTGACGATCCCGGCCAGTTCCGAGGCACGGGCGGCCTGTTCGGCGGCGTGGGCGTCCTGCTCGGCACGCATGCCGCGCACCTGCTCCAGAACCGAGACCACGCCCTCCATCTGCGCGAGTTCCTCGGGGGTCTGGGCTTCGCCCTCGTGGTAGACGCCGTTGAAGGCATCCAGGGCGGCGTCTTCCACGGCTCCCAGGTCGGGATTGCCGTCCAGGAACGCGGCGATCAGTGCGGGCTTGTCGGCTCCGTCGGCCGCCAGCGCGGCCAGCAGCTCAGTGAGCTGGTTCATGGGTGTCTCCTGCTGGGAGGCGAATTGCGGTCAGGTGCACCACACATGGGTGCGCGGCCCAGTCGTCAGGGGCTCTCGCTGCCGCCTCGGCCCATAGCCAGCAGGCGTATGCAGTTGTTTTACCTAGTGTTCCGGGGTGGCCGCCCCGCCAGGAGCAAGCGGGGATGGGGGGCGGCCGGTCCCCGGAAGGAACCTTGAGGACACTATGGCACGGGATCAGGGAGTTTTGACCGGTGTGACCCACGCCGGGCTGTATGTGCCGCCCTTTGTCCGCGCGGCCACCCGCGCCTCCGCCGAGGTCAGGAAGTCCTGCACGGTGCCGTCGCGGAACGTCACCCGGTGGACCCGCTTACGCCCGGCCGCATCGGTACTCCTGTTGTTACAGCCGCACATCCCGGCTCCTTCATGTAGACGATCGACAGGTGGGGGTCGCGGCGGGCAGCGAGCACCGGACGCACTCCCCCGTGGATCACTTCGGTGTTGCCGGTGTGCGTCCAGGTGATCGTGGACACGCCGTCGGGAAGCTCTATCCCGTAGGCCACCGGCAGGAACGGGGCGCCCGGGTGGTTGCCGGGGCGCCAGTCGATGCGGAACACGCGCGGCCACTGCGGCTCGACACGCGCGGGCACATCGGGCAGGTCGAACAGCGGCTGGTCGATCTGCGCGGTCATGACTTGTTGTCCGCGTGGGCACGGGCCTTCTTGGCCTCCCAGTCGGCCACCGCCGCACACCCCTTGGCGCGGGTCACCCCGGTCACCTTCTGCATGCCCGGGAAGTTCAGGCCGTCCGGCGACGCACACCACCGCTTGACGACATTGACCGCCGTAGCGATGGCCCGCGACCTGTCCATGCCCTTGGTGACCAGGTGATCGCTGACTTTCTTGATGACCGGCGGCAGGCCGCCCACGTCCTGGACCCAGTTGAATTCGGAGTCCAGCTCGTTGCCCCAGCCCTGGAGCACCGCCCAGCGGTAGAACTCCCCCGCGTGGGTGTCGTCGTCGCCGGCCGATGAGGCGCTGGCCTTCGCGGGGGTGCGGGGGGTGCGGGCGCGCGCGGCCAGCTGCGCCGCGCGGGCGATCCTCAGCGACTGCGCGAGGTCGTGGGCGCGGGTGGCCAGGGCGGCACTGCGGGCGGTGCGGCGGGTGGCGTCGGCGCGGGTCTGGGTCAGGTGGTCCATCTTCGCGGCCACCCGGTCCGACAGCTCATCCATCCAGGCGTCGTCGCTGTCGGGCATCAGCGCCCCGGCCGCCGTCAGCGAGAACACCTTGCCGTCGGTGATCCGCGCACGCGGCACCACGAACCCGGGAGTGTTGACCGCCAGCGCCGCCACCATCTCCAGGTTCCCGCCGATGGTGCGCCAGTCCCCCGACAGCGGGGCCCGGCGCAGCGTGGTGATCTGGCCTTCGGTGGCGGTGTCCAGGAGTGTTCCGGCGAACCAGATCCCGAACTGGTCCTCGCCGACGCGGACCACGGCTACGGCCTTGCCGGTGTTGGCGTAGTGGGAGGCCGTGTTGACGTAGTTCATTTCGTCTACGGCGTGGTCGGTGTCGGCGGTGAGCGTGCCGACGCTGATCTCCTTGCCCTCGGCGGTCATGTAGGAGCCGAGGTGGAAGTAGGAGTAGTCAGTACGGGAGTGGGGGACGGTGATGCACTGCCCGGACGGCGACCCGGTGTGGCAGGTGGGGGTGCCGTCGTGCTGGCGCCAGGTGGCCACGTGGCCGTAGACGCGGCGGTCTTCGGTGACGGTGACCGGGGTCTCGCCGCACAGCTGCGGGTTGGCGAACGCCGACAGTGGAGCCCGGGTGGCCAGTGCCCCGGACGCCACCAGCTCCATCATGGAGTCGCCGCCGTCCCAGCCGGGGGCGTCGTCGTCCTGGGTCTGGTCGTCGTCGCTGTCGGTGTCGCCGTTGACCTTGTCCAGGGCGTCGGCGAGCTGCTCCAGGATGTCGGCGAGCTGCTCGGGCTTGATGCCGAGCCTGGCCGGGTCGCCGCCGGAGCTGAGGATCTTCTTCTGCTGGGCGGTGACCGCAGCGGGGATCAGCATCAGCTGCCCGCCCACCACATCCGCGACCGGCAGCGTCTTGCCGTCCTGGTCCAGGTAGGCCTCCCCGGCGGTCACCCCGGGGTTCGCGGTCAGGTAGTCGGCTACGTTCTTGGCGGCGGTGGCCTCGTTCCAGGCGGTGCCGGTGGGTGCCACGGGCAGGTCGTCGGCGTCGTTGTCGGGGACTTCGTCCGCCGGGCCTACCGCCGGGTTGAAGCCGGGGTTGCCCGACGGCGCCGAGGTCGCCGTGCCGAGGGCGGGCGGGGTGGACATGGCGGAGGCTCCTTCGGTTCGGGCGGTGATCTTCGCGCCGGAGGCGAATGCGGGCTGCGTGACCAGGGTCGCGCCGGTGATACGCCAGTCCTGGAACGACTCGTTGCCGTCGGGCTGGCCTTCCACGGCGGCGTCGTCGATGTCGAGACTGATCCAGCCCAGGAAGCCCTTGGCTACCTTGCGCGCGATGTTGAAGGCGCGGGGGTCTTCCAGGTCCCAGCGGCCGTGTCCCCACACGATGCCGTCGCGGATCTCCAGCCCGTCGATCACGCCTACGGCTACGGCGCCGTCGTGGCCGGGGGCGGTCATGTCCTGGAACTCGATGGGCAGCGGCAGGTCGCGGTAGCGCAGCTGGCCGTCCGGTGGCGGCTCCAGGATGCGGCCGTCCGCCGAGGGCTTCCCCAAAGGCGCCAGCGGCCCTTCCCACTCCCCGGGCACGCTGGTGTCGGCGAAGTGCGCCGCAGCGGTGAGCGCGGTGTACAGCGGGTGCAGAGCGGCGGTGAGGGGGTTGGTGATGGGGGCGGAGGCTTTGCCCAGGGCCTTGTCGGCCTTGGCGTACAGCGTGGCGATCTGCCGCTTGACGCTGGTGGTCTGGGCGGGGGTGAGGTTGGCCCGGCCCAGGCGTGCTGCCGCCTGGGCAATAGCCCGGAACACCAGGCGCGGGGAGCCGGTGGACACGTCCACCACGGGGAACTTGTAGGCGGCGGCGGTGGCCGGGTTGGCGCCCGGCAGCGGCCCCACCAGGTAGACCTGCTTCATTTTGGCGGGGTTGCCGTCAGCCCACTTGAGGGCTGCGGACTCCGCGGCTCCGCCGTCCCAGGCGGTGTCTCTGGGGGCCCAGGGGAGCGAGGTGTCGGCCATGCGAACAACTCCTGACGCGGTGACGGGGGATACAGCCTTGACCGCCATGGAGCAGCGGCAGTTGATGGTGTTGCCGGGGCTGGCATAGGGGTCTCCGGGGAACCGCAGCGGTTCCCCGCCGACGACGAACGGCACGCCGATGCTGGTGGTCTGCCCGTCGGCCGCGCGGTGGGCGGGGCGGGTGCGGTCGTCGTGGGTGGCGAGCCATTCCAGGCGGATCTTCCGGTCCGGGCGCTCGTTCTGCTGGTCCTGCGCGGATGCGTAGAGCCCGGCGGAGTAGGCGCCGTGCAGTTCGGTGACGGCGACCATCTCGATCCAGGCCTGGGAGGTGGCCGGGTCGACGAGCTTCGCGATGGCC
>Ga0208985_1000003_pt1 | contig 29500 bp, 19 predicted proteins | sample MedBloCARef_O1_FD_187853 | JGI IMG/M metagenome (GOLD analysis project Ga0208985, IMG submission 187853) | Forest soil microbial communities from El Dorado National Forest, California, USA - Mediterranean Blodgett CA Ref_O1 (SPAdes) (version 2) | ecosystem: Environmental > Terrestrial > Soil >...
CTATTAATAAATTAGATAGGAAAAATACCATTAATCAAAGTGTTGTTTGAGTTAAAACTAATAATCCAAATTTGATTTGAATTATTGTTAAAAATACTAATATTATTAGCATCATTTTTGTTTTTGTTTTAAATTTGCATTTTGACTCCTCTATAATTTATTTAATTAAATATATACTAAAAATTGTTTATTAAAAACAATAAAATATTCAAACAAATGAAGACTCGAACTTCATATATTATTTAAATATTATCACCTGATTTTAGTTTTATTAATTTAAAATATACATATAAAAGTAATATTTAAAATTTTATATAAAAGAGAATATTAACTATTCAGATATTTATTAATTTAATTCGAAAAATAAATATATCAAATTCAGATATAATATATTAATTATTATAAAATATTATAATAATATTTCAAAAATATTATTTAATTAGAATATTATATTTTTAGGTTAAACCTACATTAAATTTTATATTTTAATTAAATGTTTTATAAAATTTAATGTTTATAGCCTTAATCGTATAAAATTTTATATAAAAAATAAAATTCTAGATCGAACATTAATAAAATGTATAAAATTAATAATATATAACTTTTATTAATAGGCTTAAATCAAAGTAAAAATGAAATTCATATTAATAAATATATTAAGTTTTACAACAATAATATCAAGTGTATTAGTTATAACATCTAAAAATCCTGTGATATCAGTAGTATATCTAATTTCTGTATTTGTAAATGCAGCAGGTTATTTAATATTATCTGGTATAGGTTTTCTTGGTTTATCATATATTATTGTATATGTAGGTGCTATAACTGTATTATTTTTATTTGTAATTATGATGATTAATATTTCATTAACAGATATTATAGATACAGGAAAACAATATACTAAAAATTTACCTTTAGTTTTTGTAGTAGGTTCATTATTCTTATTTGAAATGTTTAACATTTTACCATTTAGTTTTAATAATGTATATGGTTTAAATTTAATTTTTGATACTATTACTAATTTTAATTTATTTATTTGAAATAATGATAAATTAAATTTTGTTAATAATATTCATACTACTTATCAATCAAATATTGCAGATATTACATTTATTTCATTTAGTCAAATAGAAGCTATAGGACAATTAATTTACACTTATGCTGCTATATTATTAATTATATGTAGTATTATTTTATTATTATCTATGATAGCACCTATTTTTATATCATTAAATAAAAAATAAATTTATTTAATTCATTCTATTATTATTTATTTACCCCCTTTTTTTATATAATTTTTCATAATAATATTTAATTTTATGTATTTATTTAAATTAGAGTTAAGTTACAGATGGTTTCTGTAATAGATCTGCAAAATCTATAAATATTAGGGTTCAATTCCCTCTTAACTCTATAATCAATAAAATTTCATATAAAAATAAATTATTATAATTAAAAGAAATTTATTAATTTAATAAAATTTATATAATTAAAATATATATTATAAATTCTCTTAGTTCAATGGTAGAACTGCATTCTTCTAAAGTGTTAATTTTGGTTCGAATCCAAAAGAGAATAAGAATATATTAAACTATTTAAACAAAATTTAATTTCTAAAGTTAAATAGAATAGTTTAACATTTTTCATAATAACTATTTAGAGAATTAAATTACAAATAATGTTTGTGCAAATCTTTAGAACCTATTAATTAGGTTGTTAATATAAAATAAATTATTGTTACAGTATCTTTACTTTATATATTTTGTTTTTTTAGATATATTTATATTTAATTAGATAAAAATTATATCTAATTAAATTTAATTAAATTATTTATTTTACTTATAAATATTAAAATTATTAATTAAAAATAATTTTTATTTAATTTATAAAGTTATGTTGTTAATTTTAATTAACTATAAATCAATATTTATATCTATTTCAATTTTATGAAAATGTAATATAAGATTATATTAAAAAATGATATAATTAAATTATTTTTAATAAATTACAAAAAAGAATTTAAAGACTAAAGTATAAATTTTAAAATGGATAGTCAATTATAAAATAAAATATAGATATAAATAAAGATGATAAATATATTAATCTATGAATACAAATAATTTAATTATAACTCTGTTAAATATAATAATAAATTTATTAGATGTATTATTAGTGATATTACCTATATTATTATCTGTAGCCTTTATGACTATAATAGAAAGAAAACAATTAGCAGCTCATCAAAGAAGAGTAGGTCCTAATACTACAGGATATTATGGTTTATTACAACCCTTTAGTGATGCTCTTAAATTAATAGTTAAAGAAACTGTTATACCTTCTCAATCTAATAAAATATTATTTTATTTAGCGCCTGTGTTTTCTTTAATATTTAGTTTATTAGGATGAGGAATAATTCCTTTTGGACAAGGTTTAACTTTATCTGATTTTACATTAGGAATATTATATACTATAGCTTTATCTTCATTAGGAGTATATGGAATATTATTTGCAGGTTGATCAGCAAATTCTACTTATGCCTTTTTAGGTTCTTTAAGAAGTACTGCAGCTATGATTAGTTATGAATTAATTTTAAGTTCAGCTATATTAATTATAATAATATTAACAGGTTCATTTAATTTTACAACTATAATTGAAAATCAACAAGCTATTTGATATATAATACCATTATTTCCAGTGTTTATATTTTATTTTATTTCTATATTAGCTGAAACATCTCGTACACCTTTTGATTTACAAGAGGCTAAAAACTAATAGATTTGGCCTCTATAAATATCGCTGTATGCTGGAAACTCCTAAAGCTTTAAGTACTCATCTAATTTTCAATAATAATAGTTATAAATAGATAGTGAAAATTTTAAAGATAATACAATGGACAATCAGCAGGAAACCAAAAATATTTAATTTTAAGACCAATTGTTTAAAATCAAATAAAATATTTAATTTAAGAAAATAAATAAAATTTACCCCCTTTTCTTTGAAATATTAATTTAAAAATAAAAGAGTAAACCAGAACAGATAGCAATACTACTGTTCTGGTTACATTATTTCTTAATATTATTTTATTAAACAAAACACAATAACTCTTAAAATTAAATATTGAATAGGATCCTCAGAGACTATACGCGATAATTTCTAATAACTAAATGAAATATCATATAGTCCAACCATTATTGAAAGATAATGGATAAAATATAATATTGAAATTATTATTATTACTTGTTTTACTGTTTTTAATTTATCAAATTTATTGTAATATACTTCAATACGATAATTTATTTTCTATTTTTTATATTCAGTGTTTTAATACTATACCTATTAAACCTCTAAAAACTTATAGTGATCTTTCTAATATTAATTTATTAAAGAAAGATTTGAGTAATTTAGGGGGGGTTTATGGTTTAATACATATTAAATCTTCTAAACAATATATTGGTTCTAGTTCAAATTTATATTCTAGAATAATGGATCATATAAAAGGTAGAAAATCTAACTTAAAATTAAAAGATCAATTAAAAAATATGGTTTAAAAAGTTTTAATTTAATAATATATTATTTTCATGAAGATCCTACTGTATTGTTAACAAATATTGAAACTATTGTTATATCTGCTTTTCCTTTTTCTTCTCTATTTAATTTAAAAAAAAAGGCTAATTCAATGTCAAGGTATAAGCATAAAAGCAATAGAAAAAATGAAAACAAGATTTGTAAATAAAGTTAATCATCCTATGTTTGGTAAACTCAGGAATAAAATAACTTAAAGTTTAATAAATAAACCTGGTAAATTAAACCCTATATTTGGAAAACTCATAGTTAAAATTAAAAAACAAAACAAATTTTTAATGTCAATTAAAGAGTATTAGACCATTAGGTTTATACGATAAAATTTATAATATAATTGAAAAATACTCTAATCAAATTGAATTAGCAAATAAGTGAAGTTTATTTAGTGTGCATAAAACGACTATTTCTATAAAATAGTCTCTATTTTACATTAAATCAAGTAAATATACTTTAATTTTTAAAGGTAAACTCTATATTAGAGGAATTTAATAAATTAATTAAAAAAAAAATAAGTAAAATAAGTAAATAAATAACTAATATATTATATTAGATTTGATATGTTTATTTATCAAATTAAGTTTATGTTGGAATCTGAATTAGTAGCTGGTTTCTTTACTGAACATTCTAGTGTACCTTTTGTTTTCTTTTTCTTAGCTGAATATGCTTCAATAGTTTTATTTAGTTGTATTACTTCTATTTTATTTTTAGGAGGATATCATATGCCTGAATTATTTATTAATGATTCTTTAATTAATTTACAATCTATCATACTTGGATTAAAAACATGTTTATTCTGTTTCATGTTTGTATGATTTAGAGCTACTTTACCTAGAATGAGATATGATGCTTTAATTGAATTATGTTGATTAAATTTATTACCTGTTTGTGTAGCTTTTATTATTTTAGTACCTAGTATTTTAATAGCATTTGATATATCACCTTATTAAATAATTAAATATAAATTATTTTATTAAATAATTAAATATAAATTATTTTATTTAAAATTTAAACAATTATTTATAATTTAAAATAAAATTTTAATCAATAAATATATATATTTAAATTTTTTATAATATATATTTGTTAAATGAATTTTATTCTATTACCCCCCTTTAAAATAAATAATGGACAATCACTTTAAAACTCAAAAATTTAAAATGATTCTGTGTTATTTTTAAATTAAATAATTAACGATAGTTTTAAAATATAAAAATATCTTAAAAGAGATACAAAAAATTGCAATTAAAGCATATAAAATATAACAATTAAAAAAATTATTGTTTAAATATCATAAGAATTTAATTTTGGTTCCGATTGAACGTTGTTCAGTAGTTTAAGACATGCAAATCATTATAATCGAAAAAATTTTAAGGTAATAAGGTGTAAAGGTGAGGATAGTAAATAAGTTACTTTATAATTTCCATAAATAGGAAATAAATAAAATTAAAAAATTTATATTAAAGGAATTATTCTGTTATAAAATACTATTTACTTTGATTAGGTAGTTGGTAGGGTAAATGCCTACCAAGCCGACGATCAATAGCTATGTTTGAGAGAACAGATGGCCACATTGGGAATGAAATCTCCCAAGTAGTATAATACTACCAGCAGTCAAGAATATTAGTCAATGCTCGAAAGAGTGAACTAGCTAACTGAAATCAATTATAATAATTGATAACATAAGGGAAAATAATGATATTACCTTATTATTAGTGTCGTCCAAAACTGGTGCCAGAAGACTCGGTAAGGCCAGAGACACAAACGTTAATCGTCTTAATCAGGCGTAAAGGGTTTGTAGGCGGCTTTAAAATTTACTTATAATAAAAATAATAAGTAAAAAATAAAAGCTAGAATCAAATAGAGGATATATGAAAGAATGCTTAGAGTAGGTCTGATATCCTTAGATACTAAGTAGAATATTAAAGGCGAAAGCTTTTTTCCATTAATGATTGACGCTCAGAAACGAAGGTGAGGATAGGAAATAGGATTAGATACCCAGATACCCCTCTCTGTCAACGATGAATGGTAGTTATTAGTAAAAATTTTATTAATGGCAATGTTAACACGATAACCATTCCGCCTTGTGAGTACAATTGCAAAATTGAAAACAAAAAAATTAGTCGGTTTCGGAGCAAACGAAGTGAAGCATGTTATTTAATACGATAATCCGCGTAAAACCTTACCAGTTCTTGAATAAAAACTTATATATATATTTTATATATAAAGGAATGTTTTAAATTTAAAAATATTTTTAAATAGTAAATAAAAACATTTAATACAGGTGTTGCATGGCTGTCTTCAGTCCGTATCGTGAGAACTGAGGTTAATTCCATTAACGGACGAAATCCCTATTGTTAATTAAAAATATTATAATTTAGATTTTATTACATACTTAACAATTTATGATTCTTATAAAGTATCATTTGGGGCTAAGACAAGTCTTTATGGCCCTTATGAACTGGGCTATCGACGTGCCACAAAAACTTTTACAAAGTGATGCAAAACTTTTTCTTAAAATAAATTATATATTTATTTTATTATTACAGATAATATTATATTTAATGTAAAATAAATAATCGAAAGATTAAATAATGCATTTATTTTTAATTTTATAAAAACAAATTAAATTTGGAAAATAGGAATAGCTAATCATTAAAAAAAGTTAAAATATAAATTTAGACGAATTGTTCTCTGCAATTCGGGAACATGAAGAAGGAATTTCGAGTAATCGTTGATAATAAGCGCAACGGTGAAATTAGCATCCGTGATGAACTAACTGTCTGTCGCTGGGAAGAAGCTTATATTGATGGAAATAAAAATGTTATTATAACTTTTCATAGTTAATATTTAATTTAGATTTTTTTAATTTAAATAGTTATTTATTTTTTTTAATAATATAACGGCTATGTAAAACTAATTAGTTTTTATTAATTCAATTGAGTAACATCTCAAAAGTCATAGCAGGGTAGCCGTACTGGAAAGTGCTGCTGGAAAATAAATAAAATTTACCCCCTTTTTAAATAATAATTAGTAAGAGATTAGTTGAGTGGTTTAACAGCATATTTACACTATGCAGACAGAGTTTCGATTACTCTATCTCTTATTTATAATTATTATATTATTTTAATAATAGTGTCTTTATAATTAATAAATTTTATGTTTAACAAATATATTCTTAATTTATATTATATATTTTTATATTATTTATATTTAAATTGAGAGATTTAACATATATTTTTTTTTTATATAAACATTTCTTAATTTGCGAGTGTGCCGAAATTTGGTAGCCGGGTAAATCTTAGGAATTTATGGTTATATAATCGTAAGAGTTCAAGTCTCTTTACTCGTATATAAAAAAAAAATATATATAAACAAAACTTTTTTTTTGCAACCAAAGTATAACCTAGATAAGTTATATATTAAAATTTAATATAAATTAAATTAAATAAAAGTTAGTTAAGAAGAGGTTAATTGAATAAAATAAAATATTTAATTTATTTATTTAAGAGATTTTTAATTAGTTGAATATTATATCCTTTTTTTATTATTTCTTTAAATAAATAATAATCTAAAGTTTGATACAAATTAAAAATCTGTAACATCTTTAGCTAAATAGGGAAAGCGTTTGCCTTCGAAGCAATTGTATATTGGTTCAAATCCAATAGGATGTAATAAATAAATAATTAAAAAAAACATTAGTTAAATATAATTTAATTAATTATGATTGACATAATAAAAATAAAAAAATATTAAAAATAAAAAAATATTAATGTTATAAATAAAAGTAATGATGTTTATTAGTATCATGATTCTTATAGTGGCAATAGCCCTACCTTCAATAAATATTTCACCAAATTTATATTTAAGAATATCTTCTTTATTATTACTTTATACTGGAGCATTAACTTTAAATGCTTTTTATATTCAGTCAATTGGATCAGGTATAGGTATATATAATGGTTTATTTCAAATAACTTTATTCACACAATTATTTGATATAGTTATAGTATTAACAGGTTCTGTAATATTAATAGCTTGACCTTTAATAAATCATAAATTTATAGATAATAATTTTAATGAAGAAGGTCATAATATATTATCAATTAATAATTATAGAATAAAATATTCAATTATAGTATTAATATCAACTTTAGGTTCTTTATTATTAATAAGTTCTTCAAACTTAATCACTTTATATTTAAGTTTAGAATTACAATCTTTTGGAGTATATATTTTAGCTTCATTATATAGACATTCAGAATTAGCCATATCTGCAGGATTAAAATATTTTTTATTAGGTAGTTTAGCTTCTTGTATAATATTATTAGGTTGTGGTTTAATATATTCTTTCACAGGATTAACTAATTTAGATTCTATATATAGTATGATTTCAGTAATTGATAATAATAATATATTATTAGGTTTTAGTTTAGGTTTAATATTAATTTTTATAGGATTATTATTTAAAATAGCAGCAGCACCTTTACATAATTGAGCCCCAGATGTATATGCAGATAGTGCTACAATTATAACTACATGATTAACTATTATGCCTAAAATATCTATTTTATTAGTTTTATTTGAAATACAAACTCATATTAATTTAATAGAAAATATTAATATAATATTAGAGTTAAATAATATAATAAATAATAATACTTTAAGTTTTAATAATAGTTATTTATGAAGTAAAAATTTATTATTAATAAGTTCTTTATTATCATTATTAATAGGAACAATATTAGGTTTAGCTCAAACTAAAATAAAAAGATTATTAGCTTACAGTACTATTTCACATGTAGGATTTATTTTATTAGCTTTAGCTATTAATTCTGAACAATCTATAGAAGCTTTAATATTTTATATAATACAATATACTATTACAAATTTAAATACTTTTTTAATAATTATATTATTTGGATATATAATAAAAAATTCATTTAGAGATTTAATACAAAGTATAATGGTTGAAGATGAAACAGGAACAGAAAATGATATTAATTATATTTCAGAATTAAAAGGTCAATTTTTCTTAAATCCTGTATTATCAATAACTTTAACAATTTGTTTATTTAGTATGGCTGGAATACCTCCTTTAATAGGATTCTTCTCTAAACAGTTTGTATTATATTCAGCAATTCAAAATGGATATTACTTTATGTCTATTATAGCTATTATTGTAAGTATTATAAGTGCTTCTTATTATTTAAAAATAATAAAAATATTATTTACAGAAGAAGAAAATACATCCGAATATAGTGATAAAGAATTAAAAATAATTAATAATTTAAATTCTAATTCAGAAATAGAAATAAGTAGTACTAACAGTTTTATAATATCTACTTTAACATTATCTATTTTATTATTTGTTCTTAAACCATCAATTTTATTAAATAGTACAACAATACTTTCTTTATCTTTATTTAATTTTTAATGAATAATTTATTAATGTTATTTATTTTTGTTCCTATTTTAGCTTTAGTTTTATTGTTTTTAAATTTTCTATTTTCAGCTCATAGACCAGATGAATCAAAAATATCAGCTTATGAATGTGGATATTCAGCTATTAGAAAACAAAATAGAACTGATTTTCAAATTCAATTTTATGTAGTTGCTATGTTATTTTTAATATTTGATTTAGAAATATTATTATTATTCCCTATAGCTGTAACTTTATATAAAGTAAGTACTTTTGGGTTTAGTATAGCTTTAATTTTCTTTGTAGTATTAACAATAGGGTTTATCTTAGAAATTGGTTCTGGAGCTATCTCTATAGCTAAAACTACACAAACTAAAGTTAATAAATAAATTTTATCTTCTCAACTAATAGAAATATTAATTAATTTATCTATATTTATTAATAAATTTACCCCCTTATTTATATAATACATCTATATATTTTTATTTTTAAAGTAAAATAAAAGAATTTAAATTATACAACATAGTATTGATAAAATTTATATATTTAACTTTGTAATTGCAAAATATTAACAATATTTTATCAGATATTATCTTAATTTTAATAATTTCTTTGGGATTAATTAAATAAATAGAAGAAGCAAAAAAAAACAAAAAATGAAATAATCTAATAAATCTTAACAATAAAAATAAAATTATGAAAGACAAAAACAAATTAAGGAAAGTAAAATAAAAATGTTAAAATTCTTTAAAAATAATAATTAATAAATAATTAATAAATAATTAATAAATAAAATAAAAAATTAATCATTAAAAATTAAATTAACTTGATTAATCCTCTTAAATTAATTAAGAACATTAAAATTATCATAATACACTTTAATTACAAAATAATATAGCTTTTATTAAAGTGTATAGTTAAACATAACCCAAAGTGGGTAAACCTTGTGCAACTCAAAATGGTATATCTTTTTTAAAGTGGGGTCTAGATTTTATACCCACTTATTTATATAATTTAGTGATATATTATTTTAAAGGAAAATAAAATAAAATAATAATTAACTATAGCAATAAAATTAATATTCATATGTTTTTTCATTTTTAATTAATTAATTAATTAATTAAAGTTATAATTAAAAATAATTGTAAGGATTAAATAGTTTTATTAAAAAATATTCAAATAAATTTATATATATTTAAAAGAATACATAAATTAAAGGGGGAATCTGATAATTGGTAATCAGTTGTATTTGCATTACAAATATGATAGTTCGAGTCTATCTTTCTCCATAAATTTATTTTTTAATTAATAAAATATAATAATTATAAGCCTCGATTGCTTAGTGGTCAAAGCGCTATTCTGAAGATATAGAAATGTGAGTTCAATTCTCTCTCGGGGCAAATTATATATTAATTAATTATGTTTTAAGCCGGAATAGTTTAATTGGTAAAACGAATTCCTTGTAAGACTTTGATATTGGTTCGATTCCAGTTTTTGGCAAAATTCAATTGATAAAAAAACAAAATAGTTATAAACAAAATTAATATGAGTTGTAGTTTAATTTGGAAAAACATCATTTTTTGGTAATGAATAATATCAGTTCAAATCTGGTCAACTCAGTAAATTCTTTTTTATAAAATATTTATAAGAAAGCAGAACTTGAGTGGTTGAGTGTCTCCCTTTTAAGGAGAAAGTCCTGGTTCAAGTCCAGGTGCTTTCAGTTCTAAATATAAATTTTATATAATAAATATATATTTACATAAATATTTATTATTCATAATTAAAAATATAATGTTAAAAATAGAGAAATAATCTTTTTAAATATTAAGGGCAGGTGATCCGATTGGTAATGGTGATTCTCTGTAAAAGAATTGGTTAACGCCGTAAAAGGTTCGATTCCTTTACTGCTCAATAATAAAAATCAAATGGTAGATGACAAATTGGTCAGTCGCTCCTTTTGGGTAGGAGACATAAAGCATGTTCGAATCGTGCCTACCATATTTAGGTGTTATGGCAGAGAGGTTATTGCGGAGTACTGTTAATACTTTTTTTCATAGGTTCGATTCCTATTAACACCTTTAGTTTTAATTATTTTTATAATATTACCTTACATTTTTTGTTTTTTAATTAGATTTATAATTTAATTAATTATTTAATACTAAATAAAGTTAAAAACAAAAAAAATAAAAAACAAAAAAAATATAAAAGAGTAATAAAAATAGCGAACATGTTGAAATTGGTAAACAATCTCTTCTTAAGCAGGAGTGGAAGAAATTCCTTAAGAGTTCAAGTCTCTTTGTTCGTATGTATTTATAACAATAGTGTATAATATAATCTAAATAATAAGTTATATTTAGACAGTTTAGTGTAACGGTTTGCACACTAATCTCATTAGTTAGTAGAAGGGTTCGATTCCCATTCTGTCTTTGTTAAGAATTCTTTGTTTATAATTTTTAATATTAAAAAACAATTTATTTAATAGTTTTTTTTGTTTTTTAATTGAAGAAATTGTCTATTTAAAGTACAAGTATTATAATTGAGTATAAATAAAATTTAGAAAAATTTTGTTTAATTATAGTAGAATGTGTTACTTTTGATAAATATTAGATAATTTAAACCTTTAAATTTGTATTAATTTTATGTGTTTATGAGAGATTAATTTAATTAATATTTATTTTATTTAATATCTTCATTTAATAGATAAATCTTTTCTAATTAATAATGTAAGATTTATAATTAATAACAAAAAGGTCTTTTAGTATAATGGTCGTACAGCTACCCTTCAAGTTGCTAGTGTCAGTTCGAATCTGGTAAAGACTATTTTTCTTTATATTCTTATTTTAACTAAAAATTTAATTAATATAAAAAGGTTAAAAAACAAAACAAATTTTTTAAAGTTAACATAAAAAATTTTTACTTTTGTTAAATCATATTATAAATATATTAATTTAAATAAATAAACATATAATAAAATTTAAAAGTATATAAATCTTAAAATAAAAAATTATAACTTTAATTTATAATAAAGGAATATATTTACCTTTATTATAAATTTTAATAATTGTTATTCGTTATTAAATTTATGAATATTAATTTAGTACTAATTTTAGATCAAATTTTTTTCTTGAAAATGTTACAAAATTTAATTATAATCATAAATTCTCCATTAGAACAATTTGAAGTAAGTAGTTTAATAAGTGTAATAGCTCCTATATTTGGTTATATAAATATAACTTTAAGTAATTTAGGTTTATATTCTATATTAATTTTATTTATAATATTAAATTTACATATAATAAGTAATAATGAAAATAAAATTTTACCATCAAAATGAAGTATAGCAATAGAAAGTATATTTACAACAATTAATACAATGGTAAGAGAACAATTAGGTAAAGAAATATATTTACCTTTTATTTATTCATTATTTTTTTTTATTTTAATAAGTAATTTAATAGGTAATATACCTTATTCATATACAATAACAACATCTGTAATAGTAACTATAGGATTATCATTTACTATATTAACAGGTGTAACTATACTTGGATTAAATATTCATAAATTACATTTTTTCTCATATTTTGTTCCATCTGGAACTCCTTTAGCTTTAGTTCCATTATTAGTTTTAATTGAAACTGTATCTTATTTAGCTAGAGCTTTATCATTAGGTATAAGATTATTTGCTAATATGGTAGCAGGTCATTCTTTATTAAAAATATTATCTACTTTCTTATATCAAATGTTTAATAGTAGTTTTATAATAGCTATATTAACTTTAATTCCTTTTGCATTCTTTTTAGCATTATGTGGATTAGAAGTTGCTGTATCTATAATTCAAGCTTATGTATTTGTATTATTAGTAATATCTTATATTAAAGATGCCATATATTTACATTAATTATATTTATTTATAATTGATAATTAAATTAAATCATTTATTAATTATAAATATAAATGTCTTAATTCTAATTATTATATTTTTAATAAACTCTTATAAATAATAATGAAAATAATTCTTAATCAATAGAGTCATAATAAAAAAGAATATTAAAAAAGTATTAAATTATCTATTATTAAATATAAATTAGATAAAATAATAATAATAAATGAATATTTAAAATAAATATATTTTAATAAATTTACCCCCTTTTAATTCTAAATTGAATATTAAATAATTATAAAACTCTTCTTAAATAAAAGAAATGGAATAGTTTACATTGGAAAGTTAAAACGATTGCTAATTGTTCGGGTATTCCCTTAGGTGTTCGAATCACCTCTATTCCGTTAAATTATGAATATAATTTTTTTTATTGTTTTTGATATTTTGTTTTATTTTTAAACAGATCCCGATCAAACACAGAGGAGTCAAAATGAAAAGTTAGGATACTAATATGGATTGACGACTTTATTCAACTAATGCTAAAGAAATTGGAACTCTGTATTTAGTATTTGCAATATTTGCAGGAATGATAGCTACAGGATTTTCAGTTTTAATTAGATTAGAATTATCTTCTCCAGGTGTACAATTTTTACAAGGAGATCACCAATTATTTAATGTAATAATAACTGCTCATGGATTATTAATGTTATTTTTTATGGTTATGCCTGCACTAATTGGAGGTTTTGGTAATTATTTTTTACCAATTCATATAGGAGCTCCAGATATGGCCTTTCCACGATTAAATAATATAAGTTTTTGATTATTACCTCCTTCACTAATTTTATTATTACTTAGTGCATTAGTAGAAAATGGAGCAGGAACTGGATGAACAATTTATCCACCATTATCAGGAATACAATCTCATTCTGGTGGTTCAGTTGATTTAGCTATTTTTAGTTTACATTTAACAGGGATATCTTCATTATTAGGAGCTATTAATTTTATTACTACAGTATTAAATATGAGAACTAATGGTATGAGTTTACACAAATTATCATTATTTGTTTGAAGTATTTTTGTAACTGCTATATTATTATTATTAGCTTTACCTGTTCTAGCTGGTAAACTTATACTGCCAGCTTTAAATTCGGCTATATGCTGGGAACTATTTTATTTAATTAAATTAAATGAAATACAATCAGCAGGAAACCTATTTTACTTGAGTTTAATAGGGATCCTCAGAGACTACACGCCGGAATTAATCTGTTGTAATCTTATTCCATTTTCTCAAGTAAAACCAGATAATATTTTAATTTATAAAGATTTATCAGACTCAAAATTTGGTACTTACTTAACTGGTTTAATTGAAGGTGATGGTTCTATTGTAGTCCCCAAAACTGAAAGATCAGTTAAAGGCAAAATGAATTATCCATCGATACAAATAATGTTCCACTTAAAAGATCTTCCGTTAGCTTTAATGATTCAAAAGGAATTAAAAAATGGATCTATTTCTAGAAAAAAAGGAGTTAATGCTTATATTTTATCAATTAATAGTTTTGAAGGTTTATTATTAGTAACTTCAATTATTAACGGGAATATGAGAACTTCAAAAATTCATGCTTTAAATAATTTAATTAACTGATTAAATTATAAATTTAAAGAAATAAATATCCCTAAAAAATCTTTAAATATGAGTCCATTAGAATCTAATGCTTGATTATCTGGTTTCATAGAAGCTGATGGTCATTTTTCTGTAAGAACTACCACTTCTTCTAAATACCACAGAGTGGAATGTAAGTTTGAATTAAGTCAAAGACAAACTGATCATATTGGTAATAATAATCTAGAATTTCTAGAAATTCTCGCTAATTTCTTACTTTCTTCAGTCAAAACCATTAGAGTTAATAAACCTAAACCTGAGTATAGAGTAAGAACTACTAGTTTAAATGGTAATTTAATCTTAGAAAACTACTTAATGATATTTCCCTTATTTGGAAGTAAACATCTTGATTATAAAGATTGAGTCAAAATTTTAGATTATTTTAAGTCTGATACATTCAAACATAAAAGTAAAATTGAAGAAATTATTTCTATAAAATCTGGTATGAATGAGGCTAGAACTAATTTGACTTGAGATCATTTAAATAAATTTTACAACTTAGATTAATAAGATATAGTCCCAACATACATGTGAATGTATGAGTATTTACCTTAAACATAAAAACTTAAATCAGAAATTAAATAAAAAAACAATAAATAATAAAAATAAGAAAATAAGATTTTAATTACATTACTTCGTTTTACCCCATTTAATGAATAAAAAAATTTTTTAATTTTTTGTTTTAATAGTAAACAAGACAATATTATATAGTTTAAAATTAAATTAATAAATTCTCTTAGTTCAACGATAGAACTACATTTTAATAAAATAAAAATAAATAATATATATAAAAGTATACTATATTATATAATATAGTTAAGATTTTAATATTTAAATAAATTGTCATAATTTATTTAAATATATGAAATAATGAAATAAGGTGAATTTCAGGATACTTTAGGAGATATAATTTATATATATTCCTAAAGTATAATATTAATAAGTTGTATATTACAACAATACTTAAAATTATAAAAAATTTTTGAGATATTTTAATATTAAAACTGAGAAAGAATAAAATTAATTTTTTTAACAATACAATAATGACATTACTTTTCAAAGTATTAAATAACAATTTAGATAACGATTTAGTATTCTACGGTCTATTTATTGGAGTCGTAGGAGCGATAGGATATTCATTTACAAGTAAGATTTTAAGAAAATCTTATGTGGAAAAAGGTGTACAAACTGATGCTGAAGTAAATGATAGACCAAGTCAAATGATTCAAGATAATTCGACCTCAATAGATACTTTATCACCTGTATCTTCTACATTTAAAGATACATCATCTTTAATTCCAACGACCTCAGAAGTAGGAATTCAAACTATAGCTGGAGATGTAACACCAGTTAATAAAGAAGTTATACCTAATCAAGATATTGTAGGAAGAGTTGTAGATCTCTCTAATGCAGAATATATTGCTGCTAAAGTTGAGCAATTAAATGCTTTAGATCCGTTCTTAGCTACACCTTGAACTCCTGAGAGAGTTTGTGAAATGATAGATACTTTAGGAATAGTAAATAATTTATTTAATTAAATCATTTTATTTACATAAATTATTTATTATTTTTTTATTTTAAAATATTACCCCCTTTAAATTAAACTATTTTAATAAAAGAGTAAACATAATAATAAGTGTAAAATTTCTCATCTATTTGTTATGTTTACGTTTTCTTAATTTTTTATTTTTATTATTTTACTTTCTTATTTTTCTGATTAATTTTATTTAAGTTATAAAACATTTTTTTATATTAAATAAAAGAAATGGAATTAAAATAATTAATTTATTTCTATTATAATTACGAGTTAAATGTTTATGAGACTGCTGTAATTTACAAGACAGTCATTGGATAATATCCAGTAAATCAAGATTTAAAAGGGTATAACTATGTTATTAACTGATAGAAATTTTAATACAAGTTTCTATGATCCAGCTGGAGGTGGAGATCCTATACTATTCCAACATCTATTTTGATTTTTTGGACATCCGGAAGTTTATATTTTAATTATACCCGGATTTGGTATAGTTAGTCAAGTAATTTCTGCATTTTCAGGAAAACCTATTTTTGGTTATTTAGGTATGGTATATGCTATGTTCTCAATAGGAATATTAGGATTTTTAGTATGATCTCATCATATGTTTAGTGTAGGTTTAGATGTAGATACTTTTGTGTCTAAAGTAATGGCAACATTACTTATAAGTATAGGGCTATATGCTGGAAAACTCGATTATTTTCTTGGTCCACTCAGTTATAATACTGTTAGGAAAAATCCAAATTGAAAACGAGCAATCAGCAGGTAATTTTGATATTTCTGAAAAAATCAATAATTTAATTCAAGGAATTGATCACATTTCTGATCATTTAATAAAACACAATAAACCTGAAACTGATGAAGAATTTGGTTATTATTTAGCTGGTTTAATAGAAGGTAACGGTAACTTCGGTGACCATAGATTTGAAATTGCTTTTAACAAAGAAGATGCTTTTTTAGCTTATTATATCAAAAAACGAATAGGCTATGGTTCAGTTTTAAATTTAAAAAATAAAAATTATGTAAGATATGTTTTAAGACATTCTGAAGGATTAAAAAGAGTTTTAGATTTAGTGAACGGGAAATTTTTAACTGATAAAAAAATTCATCAAATATTAACTCATAAATATGACTCTAAATTTGGTTTAATTATCTTATCACCAGCTAATTTTGATTTAAATTCTAATCATTGATTGGCAGGTTTTTCTGATACAGATGGTTCATTTGTAATCGCTTTAGCGAATAATAAATCTCATGTGAGAGGTTTAAGTTTAAGATTAGAATTTAAAATAAAACAAAAAACAAGTGAATTATTAGAATTAATTAAAAACACTTTAGGTGGAAATATTTATTATTTAGAATCAGAACAAATATTTTATTATAATTCAACTTATTTTAAATCAGCTAAACTAATCGCTGATTACTTTGATAGTTTTCATTTAAATTCTTCTAAAAACATTAATTATTTAAAATGAAGAAAAGTTTATAGAATTGTTCAAAGAAAAGAACATTTAACAATTAAAGGAATTGAAAAAATCAGAAAAATACAGAAGAACCTCAGAGACTAACACGCCCTACTCCAATTTATAATGGATAAAATAAATTAAATTAAGAAATAATTATTTAACTAAATTACTAAAAATCCTGAGAATAAAAGAATAGACAATAATAAATTACATTTTGTTATTGTTTATATAAACCTTTATCTTATTTCTTAATTTTTTCTTAAAATATAATATTTATTTTATAAGTAGGATTAAACATTTCCTACACCATTATAAATTGGATGAAGATATAGTCCAAACGTTTTTTGACAAGAGCTTATTTCACTGCTGCTACAATGGTAATTGCTGTTCCTACAGGTATTAAAATATTTTCTTGAATTGCTACTTTATATGGTGGTAGTTTAAGATTAACAACACCTTTAATATTTACATTAGGATTTTTAGCTTTATTTACAATAGGAGGAGTAACTGGAGTAGTTTTAGCTAATGCTTCTTTAGATTTAGCATTACATGATAGAATTAAAAAAGATCCTCATTATATCCATAAATTTTGAGTAGGTTTAATGGATGGTGATGGAAGTATTCAAGTTAATCACTGAAGACATAAAAGTCTTCAATATAGATTAGTTATTAAATTAAAATATTATAATGAAAATTTATCAATGTTAAATTTAATCAAATATCACATCGGAGGAAATGTGAGAGTAATTGAAGATAATAAATTTATTATTTGAGTTGTAAACGATAGAAAACAAATTCAAAGAATAATTGAAATATTTGTTTCTTATCCTCCCATGACTTCAAGATTAAGAGCTCAATTAGCATTTATGTTAGAATGTTTCCAACATAATAATGTTGTATGATATTTAAATGCTAGAAGTAAAAAATATCTTAATCCTAATCTAGATATAGTTAAAATTGATAATAATTATTTTAATGCATGATTATCTGGTTTTATAGAAGCAGAAGGTTGTTTTTCAATAAGAGATAAATCTAATAATCATTCATTTTCTATTTGTCAAAACAATGATAAATATATCTTAGAAGCAATTAAAAATCATTTTGATATTAAAAATGAAATTAGAAAAATAAATAATAAATTTTGATTTATTGAAATTTATAGAAAATTAACTTTAATAAAAATTATTAATCATTGCATTAACTATCCTTTGTTAGGAGAAAAAATACTTTCATTTACTAAATTTAGAGATCTTTTTAAAAAAAGTGTCATGTTGTCTTACCACTATGATAAATAAAATTAAATTATAAGGGAAAATAAAAAAATTTATAATACAATATTATTTGTCAATAAAAATAAAAGAATATAAAAGAGATTAAGTAAAAATAACTTTAATCATTTTAAGTAACTAATTATATCTATTTTTGATTTTAGATAATATATAGAAATTATTTAATTATAATTTAATAATTTTATAATTAATAATAACACTTTAGTAAATAAAAAATATAAACATAAAAAAACAAAATGAATAATGTGTTATTAATTGACAATAATTTAACCGATCTAGGTTATTTAATCGCTAGTGGACTTCTATTAAGCTTTTTTTTATATTACTGAATTAGAAGTAATGATAATGTTATTTATTATCAAATTACAGAAGTTTTAAGAAATGAAGATAACGAAAATATAGAGGCTATAATTGACAGTGATTCTGATACTGATACAGAAGTAGAATCTGATATTCAAAGTACATCTGATAATGAAAGTATATTAGATATTGATATAATTGATCTAGATTTATTTTTCATGCCAAATGTAGATTTTGATGTATGTTCTATTTATGAATTAAAATTTTTTGAGATAAGTAGCATATTTTATAGACAAATTGCTGAAAAATTGATAACTGACGAAGAATTAATTGAATTAATATCTCTTTTTACAAAAGCTGAATTAGCTACAAATTGGATTAATGACTATCTCCTTCATATAATATTATTATTTTAATATTAGATAATAATTTTATTTATTTTTATTTTAAATATTACCCCCTTTTTAAGTAAATTATTTATTAAAAGAGTAAGTAATAAAGTAAATAAATTTATTATTAAATGTTGTTTACTTTACATTTTTCCTTATAAATTTAAAAATTTATCGGTAATATATGTTAAATTTTTATATTGCTAACGGTGAAACCTTTAAAATGGAAATAATGCAATTTCCATACTACAAATTTTAAAGGCAATACCGTGGAAACCAAACTATAAATAATTATTATTTATAGAAGTAGGATCCGTAGAGACTATACGTGGTAGTCGAACATTAATTAAGTTTAATAATTAGATAAGATATAGTCCGATCCTCATTGTAAAATGAGTAAAAGTTTAGAAAGACTTATTATGTAGTAGCTCACTTCCATTATGTATTATCAATGGGAGCTGTATTTGCAATATTTGCAGGTTTTTATTTCTGAGCACCTAAAATAATAGGGAAATCATATAATGAATTATTAGGAAAAATTCATTTTTGAACTTTATTTGTTGGAGTTAATACAACTTTCTTCCCTCAACACTTTTTAGGTTTAGCAGGTATGCCTAGAAGAATTCCAGATTATCCTGATGCCTTTAGTGGTTGAAATCAAATTTCAAGTTTTGGATCATTAATTTCAATTATGGCTACAGTATTATTTGGTTATATAATCTATGATATATTTGCTAATGGAAGTCCAGTTAATACTAATCCTTGAAATATACCTTCTTATTTCACATCTACAGAACAATTTAAAAATGAAACAGAAACAGCTTCAACATTAGAATGAACCTTACAAAGTCCTATTCCATTTCATGCTTTCAAAATGTTACCTGTGCAATCTTAAATTGATAATTAAATTTATATTAAGTTATATTTAATTAGCTAAAAACTTATTGTTTAAATAAATTTAAATAAAAAGTTCATTTAATAATTTTTACCCCCCTTTAATTAAAAATTTCAATATTTATTTAAAATAAAGAATAATCATTAAAAGAATTAATAAATTAATTAAAGACTGTAGCATAATTGGTAATGCAGTTCGCTCATAATGGATATTATAAGGGTTCAATTCCCTTCGGTCTTATCTATTTTTTATTAGGGTACTTGGTCGAGTCTGGATTAAGGCGCTCGTTTTGAAAACGAGTATTTGAATAAAGTCGTGAGTTCGAATCTCACAGTGTCCGTCGATTAAACAATTTAATATTTAAAAAATCTTTTTTAAAGAAGAGAATAAAATTTAATTTCTATAAATATATTAGAATTTTTTGAATAAATTAAAATTCATTTTCCTTTATTAATTATTTATTTTTTATAGAAATTAAAATAAATAATAATAAATCAATAAAGATAAATTAAATATGATACTTAATAATTAAATAGACATTCTAGTGATTCTTTTTGGAAAGAATTCAATTAAATGCTTAGTTTATTATTATTATTACCTATAATAGGTAGTTTATTATTATTAACAATACCAGAAAATTCTATAGAAAATAAAATAAGAATGAAAAGAATAACTTTAATAACTATGTTAATAAATTTCATAATATCAATATATATATGATTAGAATTTGATTCAAGTACTAATCAATATCAATTTGTATATGAATTTATAGATTTAAGTTATTGCCATTTAAATATAGGTATAGATGGAATATCATTATATTTTGTATTATTAACCACTTTTATAAGTCCTATAGCTATATTATCTAATTATAATAATATAAATAATAATTTAAAATATTTTTTAATATCTTTTTTATTATTAGAAACATTACAAATAGGAGTATTTGTAGTATTAGATTTAATTTTATTTTATATATTTTTTGAAAGTGTATTACCTATTTTATTCTTAATAATAATAGTATATGGATCAGGTGAAGCTAGAATAAGATCAGCTTTATTATTATTTTTATATACTTTAACAGGATCTTTATTTATGTTATTAGCTATACTTCAAATATATAGTTATGTAGGATCAACTGATTTTCAAATAATATCTTTATCAGAAATTAATTTAGATAGTCAAAAAATATTATGATTAGGATTTTTTATAGCTTTTGCAGTAAAAACTCCATTATGACCTTTAACAGGATGATTATATAGAGCTCATGCTGATAGTCCTTTAGCTGGTTCTATTTTATTAGCTGCTACAATATTAAAATTTGCTACTTATGGTTATTTACGAGTGTTAATTAATTTTTTACCAGATGCTACTAATTATTTTTCTCCATTAGTTCAAACTATTGCAATTCTAACTTTAATTTATGCTTCATTAGCTACAATTATTCAACAAGATACTAAAGCTTTAATTGCTTATTCAAGTATTGCACATATGAGTATAGTTATATTAGGTTTATTTTCTAATACAATTCAAGGTATTGAAGGTGCTATTTTATTAGCTTTAGCTCATGGATTTGTTTCTCCAGCTTTATTTATTTGTGTTGGAGGTGTAATTTACGATAGAACAGGTACTAGAATTATTCATTATGTAAGAGGATTAGTTACTTATATGCCTGTATTTACTATTTTATTTTTAATTTTTACATTAAGTAATACTGGTATACCATTAACTTTAAATTTTTTAGGAGAACAATTATCTTTAATTGGAATATGAGAAAGAAGTCCTTTAATAGCAGCTTTAGGTGCTACTGGAATAGTATTATCTGCTATTTATTCTATTTATTTATATAATAGAATTTCGTATGGTATTTATTCTCCTCATTTAAAACCAATTAAAGATATTTCTAGAAGAGAATTTAATCTATTAATATCTTTGTTATTACCTACTGTGTTATTAGGTATTTTCCCTAATGTTATTTTAGACGGTTTACATTTTTCTATTTCTTCTTTACTTTTTAATATTTAAATATAATTTTATTTAAATATTATTATTTAATTTAAAATATTACCCCCCTTTTTTTAATTAAACCTCTAAAAGAAATCTTAATTAATAAAAGAGCATAGTATTAACGGTTAGTATGACGATCTTCAAAATCATTGGTAGGTGTTCGAATCACCTTGCTCTTGTTAAATTTATATTTAAGGGATCTTAGCTTAATTGGTAGAGTTTCTAATTGTCATTTAGAAGGGTCCCAGTTCGAATCTGGAAGATCTCGTTTTATATTTCTAATTAAAAAAAATTGACATAATAATTTATATAATTTTTGAATTAATCAAGAAAATTATATAAATTGTAAAAATTTTATTTAACTAATAGTTTAATTAAGTTTGTATTAATTTCTACTGATAATAAATAAGTCTAATTAAACAAAACATAAATTATTAAAATAATTGTCTTCGTTATAAAAATTATTAAAAATAAAAAAAATAATTTTAATACTAATTTTAGATACAAACATAAGTTAATTAAAATGAAAATTAATAATAGAAATAAATTAAATTATATTAATCAAATGTTAATTATTATAAATCACAATAATTTTAGTTTAATTATAATAATTTTTTATTTAATAATATCAAATAATAATATAAACATTCTAATATTTACAATAACTTTTTTATTATTAAAAGTAATATTAAAAAATAATAATTATATTAATTCAAATACATCTATAATTAAAATAATATTAATAAGTATTTTTATATATTATTTAATTTATATTTATTTAATATATAATGTAATTTATATGGATAGTACAGAATATTTAATTTTATATAACAATATTTATATAAAAGGTTTAAATTCTTTAGTTGAAAATTATGGAGAATTAATAGCTTATGCTGTTGGAGTTAAATTCTCTAGTATTTATTTAAAAATTTCACCTATTGAACCTACATTTTATTTTAATTTTGGTTTAGGTGTAGGACCGAAATTAGATTTAACAGTTCATCAAGAATCATATACTTCACCAATAGATTCTAATTATAAAAATTATGTATTATTAACTGTTGAAAAAGTTGAAGATCATATTATTTTCCTTAAAGATATGGTACCTTTTCATCATAAACATTATAAAACATCTAAAATGACAAATATGGAAAATAATACTACTGTTATTAGTGGTGATGCTCCAACTAATATTAATGTGGTTAATATTCATTGTTCATTAGAATCTGAAGAATTATTTTTTAAATGTTTTAATAATTTTGAAAATTTAATTTTTAATATTTCATGTATATTTTATCTTATTTTTATAAGTATTTATTTTATTTTTATAATTAAAAATTTTATTAATCTTATAAAATTTATTATATTTATTAAAAGTAATATTAAAATATAATATTTTTACACTTTATATTTCTTTATTAAATCATAACAATAGTTAAATTATTAATTTGTTATAAATTTAATTTTAAATGTTTTAATAAAAACTTATTATTTATTAATTATAATGTAAATTTTCTTTGTTTATCTCATTGAACTTTATCCTTAATTTATAAAATGGATTTTAAACCAAAAAACATATTATTATTTAATTTAAAATATTACCCCCTTTAAATTAATTAAATATATGAACAATCACATCAGGTTTAATATTTATTCAATTAATGTTCCATGATTTAAATTTAAAATAAATAGTCTAATATTAATAAATATAAAATATTTAAAAATAAAGAATAATTAATAAAAATTAATCTAACCTAATTATAAAAAAATAATAAAACGAGTATAGTTAAGTTGGTATAACCTTTACCTTCCAAGTAGATGTCATCAGTTCGAATCTGATTATTCGTATATATTAAAAATATTTTTAATTAATTTTAAATATATTAATTAATTAAAAGATAAAGTATAAAATTATAAAATGAGATAAAATGAATATAGTAAAAGTGTATGTTATTATATTTATAATATATTTTAGACACTATTAAAAATTAATAAAACACAAAAAATGTTAACAGCAGCAAAATACATTGGTGCAGGTTTAGCTTGCTCAGGTTTAATCGGAGCTGGAGCAGGAATTGGTTTAATTTTCTCTTCATTAATTGCTTCAACAGCTAGAAATCCTCAAATAAGAGGTCAATTATTCAGTTTTGCAATTTTAGGATTCGCTTTAGCAGAAGCTACTGGGTTATTCTCTTTAATGATTGCTTTCTTATTATTATATTCTTAATTTTTATAATAATTAATTTATTATAAATTTAATAGAACTAACCTTTAATTAATTTATTATTATATTAATTCAATTATTTACTTAATTAAAAAGTAAATAATTCATTTTAAATATTACCCCCTTCAAATTAAAATTGTATATTAATATATAATATTAAGATATTAAAATTTATAATTATTTATTATATATATTCAATACAAATATATGTAAAATTATATTAATTAAAGTTAATTAGATAATATATATAAAAATGATTAAAAGAAAAGAGTAAAGAATAATTAATTTATTTGAATCTCATTTAAAAAATAATTTATACGTATCTAAATAATTATAAATTTAAAATTTAATATTACATTATTTTTCTGAATAGATTTATAATTAATAAATCCCTAAATTAAGTTAAATTTAATTTAGTTTTTGTCACATTTGCCTATAATTATATGATATATTTTTAAAATGAATAACATAAAAAATTTTAATATAAAATTAAGTGTAAATAATAGTTTACCTAATTTAAAAAATTTTATAAATAAAGGAAAAATGGATTCTTCAATAGAAAACATGTTTAAGGAAAAAGAATTAAAAAATAATAAAATTTTAAGTAGTAAAAAAGCTACTAAAATTACACAATTAATTATTAAATTAAGTGATAACCTAATTTATACTAATAAATCCTTATTAAATTTATTAAATAAAAATGAATATAATTTAAATATCTCTAATTCAGAAAATTTAGAAGATTTAAATAAAGAATTATCAAAAAAAAAATTAAATGAATCAAGATTAATCTGGATGGATGAATCACAATATATGAGATTAATTAGTCCATTTAATTTTAAATTAGCAAATATAAGTAATCATATTTATACATTTACTAATAAATCTTATAAACAAATTAATAAAAATTTACATAATTTATATATTATATGTAAATCAGCCTTTCTTAATATGTCAAGTATAATAAGTAAACCTATAATTTCAATTAATTCTAATTTAATAAAAATTACATTATTTTATTATTGAAAACCTTTAAGAAAAAAATATTTTAAAAGTAGTTTACATTCTAAATTTTTAATTTTACATTATTATAAATTAGAAAATTTAGTTAAATTATTAAGTAAATTATTTAATAAATCAGTAGAATTAGAATTAATTAGAATATATTCTCCACAAAATGAAAGTAATATATTAGCTAATCTTATTGGTATATTAAGTAATTTTATTAAATTTAGAAATATTCATATGAAATTATTTAAAGTAAGTAAAACTAAAAAATTTAAAAAAAGATTTAGTAATAATAAAATACCTTCTTTTTTATCTGGAATTTATGTAAAATTAGCAGGTAAAGTTTTAACACAAAAAATTAAAAGAAGAGTTAAATCTAAAATAATCCAAAAAGGTAGTTTAGCTAGAGCTAATACTGATTTAATTAATATTAATACATTTGTCAATAAAAATAAAAGAGGTGTATTTAGTATAACTATTAAAACTGGGCATATTATTAACAATTAATTCAATCTAATAAATAATAGATAAAAGAGATTAAGTAAAAATAACTTAAATCATTTTAAGTAACTAATTATATCTATTTTTGATTTTAGATATTATATAGAAATTATTTAATTATAATTTAATAATTTTATAATTAAAAATAACACTTTAGTAAATAAAAAATATAAAAAATATAATGAATAAAATAAATAGAAATCAATTTCAATCATTTCCTTATCATTTAGTAGAACCATCACCATGACCTATTTTAGTTAGTTTTTCATTATTAAGTTTAACTTTAGGAGCAGTTATGTATATGCAAGGTTTTACTCATGGAGGACAATTAATAAGTTTAGGTTTTACTTTAACAGTATTTGGTATGATACTTTGATTTAGAGATATTATAACAGAAGGTACTTATAAATTTATATATCCTGAATCATTTAACAATATTGTATTTATTGGTAAAGTAATAAAGAGAGAAATGATTGATATTTTATTTAGAAAATATGCGGACAAAGAAGAATCTAAACTTAATCCTGGTTCGAATACACTTTCAAAAGAAGAATTAGGTTACTACTTAGCTGGTTTATTAGAAGGAGATGGACATATAGGTTTACCCTTTATTGGCAAAACATTGTTAAATAGAGAACTAAACCCTAGAATAACCTTTACTTCTCATGTAAATAATTTAGAAATGTACTTGTATATCCAAAATCAATTAGGTGGTATAGGTAGATTCTTAGTTACAGGAAATGTCTTAAGATATATAATAGGTGATATAGAAGGAATGAAACTTATAATTAACTTAATTCATGGGAAATTAAGAACTCCTAAAAATATAAGATTTAATCAATTAATAGAATACTTTAATAATAAATACAAATTAAATATTCCTAAAAGTTGTCTAGATAGATCTAATTTATATTCAAATAGTTGATTCACAGGTTTTATAGAAGCAGATGGTCACTTTGGAATCAAAATAAGTAAAAGAAAGATGATCAAAGATTCAACTTCTTCAACACTACCACATAAAATTAGAATGAACAATGTTTCACTTGTATTTAGATTAGATCAAAGAGTTCAAGATATTTCTACTAATTCTTCTATGGAATCAATTATGCAAATTTTAGCAGATCAGTTAAATTGTAAATTATTAACCTTTAATTATGTTCCAAATAAGAAAACTAATGAAATGAGGGAAGTTTATTCTGTTAGTTTAACCTCTCCATTGAAATTATTCTCTTTAATAGAATATTTAAATAAATACAAATTATTAGGAATTAAATGTAGAGACTTTAAAGACTGAGAAAGAGTTTTTCACATGATTGTCTCTAAAACTCATCTTACTGATGCAGGTTATTTAGAAATAATGAATATAAAAGAAAATATGAATAGTAAAAGACAAATTATCAATCCTTTAATCTAGTTATATAACAGGGATAAAGAGTGCCTGTAATATTAACTTGGTCTTGTATGATCCCTAAATATTGTGCCTTCTTTAAACTTCACTATATGCTGGAAACCCCTTAGAGCTTTTGATACTCATTAATATATATTTCTATTAAAAGTGAAAATTCAAAAGATTGGGCAATCAGCAGGAAACCAAAGAAATAAAATTTTATTAATCAAGTTAAATTAATAAATCAAAAAACAAAAATAGAAATAAAATTAATCATACTTTACCCCCTTTCACCAGATTTTTTGAAAATTAAAAATTAATGAAGTTTAAAATTAATAAAAGAAATAATTATAAAGAAAATAATTAATTCAATACAATTATTAGTTAAAGGTTAAATTCTCTTAGTTTAACGGTAGAACTGCATTTAATTGAAATGTTAATTTTGGTTTAAATCCAAAAGAGAATAACTTAGGGTGGTTGATAGGAAGAGGGACAAAATTGGAATTAAGCCGTACTTCTAGTTCCAGATTTTAAAAGTTAGATAATCTAATTTTTATGCATAGTCAAATTAAGTATATTAGACACTATTAAAAAATATAAAAATATAAAATGACTTTATTAAACAATCTATTTCATAATGATTATGTATTCATTCCATTATGAATCGGAGTAGCAGGAACTATTGGATATGCTTGATGATCAGAAAGTACTAAAATTTTTACTCAAGTAAATCATACAACAACATCTCCAGTAGATTCTTGACCATATAATTGAACTACCGATAGAGTGACTGATGCTAGTGCAATCTCAGAACAATTAACTCAACTTCATTCCTTAAGATTACAAAATATTGAAAATTCAGAGGATAGAATTTTAAGAGCTTTAAATGAAACTAGAGAAAGTGCTACATCTATCTTAAATAAATTAGAAGAAATAAGACAAATAAGAGTAGGAACTTCTTCTGCTTTAAATACATCTTTAATGGTTCCTCAAACACCGAGTTCAGTGGATACTGTTGTTGAAACTGCAGGGCATATTAGTAGAAATGCTGAAGCTATGGTGGGAGCAGCTGGTTTAGTTATAGATTCTATGGGTAATTTCATCTAATGTAAATTATTATTAATTTTATTTATTACCCCCTTTAATTCATTATAAAACATAATTTATTATTATAAATTCAATCTATGTCTCATTCTATTAAATAGCTTATTATGCAGAGACAGTTCTCTTATAATTAAACAAAACAATTTGTTTATTTGAGATCCTTATTTTTTTATTTTAACAATGATTTTATTAAATTACTTTATATCTATCTTATTTACAATTATCGAATTTATTAATATTGATTTCTTAATTTTTTTAGCTTACGAAATAATTATTCTAGGTGTAATTCTATCTTTGGCAGGTAGAGCTGGCGATAAAATTTTAAAAGGATTACAAGGAACAGCAGCTACTACTATAATTGCTAGAGGTGTTTACGATGCATATAATAAATGAAAAGACGATAAATCAAGTAGCAACGGAAGTAACCCTGAAAACAGTAATACTGATAAAAACAAAACACCTAAAACTGGTCAAGAAGTTAAAAAAATATCTTTATTAATCAAACATAATGAAAAATAATTATAGACATTCATTTTCTTTACTTTTTATATTAAATTTATTAAATGTATCAGTACCTGAAAATGCTGAACCAGTTATTAATTACTCATTTGGAGTATTAATTTTATCTCTGTTAGTTTTTTTCAATATCCTTAATGCCTTTATGTCTCTTTACTCACTTTATATTATAAATAAATATAATGTTGATGAGAGATTAAAAAATTATCCTTGATTTAAAAAAATTGTTAAATATTACGAAAATAGTTCATTAGTTTTTATAACCATGGAAATTGGTATGGCACTAATATTTATATTAATAATTATTTCTAGCAGTTTGTTTTTTTTAGGGATTAG
>Ga0208985_1000004_pt1 | contig 23734 bp, 27 predicted proteins | sample MedBloCARef_O1_FD_187853 | JGI IMG/M metagenome (GOLD analysis project Ga0208985, IMG submission 187853) | Forest soil microbial communities from El Dorado National Forest, California, USA - Mediterranean Blodgett CA Ref_O1 (SPAdes) (version 2) | ecosystem: Environmental > Terrestrial > Soil >...
CATAGATGTTGGTTTTCATCGTCCAGTCGAACTGTTCGGTCGAGATCTCGGCAATAGACTCATGGCTTTGCTGCCGGCCGGCATTGCTTACAACTATGTCCAGCCCCCCGAGGCCGCGCTCCGCATCCGCTACCAGTTGTTGGCAAAAACTCTCGCTGCGAAGATCTCCCGGAATGGCGAGCCCCTTCCGGCCTTCTGCCCTAATCAGGGCGATCACTTCGCGGGCGTCCGGTTCTTCGGCGGGAAGATAATTGATAGCTACATCGGCTCCTTCTCTAGCGAATGCGATTGCCGCTGCCCGTCCCATGCCTGAGTCGCCGCCGGTGATGAGAGCTTTGCGACCTTTCAATCGTCCCGAGCCTTTGTAGCTAGTCTCTCCGTGGTCCGGGCGTGGATCCATCTGGGAAGCAAGCCCGGGCCAAGGCTGGGATTGTGATTTAAATGGAGGCTTCGGATACTTTCCGGTCGGGTCTTGCAGAGCCTGCAAGTCAGAGGCGGAAACCGTACCTTGGGACAATGAGGGAACTGCCGCTGCGGCTAGACCCATGCCTACACTGCCAATCATTTTGCGCCTTGTCACGGGATGGGAGGGATTGTCAGTCATCTGCTTTTGCCTTTCTTTAGCGGGCTTCGGATTGAGTGGAAAAATCGAGTCATGGAACCTGATTATTTTCCTGCGCTGCTCTTTCGTTCAAAGTTGTGAGCCAGGACGGCGACATGCTCGAGGAGCTCTGCTTACCAGTGCGGATACTGCTACCAATTCCCCCGGGAGGCGGTAAGAAAACATTCATCAAGCCGAGCACATCAGTCGTGATGCCAGGAAACAGGGCATGCAATTTCACGGCGACCTTGGCAGGTAAAGACAAAACCACTTCGGCGTCGCCGCAAAGACACGCGTTTACGATTCGGCGAGCGGCGCGCTTCGCACTCATGGAAATCACCGGCAGTGCGTCACTGATACTGAACCATGCGTATTCGGCTTCGTTGTTGCCCTTGAAGGAGGCGTTTCTCGGACTTCCGGTGCGCATAAGCCCCGGACAGATAGTGGTCACATAGATATTGTCTTTTAGGAGTTCGGAACGGAGGCCTTGCGAAAACCCAGTCAACGCAAATTTGCCGACGCTGTAAGGTACGAGATGCGGCACGCCAATTTTGCCGCCGATCGAGGAAATATTGACGATGCGTCCATGGCGTCGTCGTTGAAAAGACGGCAAGACAGCGATGGTGGCAAAATACGGTCCCCAAAAGTGTGTGTTGATCGAGTCTCGGTAGTCGTCAATGGTCATTGTCTCAACCGGGCCGACGCTGATAGTTCCAGCGTTGTTTACGAGAATGTCCACCGGACCGAAGTGTTGCTCGATTTTATCGACGGCCAGGTCCACCTCTTCCCGCATCGTCATATCGGTTTCTAGAATGAGTACCTGGTCAGTGATTGTGCGTAGCAGGGCTTCGGCTTTTTCGAGTTCGCTTCGATCGCGCGCCGAAATTGCGATCTTTGCCCCCCGGCGAGCAAATTCCTGTGCCAACAGCAATCCGAGCCCGCGCGATCCACCGGTAACAAATACAGTTTTGTTCCGTACCGAGATCGACCTCCGCCGCTTGAGAAACATACCGGCCGCCATGCCCAGTGCAATCCCGGCACTCACTGTGAAGTTGCGATGCGCCACAGTCGGAACGAGAGCTTTCTGAGGCGGATGCGATCCGCCCCACTCAGGTTTGAATTAACGCGACGAAGCTTGTGTGGTAGCTGGCTGAGCAATGGACTCCGCCTGTTTCAAATGCTCCTCTAACGTTGGCAAAGTTTGACTGGCAAACTTCTTCACATCCGGGTCCCGTGCAGACCTGCTTTCCCGCCGGAAATCGGCAATGTCTTTCTTGTGGTCCTTTAGCATGTCTTTCATATATGCCTGGTCGAATTGTTGGCCGGAGAGCTTTTCAAGAGACGCCTTGGTCGCCTTGTCTTTGGCGTTCAAGTCTTGCGGAAGATCGACGTTCTTCTGGGAAGCGAGTTGCTTCAAGTCGTCGTTGGCTTTTCCGTGGTCATCCACCATGCGCTGTCCAAACTTCTTCACGTCACTGCTCGAAGCCTTTTCCACGGCGAGTTGGCCCAGCGCTACTTCGGCCATCCCGCCCTCGGCGGCTTCCTTCATGAATTTGGTATCTGCCATAGCGGTTCCGGCAGGCGCTTTTGTGGCGGTGGCGCTGTCAGTCGGCAATGAATTCGATGGATCACTAGATTGTTGTGCGACTACACCGCAGGTCGCTAGCGCGGCAAAAACTACTGCGGCTACTGAGATTCTTGATATTCGGGACATGGAAAACTCCTTACCTAAAATTCGATTGGAACTAAGCCTTGGATGTCGATGGAATGGGAGCGGTTGTCGGCCCCAACGTATTCCGGCAATCAATTCGGAAAAGTAAAGTCGTCTGGCGAAAAAGTTGGCTGGAACGTCGTTTCACGGAGCGAAGACAAACCTTCACGCCGGTTTCCCATCCAATTACCAATATTGCTGGACGTCTTGAAGGACAAAGCTCTATGGCCCAGTGTGAAGTTTGCGGGAATGATTACGACAAGAGTTTCAGCGTCGAAGCGAATGGCAGGAAGCACGTGTTTGACAGTTTCGAATGTGCCATCCAGGCGCTCGCGCCTGCGTGTTCACAGTGCCGTTGCCGGATCATTGGTCATGGAGTCGAAGGTGCCGGGCAGGTTTATTGCTGCGCCAATTGCGCGCGTCAGGCAGGAGTTTCGGCCGTGGTCGACAGGGTGGCGTAGGTTCGCTGGCAATTAAAGGAGTGGACAAATGGCCTCAACGAAGCAAAGAAGCGCCGCAAAGAAAAATATCAAGAAGGCGGCGGCCGCCGCTAAGAAAAAACGGACGATCGCGCACTTGCCGAAATCAGGCCGAACCGCACTGGGCAAGCAAGGCGCGTCTGTAGCCAAGAAGAAAAGAAGAGGCCGCGGTAAGAGCTGAGAAACGGACGCCCCCATGTCGTGTGAGATTCGCATTGGCACCTCCGGATATCACTACAAACACTGGCGCGGACCGTTTTATCCAAACAAAATGTCTGCGGATAAAATGCTGGAGTTTTACTCGCAAAGCTTCGACACAGTCGAGTTGAACAACAGCTTCTATCGCCTTCCCACAGAAGCTGCCTTTGATAATTGGCGACAATCAGTCCCGGCGAACTTCGTTTTCGCGGTAAAAGCCAGCCGCTTCCTGACCCATCAGAAAAAGCTTAAAGATCCAGAGAGCGCTTTAGACAAGTTACTTCCGCGGGCATCACGACTTTCCAATAAATTGGGCCCAATCCTTTTCCAGTTGCCCCCTAGGTGGCGGGTGAACCCGGGTCGTCTCGAAGCTTTACTGGAGGCGCTACCGCGCGATCTACGATTTGCCGTTGAATTCCGGGACCTGAGTTGGATTCAGCCGGAAATCAATAAACTACTTGCGAGATTCAACGCTGCGTTCTGCATTTACGAACTGGCCGGCTACCGTTCTCCTCTGACGATCACCGCCGACTTTGCATATGTGCGTCTGCATGGGCCGGGTGTAGAGAAATATCAAGCCAGTTATAGCGCCGGCCGCCTTCGTTGCTGGAATCAACAGATCGAGGCGTGGGCGAAAGATCTGGCGGCAATCTATATCTATTTTGATAACGATCAGGCCGGTTATGCCGCTCGGAATGCTTTGAAACTTAGGGGCATGATAACGGGAAGGTCGATCGTGCGGTCTGTGGAGACACAGTCAAAAGCAAATTCAAGGGCAACGGGCGAAGGCGCCCGCGCCACGCCATAGGGAAGACCTAGGATTTCATTTCAAGTCGCACAGCCGGATTTTCGAAGACGTGGTTGTACGGATACCGTAGTTTCTCTTCATGATCTGAAGAGACTGACGCTGTTCTTTCTCAGTCAGCGCTGCCACGCAGTCTGGGGGAACCAAGATCCGGAAATCTCGAACGTAGAGTTCTCCGGCGGTTAGCATCACGCAAGCATTTGTTGTGATGCCGGTCAGAATGGCAGTGCGAGCTTTTATGTATTGCAGAATCGTTTCAAGCGGCGTCCCGAAGAAAGCCGAATGTTTTGGCTTTAGGATGACGTAATCATTTTCATTAGGCACCAGAAGCTTCACCATTGCCGCGCCGGGGGCCTCCGGGCGCAGGGAATGTTTTAGAACACTAGCAAAGTTCGATCGCCATTTGCCGTGATTATCATTCACATAGATTGCCGGAATGCCGGCGCGCTCGCATCGTGTCTTAAGGCGTGCGATTGCCTTTCCGAGGCTCTCCGATTTACGAACAAGCTGGTCGTTGCGTGGGAAGCTCAAATCGTTAATGACGTCAACTAGCAGAAGGACTGCCTCTGCCTGGTCGGGCGCGTTGCCGTGGAGATCTTCGTTCTTCTCAGTAGAGGACCATTTACGCTTGCGGGACGTCGGCATTGTTGAAGCTCTCTCAAGCGGTCTGAATGCGTTTCATCGATGAGGACCTACAGGATAAGTCTGCGGAAGTTTCTTGATGATTTCCTCACTCGGATTGCCGCCCTTACAAGCGGGATGGCCGAAACCGCTGCTGCTGACCCCATTTTGAATATCGAAAATGAGATTGTCGCTGGGCCCGGGCGCCACGCCCATCGGCACGGCATTCAATCCTAGTGTGTGCCGAGTTTTCCAGGCAACGACATGGTCGGCGCACGACGTGTCTCCGCTCACTCCCAGCCCCCCAACAATCTTCCCAGATTTGTCATACAAGGCAAGGCCTCCGCCAAAAACAATCACACCTCCAATTGGCTTTCCCACCAGAGGATCATCGGGCTGACCGAATTTCTGCGGATCACCAGCAAAGGCGAAAGTTGGATCGGGGCCACTCACGATGCTGTAGAGCGAATTGCCGGGTTGAGAAGCGGCATATACGTTTCCGGTGGAAAGCGAAAAATTGTCAGTGCTAAAGGCATTTGCCGTATTCGCTTTTTCCGCAGAGATGAGACGGCTGCCGGGCCATTCCGCACCTCGGTTCGGACCGGTGAACACCACGGCGCAAACTACGCCATCGCGATTCACGACGGCGCCCCACTCCTGATTGCCAAGGCCGCCGTTCGCCCCCTTTCCTTCTTTAACCGCGCTGGTTAGCGCCGCCTTAAGTTTGTTGTAGTCCGGGACTTTCGAGCAATCCTGCGGATTCTGCGCTAAGGAAAGAGACGAAAGAGCTACAACTATTATGAAAGCAGCGACAGCGCGCGAGAATACTATAAACATGGCAATCTCCTGTTCGTTTCATTTTAGGGTGTACAAATACGCCGCGATGTCGCGGCTGTCTTGCTCGGTGACTCCCATTTCTGGCATTGCGGTATGGGATTCTACTTGCCGCGGATGCTGAATCCACAGCATGAGATTGTTTGGAGTATTCGTCAGCTCTCCGGCAATGTAGTAGCGCTCGCCAATACCGTCGAGCCGCGGTCCGATCACGCCTCGTGCTCCGGGAACACCGGAAATTTGGTGACATGTATAGCACCCGTACTTGCGAATGTCAGTTCGTCCGGAGCGAGCATCTCCACCGCCGGTGAGGGTTGCGGCCCGCACCACTTCGGTGCGACTTGGGCCTTCGCAAGCGCTCGACATCGACAGAAACAAAGCGAAAAGTAAGAGCAAAATCGTTCTCATTCGGCGCCTCCCTCCATTGGGCGAGCTAACTCCGCTAAGCGTGTGTATTGCCATCGAGTTTGCGATTGGTTCATCCACTTAACCAGCAAAGCGAGAGCAACGATCAGCAGAAGTGTCCCGGCTGGAATCCACATGATCAATCCACCGAGCTGTTGATCTTCGAGCGCGCTCAAATGCCAAGTGGGAGCAGTAATCACATAAGACGAATACCAGGGCCGAGGTGCGAACGTGAGCAATGCTCCCAGGACGCTCGTATGCAGAATCGTCGTAAAGATGTAGATCAAGCTTCCGCCGTAACCGAAAGAAGGGATTCGGTTCATTACCGGCCACCAAAAGATCAATGCCGTCACCAGGAAAGTCGTATGTTGCGCAGCGTGAATCCAGTCGTTGCTTAGCGTTCGATCAAAAAGCCAGGGAACATGCCAAACCCACAAGGCCACAGCCGATAGCAGCCACGCCGAGACTGGGACCGAGATTGAAGTCCAGATTGCTCTGAAGGGTTTTGCACGGCCAAGATTTGTCACGCGCTGGCGCCATGGTGGAGACAATGCCCAAAGAAAAGGAATAAGAGGCCGGCCTAGCACCAGCAAAGGAGCCGATACCAGCATGAGGATTTCATGCTGCGTCATGTGCACCCAAAAGAGCTGCTCGCCGAGTTCGTGGAGTGGAGAGTCGAGCGCGATCACCAGGGAGATCCAGCCGAGAGTGAACCAGAGTATTGGCAACACCAACAAATTCGAAGCGCCGGATCTTCGTAACATTTTTCTTACGCCAAGGCCGTAAAAGAGGGCTGTCATTAACAACGCAATTACGACCAATGGCGGCCATGTCCAATTGATCGCAGATGCTGCGCCACCTTCTGTTAGAGATGACGTGGCCGTGAAGGTCCCAATCGAGGACAGCACTGCGAATTGAGAATTCATCCATTCCATTTCATTCACAGGGATTAAGAATCCAGCGCGGCACCGAGCCGGCAATCACTACGAGAGCAAAGGAAAGACTGAACGCCATTCCTAAAAGCGCCTGAAAGTGGGCTCGATCGAAACGGCTTCCGCCCTCTTCCGATGTGGTGCCGGGAAAACGTCTGAATTCAACGAGCCCCGCTATGAATCCACTCAACGCGACCACGAAACAGGCAATGCTGATGCCGTGCAACACATAATGGTGACCGGTCGAGCAACTGTGCTTTTCGAGCATGTAGCTCAATCCAAGATCGAAACCCCACGCAACAAAGCCTGCAACTAAACTCCACCAGAGGCCCGATGGTGTCCGTCCCGCTTGGATAGTTTTTTCAGAACTTGCCATAACAGTACTCACAGAAATCGAGTGGTTCCGTAAATCAGCAAATCCACAATCAAACCTGTAACGACAACGAAATACCAATAATCGGAATTGATGGCGGCGTCCGCGAGACGCGTTCCTTCCATTTTTCGAGTAAAGGAGATCGCCAACAGGACCAGCGTTTCGATCAATTCTGTAGCCAGATGTCCCGAATGCATCCCGATAAGAACCCATACGGTGGAAGAATAGGCGTCATCGGTCCATCGACAATTTAAGGCGGTGAACTCGAAGACGCGGAGCGCTGTCGCCGCCAGTGCAAAGACGGACAGTACCAGCAGCCCATTTCTAACCGCGCGCCGATCCCCTTCTGGAGCACTTTTCCTGATCCACCACGCCGGAGCGATGCTCAATACAAAAATCGCGGCGTTGACCGCACCGTACGTGAATGCGGGCGGCAAATGTCCAGGCGGCCAGTTCGTGGAGCGAGTTCGCAGATAAAAATATGTCGCGAACATGAGGGCAAACATCATGCCTTCGATGGCCATGTAGAAAACGTTGGCAAGCCAGGTCGTGTTGCGATGACCAAACGCCACGCTCGGCAGGCCGGAAACGTCCAGGGCACGCGGCCTTCGAATTGGTTCAATCAGTGAATCCATGGCACCTCATTGGGAAGAGGCGTAGGCGATTGCCCGCGTGGCCAAAGCCACCCGATCAGAGTGGCAATCACAGGCGGCGCTCCAATGGGAATGGCCCAGGCAGTGAAGATCGATCCCACGAATGCAGCGGAGACTGTAACTGCGGCCAAGAACGGCCAGATGCTCGGGCCGGGATCTTCGTCTTTATGCTGTGGGTCCGCGTCCAGGCTGTGAGTGACCAGAGTTTCGCGAATGTCGTCGCGCAACCCAACGACAACCGGTTGGTCAGGTGGGTCCTCCCATAGGGGATCGCGCCCACTCACTGTAGGAACATGAAGAAAATTATAGGGAGGAGGCGGAGACGACACCGACCATTCCAATCCAGCATCTTCCCAAGGATTATTGCCCGCAATTTCTCCCGTGTGCATGCTGCGGTAAACATTCGCGAGGAATACCAGGAGTCCAGCCGTCATGAAAATCACACCGGTCGATGCCAATATATTCAGCCCTTGCCAATGCATGTCCGGGCCGTAGGTGTAGATGCGACGGGGCATGCCGCGAAGTCCCAGAAAATGAAGAGTGAAAAAAGTGATGTTGAAGCCGAAGAAGAAGAGCCAGAAATGCCAAGCTCCCAGCTTGGCGCTTGCCATCCGCCCCGTCATTTTCGGAAACCAGAAATAAATGCCGGCGAACATGGGAAACAGAGCGCCGCCAATGAGCACATAGTGGAAGTGTGCCACCACAAAATAAGTGTCATGCACCTGCAAATCCACTGGGACGGAAGCCAGCATCACTCCCGACAGCCCGCCGATCAAGAAAACGAAAAAAAATCCGAAGCACCACAGCATGGGCAACCGAAGTTGAAGCCGTCCGTACCAGATCGTGGCCACCCAGCAGAAGAACTGCGTACCAGTGGGAATCACGATCATCAGACTCGCGGCCGTAAAAAAACTCTCGCTCAGTTGCGGTAGTCCGGTGGCGAACATGTGATGCACCCACACACTGAAGCCAATAAAACCAGTAGCTACGACGGAGACAACAATCGGCGTATATCCGAAAATACGGCGGCGCGAAAAGCACTCCACCAGCGTCGAGATGATGGCCGCGCCGGGAAGGAAAATGATGTAAACCTCGGGGTGCCCAAAGAACCAAAATAAATGCTGATAAAGCAGAACGTCTCCGCCCTCCGCGGGATTGAAGAAATGTGTGCCAACCAGACGATCCAGCAGCAACAGGCCACTGGCAATCATGACCGCCGGCATCGCAAATATGACCGCGATCGATATCACCAACTTTTCCCACAGGAGGATGGGCATGCGGTTGAGAGTCATTCCTGGGGCGCGATGCCGTAGGATGGTAGTAGCGATGCATATGGCCACGCCGAGCGCTGATACTTCAGTGAAGGTGATCATTTGCGACCAGATATCTGCGCGATGTCCGGGTGAATATGCAGGTCCGGAAAGAGGAACGTAGGCGAACCAACCGACATCAGGACCGGTGTTTGTCAGGAACCCGCCCCAGAGAACCAAAGCTCCGCCCACGTAGAGGTAATAGCTGAAGGCGTTCAATCGAGGGAATGCGATATTGCGGGCACCGCACATAAGTGGAACGATATACACGCCGAATCCCTGGAACATCATGGGGACGGCAAACAGGAAAATCATCGTGCTACCGTGCATGGTGAATACTTGGTTATAGAGATCCGGACCCATCAAAGAATTCTCCGGCCGAATAAGCTGCAGCCGAATCATTGCCGCCAGCACGCCGCCTAACAATAAGAAGATGAAAGCGGTCACCATGAAACGAATCCCGATGTCAGTGTGGTGAGTGTTGCAAAACCATCCCAAAAAGCCTTTCGGTTGACGCCAGGTATGAGCGAGACGCCGGGCGAGTCCCGATTGCCCGGCATCCTGATCATTCGCGACGATGGGTTCTGCGACCGCCAAAATCTTTTCTCCTTATTGAAGACTTTGCAAATAGACGACCAGCGCCTGGAGTTCATCCGGAGCCAACGGATTCGGCGACATCTGAGTGCCTGGCTTGATGCGCTGCGGATCGACAACCCATCCGGCGAGCGCGCCTGCGGTATTGGGAAGAGTCTCGGCGGCGATCATGTTTCGACTCGCGATGTGAGTCAGATCAGGACCTACCCGCGAGCCCGCATCCGTGCCTCGAATGGTATGGCACATCACGCAGGCGTGGGTGAGAAACACCTCGCGTCCGCGACTGGATTCGGAAGCCGCCGGCTCAATGGCCGGCTTCAGTTGTTGCTGCCGCCACGACTGAAATTTGTCGACGGGTTCGGCAATGATGGAAAATCCCATGTGGGCATGTTGAAGTCCGCAAAATTCAGCGCACTGTCCCCGATAAGTTCCTTCACGATCTACCTGGAACGAGAAAGCAGACGAATATCCCGGCAGCAAGTCGCGCTTCCCGGTAATGCTCGGCGCCCAAAAACTGTGGATCACATCTGCGGAATTCGTAAGCACAACCACCGGCGTACCCACCGGAACGTGAATTTCGTTGGCGGTCGTAACCGTTTGGTCCGCTTGTGAATTTGGATAACTGATTTCCCACCACCACTGGTGGCCTGTGATTTGGATCGTGATCGGATTCTTGGAGGTCAGTCCTTCAACACGCTTGCCGGTGATTACGCTGAGCACGAGAACTACGAACAGGGTTATGACGGTGATGGCGAGAGCGGAACCAACCGCCCATCCGGCTCGACGATCACCGTCGTCATCTTCGATGATGGGAAGAGGAGCGTCATCAAGAACACGGCTTTTTGCGCCAGCCCTCGCGAACGCTGCAACCATGAGAACGAAAACCGCGAAGAGAATCCAAAAGATCACCCAATACAACCATTCGATGTTGCCAGCTTGCGAAGCCGCGGGGTGCAATACGCTATGGTGTCCCGGATTGAGCGGCATGGCCTGAGCAGAGAAACGCGCCGGCACAAAAACAAATTCCCGGTTCACTTGGGCTGCCCCGGAACACCAGTAATTCCGGTGGGTATTTGCTCAGGCGTCGAGGACTCGGAGGGTTTCACGTTCATTCGGTCAGGGCGGTCTGGGGACACTCCTTTCGGCAACAATCCGGCCAGCGAGCGGACGTAGGCAGCAAGCTCCCACGCCTGGTATTCGGGAATGCGATTTCGGAACGAAGGCATCCCGTTCGGTCTGCCTTGCATGATGGTCGCAAAGACGTTTCCGGGCTCGCTTCCGTAAATCCAGTCGCGATCCATTAGCGGTGGTCCGATTCCGCCGCCCCCATGCGCATGACAACCTACGCAGTTGTATTCTTCGTAAAGTTTTTGACCTTCCGCTACGGCGTAGGCGCTTTCCTGATACATATTGGAATTCGGCGGAGTCGGAATGGAGTTCGCACCCGGATTGAGACCGCTGATCTGTACAGTATTCAAGGTGTCATTTGCCGGTGGAGGCTGTCGCAAAATCCGGTCTTCACGCGAACACGATCCGAGCCATAGTGTGCTCGCAAACAGAAAGGCGATATGTAAATGAAGACGCATCAGTTCACCACGGTTGATGTACTGACAACTGGCGCAAGAGGCAATTGCGGAACTCCGTATCGGTCGAGAATGGCCCTTATCTCCGAATTCCGCTTGTTCAGAATTTGCTCTAAATCGTCCCGCAACGTGGAGTTACCTTTGCGGACCCCCATGGAAATTGCAAAAGTAAAAGGCAATCCCGGAGGATCAATCTCCGGTTCTACTGGTGTGAGAGTAAGACTCCCGTGATATTTCTGTGCGAAGTAACCGGCCAGTGGTCCCCAAGCCACAGCTACATCCACTTGATGATTCGCAACGGCCTTGATGATTGAATTGGCACTATTGCCGGTTGTATCAAAGCCCACAATCGCCGCTTGTAGACCGCGTCTGGCTAAGGCTTCACCTGGCGGGGTGTATTCCTCGTCGAGAACCTGCACGCCGATTTTCAGTGGATGCAATGCTGGCGCTCGAATCCGGACGTAAGTTGCAGCTTCCGGCTGCGGCGTGAAACAAACACGTAGCTGGATCGGTAATACGGGGTGGTTGTGAGGACCGGACGGAAATTACCGGGTATACCGATAAGCAAATCACATTGCGACTTATCGAGATACTCCCGTACAAAACCGCGGCCCATTCTTTGCCAAACGTAAATCAGGTGAGCTTGGAGATCTTTGGCGACTAGCGCGGCGATCCGATTTTCAAACCCTTCCTGCTTCATGTTCGAAAACGGCATGTTGTTAGGGTCAGCGCAAACGCGTAGTTCGCGCATTTGTCCCATCGCTGCGATTGCAGAAAACATGATGCTCACAACCGCAAACAGCCTAAGGAAGGGCGAACACATAAAGCATGCCTCCCTTATTGGTGTAGTGCGGCAGGTCTTTCATGGCGTTGACGAAGCCCAAAGCCGCGGATTCGTCGCGAGCATCCAGTCCTCCAGCGACGATGGCGCCGGCCCATCCACCCACGCCTGCCAAGATAGCTACATATTGTTTCCCATCCGGTCCTTTATAAGTTGTGGGTTGTCCAATAATTCCCGATCCAGTCTTGAACTGCCAAAGCAGCGTCCCTTTATTCGCATCGACAGCTTTGAACCATCCGTCGAGCGTGCCGTAGAAAACTACGTCGCCGGCCGTCGCGAGCGCTCCGCTCCACACCGGGAAATGATCGGGATTCGTCCACACCACTTTGCCTTCGACTGGGTCCCAGGCGGTGAACTCGCCCCCATAACCTCCAGGTGCGTCGTACATTCGCACATTCGCGCCGACATAAGGGGTTCCAGCAATGTAGTTCGGCGTTAGATCCTCTTCATCCATGCAGAGATGGTTGTGAGGGATGTAAAGCAAACCAGTGCGCGGAGAAAACGCGGAAGGTTGCCAATCCTTAGCGCCCGGCGCTGTGGGACAAATGTCGCGCACAACTTTTCCGGTGATCGGGCGTTTCTCCTCCACATACTGCAACTGCCCCGTCTTCAGATCCACTCCGCGGCTGGTGGTGATTGGTGCAAATGCGGAGGCCGATAGAACCTCGCCCGTGGTGCGATCCATCACGTAGACGTAGCCATTGCGGTCAGGATGTACGAGAACCTTGCGGGTGTACCCGTTCACTGGAAGATCGAGCAGAATGTTTTCGTTGACCCCGTCGTAGTCATAAAGATCATGCGGACTCAACTGGTAGAACCAGATGGCTTCACCGGTGTCAGGGTCGCGTGCAAAGATTCCAGAGGTGAACTTATTGTCTCCGGGACGGGCGTCCGCGTCCCATGGTCCCGGATTTGCCGTACCGTAATAAATAAGGTTGAGTTGCGGATCGTATGAAATCCATCCCCAAACTGTTCCACCGCCAATTTTCCACGCATCCGGCGGCCAGGTTTTTACTCCCAGATCCTTGCCTCGATCTTGCGGATAGAATGGTTTGAATCGAGGCCCGATCAGTACATCTTTGTCGGGGCCTGCAGTGTAAGCGCGCCACACAATCTTTCCGGTTTTTCCATCAAGAGCCGTCAACCAACCGCGAACCCCAAATTCCCCGCCGCTATTGCCAACCAGGACTTTGCCCTTGACCACCAAGGGAGCCATCGTCATGCTCTCGCCTTTGTTGATATCACCCACGCGGGTTTTCCAGAGTTCTCGTCCGGAAGCCGCGTCTACGGCGACCGTCTGGTTGTCCAATGTATTGAAATAGATTTTCCCGTCGTCGTAAGACGCACCGCGGTTCACCACGTCACAGCACGCGACCCCCTGAGATGCGGGCGTTGGCAACGGCTGGTACACCCACTTCATTGGCGCGCCTGGCTTGGTAAGGTCGAGAGCGTACAGGTTGTTAGGAAAAGGCGTCACGATATACATCGTGTTGTTCACGATCAACGGCGCTGCCTCGTGGCCGTGAGTCATGCCGGTCGAGAAGGTGAATGCCAATTGCAGGGTTTTTGCGTTAGTCGTGTTTATCTGATCGATCGAGCTATAGCGTGTGCTCGCATAGTCTTTGGCCGGCCTGGTCCACTGGCCGTCATCAGACTCAAGGTGTCCTTGGTAAGGGCGAGCTTGATAATTCTGCTCGACTGTTGGCTGAAGCGTTTGGCCGGTTTGAGCAGAAGCACTGCGTGCGATTCCAAACAACTGCAAAAGCGAAATTAAGATCGCGAAGTACGTGCAGTTAGCCACGTAGGACGTTTTGTCAGGGCTTACCAAAGCGACCTCTCCGTGTCATGTTCTCGAATGCGACCCTGAGATGCTCTGTTCAGCGGGAGAGTTGTCAAACACATTCAGAACTTGGATGGGTCACTCGCGCTGGAATTTAAGGATGGAACCGAAAAATCGCATAGGGTTGTTTCCGCACGTCTTTGCCCTCATTAAAACGCGGCGATTCATTGATGTGGGACGCCGTAATATACATTGACCCGTCAGGTCCTTCACTAAACGTATCCGGCCACTGTAGACGAGGGTCTTTCATAACTGTGGTCAATTTGCCGTCGGGTGACATCCTTACGACGGCGTGCTTTTCCAATGCACTTAGATAAACGTTTGACTTCTCGTCGATCCATAGCCCGTCCACCGGAAAAGTCTTCGCAACGCGTTCCACGGCCGCGCTCGCATCCCCAATATTTACATCTCTGAGCGCCTGAGTGTTTATTCGATAAAGGGTTTCGGAAGTGAGCGCTTGATAGTAAAGATATTGTCCATCGGGGGAAAGCGCGATCCCGTCAGAATGCATTTGTGGAGCTTTCCCATCGGGTCCGAGAAGAGGCTTACCGTCAATTGTGAGTTTGACGTTAGCTTGCGCGAGTACGGAGGAATGACCGTCAAGCAATCTGCGTGCCTTCCCACTGTCGAGATCCAAGATAATGATTGCGCCAATTCCGCTGTCCGTCATATAAGCGACGTGCCGGGAATTATCGATGCGCACGTCATTCAAATAAGTGTTCGCCTTAACCACGCCGGGGCCGAATCCGTAGATTCTTCTGACCCGATTGGTTTGCAGATCAATAGCAACAAGCTTTGCCCCACCCTCGACGACTGGACCGAGCAAAGGCGCCGCGGGATCCACGACCCACAACGTATTCTGAGCATCGACAACGACGCTCTGGACACAAACGAACTGTTCGCCCGCATCTGATGCTTTTCCAGACCAACGATTCCAGTGTTCATCAGGGAAAGGCTTGGCAGAGCCGTCTGGCATTACTTCCACGACTGCATTCTGGTAATGGTCAGACCAGCGAGGAAAGTTGCTAAAAATGCGGTTTGTTTTTGAAACAGTTACACCCGTGAGTTGAAAATCGGGGTTGCTATAAACCTCGACGAGTGATTGACAGAATGCCTCCCGGGTGGCCGTGAGAATCAGCACGAGAAAAAGTATCGCCGCTATCGTCCCATTACTAAAAGGTTTGGGAAATCCTACCATCGGTGTTTCCGAACATACAATCTCGTCTGCGAAGCCGGCATGGGCGAAACCCTGTAGGGAGCCGTAGAAATTCCGGTAACGACGAAAATTACATTCGTCGACATTGCGTTCGTTCGATGACGCAGAGATTCTCATCTCGCCATTCGGATTTTGCATCCAAGACTTGCCGAGCAGCCTGTAGAAGGCTGTCTTTATCTTATGATCGTGCCTTTGGTGAAAGAAAATACCTGGTTGGAAGCTTTGCAGACATTACCTGCCTGGCTGCCGACAACAGCTCCGGTCGTGATTGTTTCTCCGCATCCGGACGACGAAACGCTGGGTACCGGCGGATTCATCGCGTCCCAACGTGCGCGAGGAATCGATGTCAGTGTGGTCGCAGTCACGGACGGGGAAAATGCGTATTCGAGTAGCCCGGGACTCGGGAAGCTGAGGAAGGTTGAACAGGAAGACGCGTTGAAATGTCTCGGCGTACCGAAACAAAAAATCTTTCGATTCGGATTGCCCGACAGTTCGGTCGAGTCCCGAGAGTCAGACCTGACCGAGAAACTCTCACGGTTGGTGACAGCAAACACCTATCTCATCGCACCTTGGAAGGGGGATTTCCATCCCGATCATCAGGCGTGCGGACGCGCAGCGGAAGAAGTTGCTCGGCGGAATGGCGCTACCCTTGTCTCTTATTTTTTCTGGACATGGCATCTAGGAGAGCCAAGTTTGCTTGCAGGCATGAACATGTACCGCTTTCCTCTGGATGAAGAAGGACTTCGGTCTAAAGGCATCGCGCTTTCTCGACATCGATCGCAACTCATCAGAACCGGCGAAGAGCCGATCTTGCCGGAACGCCTTCTCGGTCCCGCGAGAAGACCGTTCGAGGTCTTTGCGTTCGCATGAGAAACGCGACGACCACCGCCGACTTTTTCGAACGTATCTACCGGCAAGCTCCGGACCCCTGGAACTTTGCCGCCAGCGACTACGAGCAGGGCCGATACAGAAGAATCCTCGATGCCCTTGGCGGTCAGCGATATGTACGCGCGTTCGAACCCGGATGCTCTATCGGAATCCTCACTGCTCTACTCGCGCCCCTTTGTGATCGCGTTGAAGCGATTGATATTTCGCCAACGGCCGTCAATCGTGCGAGTGAGCGCTGTAGGGAGCTAGCGAATGTAAACGTTTCGTCCGGAGCGCTGCCCGAATCGATCCCAGCAGGGAAGTTTGATTTGATCGTGTTTAGCGAAATTGGATACTACTTTCGTCGTGGCCCTTTGCTGGAACTTGGCAAGCGACTGATTTCCGAAATTTCTCCGTCAGGGACGTTTCTGGCAGCGCATTGGCTGGGCAGATCGTCTGATCATTTATTGAGTGGTGACGAAGTGCATGATGTATTGGCGTCGATCCCAGGATTACGGAACGTTCATGCAGAACGCCACGCCGGGTTCAGATTAGATCGCTGGGAGCGGCTATGAATCGTCAACCTTGGCATATCGCGGTTCTTATCCCGGCACGCAACGAAGAACAACTGCTGCCGAGATGTCTTGAATCAATCGCGGCAGCGATCGCTCTGCTGCCTGCAGAGGTAACCGCTGATATCGTCATCGCCGTAGACAGATCTTCGGATCGAACGCTGGAAATAGCCAGGCGAATGATTCATGGAAGAGGCGTCGTAATTACCACGCAGAGCGGCATTGTAGGGCGAGCAAGGGGACTCGCGGCTCGCACTGCCCTGGGCCGCTATCGAGGAGCGTTGAGTCGTTGTTGGCTGGCTAATACCGACGCCGATAGCAGCGTCCCGGCCGACTGGATGACAGATCACTTGACTCTGGCCTCTGAAAACATCGATGCCATTGCCGGCACAGTCGATGTCGATTCATTCGAGGAACACAGTGGCGTCGTAGCGGAAAGGTTTCGAAGTTCTTATGTCGTGAGACCTGATGGATCCCATTCACACGTCCACGGCGCAAATTTGGGAGTGAGAGCTGACGCCTATCTGCGAGCGGGCGGCTGGAAGAGTATTGCGACGGCTGAAGACCACGACCTCTGGAATCGTTTGGAGAAAACTGGAGCAAATCGAATCTCTATCAGCCGACTGCAAGTTTTGACCAGCGGAAGGCGCGTTGGACGGGCCCCGCACGGATTCGCGGATACGCTTGCCGCCCACAACGAGGTCGCCACATGACCGAAAACGAATTAGTTCTGCGGCTTCGCGAAATCAGGAAAGATCCTATTCCCCTGCCCGGAAGCGGGCAGACAGCAAAGCGGCACCGAAAATTGATAGAGGTCGGGCGCGAGAATGTCTCCTTAGCACGATTGGCTGAGGCACATTGGGATGCCATAGCCATTCTCGCCGAGGCCGGGCGCCAGGCCGAAACCGATACACTTTATGGCGTGTGGGCATCCGAAATCCCGGGGCAGAGTTTAAGTCTGAAAGCGGGCGGAGACTGTCTCCGGGTGACTGGTTCGAAGAAATTTTGCAGTGGCGCCGGACTAATTGACCACGCGCTGGTGACGATTGGCAACCCAAAGCAGCTCCTGGTCGATATTGACTTGCGAAATAATCGCAACGATCTTCAATTCGACTACTCGAACTGGAGGACCGGCGCTTTCAAGGAGACGTGCACGGCAACCGTTTCGTTCAAGAATGTTCCGATTACGACACAAGAGGTTATCGGAGAAGAAGGCTGGTATTTGAACCGGCTGGGCTTTTGGCATGGGGCTTGTGGTCCGGCGGCATGTTGGGCGGGCGGTGCTGTCGGATTGGTGGACTACGCCAGTATCCAACATCGTGACGATCCGCACACCATGGCTCACCTCGGGGCTATGATGGCGTCAACCTGGGCTCTGCATCGTTATCTTGAAGCCGCTGGCGACGAGATCGACGAAGTCGCGGACACGCCGGCGAAAGCGCACAAGCTCGCCCTCACAGTCCGGCATCTAGTTGAGCAGGCATGTACCGATATTCTTCGACGCCTCCCTCGTGCTTACGGACCACATCCATTGGCAATGAATGAAGAAATTTCCAGGCGTTATCAGGAAGTGGATTTGTACGTAAGGCAATCGCATGCCGAGCGGGATTTGGAATCTTTGGGCCACGTGTCGAAGATGGAGAGCCAGCGGAAAAGAACGGCCTGTGAACACTCTATGGTATCCACAGAGCCGATCAAACGATAATACCGGGCTGCGACAAACCAGTTCGAGGCTGGTCGCTCACTCCTACGCAGCCCATGGATCAATCACAATTTTGGTAACGTTTTCTTTCTTATCCCGCCACACTTTGTACATCTCCGGTGCCTGTTCCAGGCTGATGCGATGAGAAATGATATAGCTGGGATCAATCTGGCCTTGTTCGATTCTCCTAAGCAACGGCTTCATGTAGTTGTGCATGTTTGTCTGGCCCATCTTCATCGTGATGCCCTTGCCGAACGCTGCACCGAATGGCACTTTATCGAGAAGTCCGCCGTAAACACCCGGAACGGAAACCGTGCCACCTTTGCGAACCGCCTGGATCGCCTGCCGCAGCACGCTTGGCCTGTCGGTTTCCAGCATCACTGCCGTCTTCACCTTGTCGTAAAGTCCCTGGAGTTGTGCGGAATGAGCCTCGAGTCCGACGGCATCGATACAGGAATCTGGACCGCTCCCGCCTGTCAGATCTTTCAACGCAGTCAACACGCTTACATCTTCTTCGGAGTAGTCCACGGTTATCGCGCCGATTGATCGTGCCATTTCCAAGCGCTCGGGAAACCGATCGATGGCGATGACACGCGCAGCGCCCAGCATGAAAGCGCTGGCGATAGCGAACTGGCCCACAGGTCCACAACCCCATACCGCTACCGTGTCATTTTCCTGGATTTGGGCGTTCTCCGCAGCCATGTAACCGGTCGGAAAAATATCGGATAGGAACAGTACTTTCTCATCTGGAAGATCACTCTCGATTTTGAGAGGGCCGACATTCGCGAACGGCACCCGCACGTATTGCGCCTGCCCTCCGGCGTAGCCACCCATCATATGCGAATAGCCGAAAAGGCCTGAACCTGAATATCCATATGCCGCTTCCATCAGGTGCGCATTCGGATTGGTGTTGTCGCAGGCGGACCATAGCTTCTTCTGGCAGAATCCGCAGTTTCCGCAAGCAATGGTGAAGGGCACAACCACCCGATCGCCGCGTTGAAGATTATTCACTTCTTTCCCTACTTCTTCAACAATGCCCATAAACTCGTGCCCAAGAATATCTCCCTCTTCCATCGTCGGTATGAAACCGTCGAATAAATGGAGATCCGAACCACAAATCGCTGTCCGCGTGACTCTGATAATCGCGTCGTGAGGATTCAGAATCGCGGGATCGCTGACGCTATGCACTTCAACCTTGCCACTTCCCATCCAGCAGAGGGCTTTCATGAATGAACTCCGTTCTTCGTAAGCGTAATAAATCGTGAAACTGCGTTAACTTGCTTTCCGCTCCAGTCCTGGTGGTGTCGCGATCTTCTCGCCGTAAACGGATTCCTTGATTCCGGCGATGGTTCCTCGTGGACCGTGCGGCTGTCCTTCTGTCCGCGGGATTTCACCCGTCTCGGCAAGCGCCTTAAAGTGCCGTAAATTTTCAATAACGGCTTGCTTTGGATTCCGCCCAACGATTGTTTCCCAGGCATTCGCCAGCTTGCCCATGCGAAATTCTTGCAGCACCGTTACTAGCGTTGCTTTGCGTCCGGGCGACGGTTCGAAAACGACTTCTCCGGCATTGTCCGAATCGCCTCCGACGGAGCGCCATGCAATGCGGCGTCCTGGTTCGTCAGCCAGAATTTCAGAATTCCACTCAATGGTCTTATCGTTTTCTTTGTCTCTTGACCGCATAACCCAGTGCGAGGTTTTTTCGCCGGTGCGGGTCACACGAGCAATCTGTTCTTGCCACAGCGGTGCGCTCTCAACGTCACGCCACATTTCGTACAGTTGTTCGGCCTCGGTTTGAATCAAAACACTTGTCCTGATCCATATTTTGCCGTCTTTGTCTTCAGGCGGTGGCAAATAACGGCCGTTGAGAATAACGCCGGCACTTGCCGATTCAGGCAATTGCTCCGCGTTTGGCTTTTCACGCAATGCTTCCGACATATTTTTATCTCCAACTAAAACCTAAGTGAAAACGACTGTAATCCTGCTTCGCGACCTTAACTCGCCTTCGGTCTAGCCATCTTTTCGTGCATCGCGGCTTTTACAGATCCGGGAGTTACGTTGGCCAGCATCCCTTCGACCTTTGTCTTTGTGGATGCAGCATAGACGTGATCTTTCCCTGCTAGCAGCGCTTCAATGCCTTGACGAGCCACGTCATCAGGCTGGCTGTCAGACTTCCCCTCCGACCCAACTTCGGTGTTGTCCATCCCAGCGCGATGGAAAAAATCAGTGTCCGTAGGTCCAGGTTGTAGCGCTGTTACCGAAATGCCGGTGTCGCGCAATTCGTATCGAAGACTATGTGCAAAGGACAGATCAAAAGCTTTCGTCGCTGCATATACAGCTTCTCTTGGAGCCACCATCTCGCCGGCTATGGATGCGGTGAACAGTATGCGACCTTCATTACGGGCGCTCATGTGCTGCACGATATATTTCGCCAAATGGATCGTTCCAGCGCAATTGAGGTAGACCATGTTGAGTTCGGCTTCCAAGTCAGTCTCGGCAAATAGTCCGCCTACGCCGACACCTGCATTGATGCACGCCACGTCAACGTTCCTCCCAAGCGTCGTAACCTGATCCCAAAGTTGTTTAACGCCTTCACGTGTGGCCAGGTCAGCCTGGATGTCGATTACCTCCACGCCCATCGCGCGTAATTTCTCTGAAGCGCCCGACAGGCGCTCTCCGGATGATGAAACTGCCAGGTCATAACCGCGACTTGCCAGCTCTTTTGCCAGTGAAAATCCGATTCCGCTGGAAGCTCCCGTTATGAGTGCAAATTGCTTCGCCATGATATTTCCCCCATTCGTTTTTCTTCGATGCCGAAAACTAAAGGAGGGCTGCCATAAAGACAAATGGGATATCAAGAAATCGGCTAGCGTTTCGGGCCGAAGCATTTCTTGTGTTTTTAAACGAATTGTTGGACGCAAATCGTATCCGGGGCATCCAAACGTGATCTTCTCTTGTGCGTTCAAAAGGGGGACCGTTGGGTAAGGTGCTTACAACATATCTTCAGGATCACCTCGCGGGTGCGATGCACGCGATTGAGCTACTCAAAGCGATTCGCGACCATTACGCAGGAAAACCGCTGGGACAGTTTGCCTCGGAGTTGCTTATCGACATCGAGGCTGACCGCAACGTCCTAGCCAGGCTGACGGAGAATACAGGGGGTGCCTCCGGCGGACCGAAAGAATGGGCGAGTTGGCTGGCAGAGAAAGTCAGTCGCTTGAAACTGAAGCATGATTCAGGAGACGGTCTTGGTACCTTTGAAGCGCTCGAATTCCTCGTGCTCGGGATCCATGGGAAAAGGGCGCTTTGGCTTGCCCTGGCGGCTGTTGCCCCTTACGACTCTCGACTATTCGGGACAGATTTCGGGACTCTCATTGCGCGCGCGGAAAATCAGCACGCAAGGGTGGAGGAAGAACGACTCAATTGCGCACGCGTCGTCCTTGGTTCGTTCGGCGGCACTTTAGATGATAAGCGTCCAACCTTAAAGCACTGATTGCGGGCTACTGCTTGGTTTCGAAAATAACAATGATCGGAGGCTCAGATGCAAGTCGGGATAATCGGCAGCGGAAAAGTTGGTAAAGCTCTTGGATCGTGGTTTGCAGCTGCGGGTTTTCCAGTTTTGTTTACTTCGCGCGATCAAGAACATGCAAAGGAAGCAGCCCAGAGTGCGGGACACAATGCCAAGTCCACGACGATTGTCGATCTAGTACGAGTTTGCGAGATAGTGCTGTTGACGGTTCCCTACGACGAGGTCGGTAGGGTTCTTGAGCCGGTTCGCCCGGCCCTCGCCGGTAAAACCCTGGTTGACGTCACGAATCCGATCACTCCTGATCGTCGACGGCTCATCGTCGGGCATACAACTTCGGGAGCGGAAGAGATCGCACGACAGTTTCCCACGGCAAATGTGGTGAAAGCGTTTAACGCAGTATTTGCGGAAGTTTACCAATCTCAAAATGCAGAAATCAACGGGCGCGCCATTACCATTTTCTTCGCAGGAGACGCTGCTGTAGCCAAGGCCAAGGTCCGGGAACTGATCGTACGGCTGGGATTCGACGCGGTGGACGCCGGACCGCTTGAAAATGCGCGTTATCTGGAACCTTTGTCCATGCTTAATATTCAACTGGGACGTTTTCTTGGGCTGGGTACACAAATCGGATTCACTTTGCTGAAAACCTCACCCATTCCTTCGCAGTCGTAGCCGAATGCTTTCCAGCAAAGGCGAGAAGACGGTCGTTACTCCCCCGAATTCTGCGATTCCATGTTACTGACGATCAAGCGACGTTTTGGATTGAAGAGACAATTTTCGCGCTCGGCAGTGAACGTTTCTTTTTTGCCCAGTTCACCAAGTCCTCGCGACCCATGAAATTCAAGATCCTTTCGGGATCTATTTTTCCTTTCAACGCCGCAGCCAGGCCGAATTCTATGAATTCAAGCTGCGAGGCTCCGTGCGAGTCGGTGCCGAGTGAAACTCTGCACGCGGCTTTGCGCGCCAGTTTGATGAGATCCAAGCTCATGTCCTGCCGATCTGGATAGCAATCGATCTCGACCGCTTTGTCCAGATCGGCGGCAACTGCAAAGACTCTCGACCAGTCGGCGCTCAGTCCCAGACGGAAGTTATAAATCCTTCCGCGCGGATGTCCTAGTATGTGGATCGCGGGATTGCGCAGGGCCGCGATATAACGCTCGGTCTGATCATCTTTCTTCCGTAGCGAAGAATGGAAACAGCCCAATACAAGATCGAGTTTGTTGAGCGAAGGCGCGCTCATGTCGACTTCTCCGGTTGGACTCAGATTGACTTCAATCGAGCGCAGAACACGAATGGAACGACCGGCTGCTTCGAAGGCTGCATTCACGGCCGCGATTTCGTTTCCTTGTTGCTCCAACTGCTCCTCGTTGATGCCTCCAGCAATCTTCAATCCCTTAGAGTGATCGGTGATTCCGATGTATTCGTAACCACGCGTCTCTGCAGTCTCCGCCATTTCCTGAATTGAAGCCGATCCGTCACTCCAAAGCGTATGCATCTGAAGGTCGCCTTTGACCTCGCTAGCCCACGAAGGATGTTTTCCCAAGATCGAACGCGCTTCCGTCCTAGTCAGGAAATTAGCCCTCACATCGGGAGGTTTGGCGACGGCCGGGGACAGTTCCATCCACCGCGAAATGATTTTATTCAGATACGGTCCGACTCCCGGCAATTCGGTTAGGGCTCGATCTTCCTGTAGAAGCGTGGAAACTTCCTCGGGCCAGAGCAAGGCCTTTCTGGAGGCACGGCGATAGGCCTTATTCAGCGGCGCAGGTGCGTCTTCGGCCGCAAGAGCCAGTAGTTCCGCGATCTGGGAATTTGTCAAAGGCTCTCAGAAAAGTTCATACCGGAAAATTTCCTTCAACTACAGTCAATGCATCGATGCTCATCACAACGACCAGGCAACAGTTGTCAAACGATAATTACGCCACTGCGGCTGAGTAGGAGTCCAGAAATCGCTTGAGGTAGCACGCCGTGCGACTAGTCTTTTTTATTGAGACATCGGCGGGAAGTCCGCACGCAACGATTCCGCCGCCTTCGACTCCCGCGCCCGGGCCGATATCAATTACCCAATCGCTTG
>Ga0208985_1000006_pt1 | contig 20212 bp, 19 predicted proteins | sample MedBloCARef_O1_FD_187853 | JGI IMG/M metagenome (GOLD analysis project Ga0208985, IMG submission 187853) | Forest soil microbial communities from El Dorado National Forest, California, USA - Mediterranean Blodgett CA Ref_O1 (SPAdes) (version 2) | ecosystem: Environmental > Terrestrial > Soil >...
CCATTCCCCTGTTATTTGGTCTTCACTTGGTCCAATCCTCCAAAACCATGCCAAAGTGTCACTTCCTTGTCCGAATCTTTTAGCCTTTGTGATGTCCTTGACAACAACTAGATCCTTTCCTTCCAGTTTTTGGTATGTGACCAGGTCCTCTGCAGTCCCAATGCAGTTGAGAGCTTTCCAGGCTCTTTGATAACTCCGAGCATGAACAAGGATCTGGCTTTGGGAATTTCGAACACTTGCCCAAGCTCTTGTGCTTTGCTTTGTCGACTTACTCTTATTGACGTCTGTCTGGAGTAAAAGTGATTTGTTAGCCAAACCAATCCTAAGACCCTCCAGAGCATCATTGGCTTGGCCTTTTCGAAGCTCTCTCTCCGTCGACATCAGACCTTCAATGGCCGACCTTACTTTGGCAGAAGTGATGTTAGAGGGGAGAGGAAGGACGACTGCCTCTGGAAGAAGAGAGGGGGCATCTGCTTCATCTTCCTGGCCATAAACAAGTCCATCATCGAAACGGTTTTCATCCAAAAGGTCTTCATCTAGAGATGCTTCTACAACGTCCTCTGGTTCCACGAACTCCTCCGGAGGTGTGTCGATGGCTTCATCGTCTATCGACGTGAGATCATCTTCTTCAATAGTGGGCAGAAAGGAACTGGCCCTGTCCAGGAAATCTTTGACTTGTCTACCTAGACGAGCGCGCAAACGAGATACCTTCAACTGTTGCTTGACTGTTGGCCTCTTCGGTAATTTTCCAATTTCGGATCGAAGTCTAGATCTAGGAGATGTTAGGACCAGACTAGATGAGAAAGTGTCTCAAAACTTACTGATCATTTTGTGTTTTTATCCCATCAGCCACCCAATCGACCAAGATGGCACTATCATTTGAATCGTCGTCGGTTTCTGTGAGACGGAGTGTGATTTGAGCGAGGGTGGGTGCCTTTCTGTGATTAATGTCGAATATGCTTAGATGGTCTCCCCTTTCCTCCATTGCCAAGGCTTCAGCCAACCTCCATGTTTCGACAGGAAGATTTCTTTTCAGGCACGTTTCGGTCAATTGATCGAATGCGGGCTGTGTTGAATCCAAGCCAACTTGAGTTCTTTTAAGTTTAGTGAGGAGGGTAGGAACTAAAATGATAAAGATAATGAGCAATAAGAAGCAATAGGGATAATTATAAACTCGCCAATTCCAACTGTTTTCTTCCAGTTAGAGTCTCTCATATAATCATCAAGAGTTTCCTGGCGATGCGCTTTGCTCATGGATCTAGCAGCTCCTGATACTTTGTTCATTCCTGACCACAAAGTCTCCATTATCTCTCCATCAATGTGACCTGCCCCTTTCATGAAATTCAAAGACCATTTTGAAAAGCAATTGTCGACGTGATCTGCGAGGTGGAACTTTCCAATAGAACCGAACACTTTCATTCCTGGATCCAGTTCCAAGTAGTAGCTAGCGTCACTAAGTCGTTTGTCGAAATGAACCAAATACTGGCAGTTGATGTCGTATATGAGAAGGGCTTCCGACAATCCCTCACTATTAAAATTTAAACCACCACAAACGGAATAGTCAACATTTACTTGACTAAAAAAACATCTTAATTGAGATCTTTTTATGGGCTGGAGATAGCGAAAAGACCCTTACCGTTCTCCCTTTTGCATATCACAGACCGAAGTCGGAATGAAACACCCGTGTCTAGCGCAACAGCAAGCTATAACTCCGGTAGCATCCAAATTGCGTCGATTGTCAGAGTTGGCGGCATTGACTGCTCGATGATTTCGACAGGAGGGTCTCTGCAGGATAAATAAAAGAGAGTAAAGCTGTTAAATTTCAAAAGACCCACATAACGAGGTTCTTTCGCAACACTCAGGTATTCTTTGAAATGGGCTTCCTCCACCATATATCCATCACCGTTTGACAACGCGATGTCGAGATCTTGTCTTCTCATCTTGATGTGATCAGCATGGAAATTACCATCTACAGTGATGGTTCGACGAGTGACCCAACTGGGGAGATCCGTCCAGTTTGGAGGTAGATTTATTCCGGGCTGGGGACAGGAGGGACAGAAAATGGAAAGACTTCCAGTGGGTGAACTTTTTCCATACACCTCTCCAAAACGTTTCGAAACTCTAAGTTTTCTCATTTGCCTGCTGACCCTAATGAGTTCCCTATATCGATCCTTTTTTCGGGAGGTCAGCTAACTGTTGAGTGAATTGCAGCTAAGAGTGAACTTACTGGAACTTCATCTGGGAAAGCATTGTTAGTTACCCTTCTTAATTTCTGGAAAAAGCTCTGTGCTGATGTTTTGCACTCCATAGCATCTATCCCAAAATAATCCAAAACATCCAAGGTAAATGCAGTTTTAGGTCGGTCGAATGTCGAAGGAAACAATCTGTGTACGAAAAGCTGCTCATGCTCAGAAGAAGCATCTGGACATTTGCAAAACCTGACACAGTGCTCAAATACCCCATTCACATGAACCAAATCCATCCGTCTATCTCCAAACAATCCACCATCTTCTGAACAGCAACTCGGTGAGCTGGAACAGCCAAGGACTAGAACATAACCCAAGTCACATAAAGAAACCTTTTCAAAAGAACCATCCTTCCATTGTTGAGGACGATGGAATGGGTGGTGGGAGTGCGACTTCGTGAGACAGGGCCGACACCACCAATTCTCCCCATAACAATCCAAACAACGATACTGCCCTTCCTCCTTGCCACATGCTCCACAGGTTAGGTTGGTTGGGGGAATTTCTTGGTCAATAAGGTGGTTTAGATAAGATTTTTCGTGCTGTAAGAACTGCTCCAGATAGTCATTTTGGCCCTTTAAATGGTCAGACAACACTTTTTCATTATGGTTGAAAAAGAAATACCATTGTGTGTCTTTTCTGGGAGACTTCAGGCCCTTCCATATTAAAGGCAATGGGATCGATATTGAAATCACCAAGCTTGGGACGTTTAAAAGGAGAGGAGGAGCCGTTCCGTTGGCTTGTCGATGGTGCCCTTTGCACGTTGCGCCTCGGTGTCTTGACCTCCTCAAGTCTTATGGTATCATTCCCTCGACGATTGACAGTGTGAACAAGCTTCAACTCTTGTACAGTGCCTTTTGGTATCACTTTTTTAGGTTTGGAGGATAAGGACATTGTGGTTGGTGGCAAAGTTTGACAGGACCCTGGAATCAAGGAACAACTTATTCCCCATATGGAACATCCTTTGAAATAACCATGACAAACCAAAAAAGGAATTCCCACTTAAATTTCGTTCTTTTCCTTCCCTGAGGATCCATTTAATAATAAGTTTGATAAAAATTTTATTTCTGCTATTCTACCAATTCATCATCATATTCTACAGTAGCATCTCCCCTAGAAACATAATCCAAAAGAGCGGTCACCATGTCTCGCCGGACAAAGGTAACGTCGGATCCCTCTAATCCCCAGGCCAAAGATCTCTCTCCCTCAGTATCTAATGGATTCTAAAAAGAGAAATCAGCGAAATTAAATGGAAAAAAAAAATTCACTCAACGTTAATAAGAGCCAAGGTGGCATCTGGGTTTTCGAAAAATTTCCTCGCAAAATGTATGATAAAACAGCCACAGTCCCAACTGTTGGCCTGCAACGGTACCTGAGTTACTGGATAAATCATTAATTAATGTAAAGGAAGGGAACGAATTACCATAGGAACGTTGGTCCTTATTCGACCCTCCTTGTATTTTTCTCCTTTAAAATACTTGATCAGTATTTTTTGAAGGCGATTCGCCTTTTTACTGGCGACGAATTCCGGGTCAAGGGAATCCAGAATGTGAAATACACTGAAAAATTTAGTACAGCAAGCGGAATTCCGAAAGACGCTTACGTTTTTCCCTCAATTAAGTCTCCGGGATTCTCGATAATCCCGAGTCTCCAGTGGTTCCTAAAGAAAACAATTAGAATGAGTGGAATTTGGATGAAAGAAAGAGACTTACGACGAAAACATCGGCATAACCACAAAATCGCATTCTGTTAAATTTAGCCTCTTTCGGAATTTCGAATTGAACTTTTCGGGCTCTTGAGATAATTTCACCCAGAATGAGGTGTCCAACAGTCCAATCTGCTTGCCACCCCAAATGTTCTTTTTCTGAAAATTTTGAAAACAGTCCCTATTTCATTCTATTATTATGGTTAAAATGTATATGATAAAATGGGAACATACAGAAGGGCGAAGGTGACATGCGCGTCCGACAGCCATTGCCTATCATCCTTCATCCGTTGTAGATCTACCAAGGCAAGGTGCCCGAAATTGGAGAGGTTAAACTTGATGCTCTTTACGTTTCGAATGGGCCTGGGTTTCATATTAATGATAAACGAAACTAGAAAGTACACACTAACTCACATAGGAACGGATCTTTCATCCCATAGACCCAAAGCCTCATCTTTTCTGTTAGGTTGAAAAGTGGTTAAATAAAGTCATTTTAAAATATGATAAAATACTTACTCCAAAGCCTTGCATTGCGTTGGCGCAAGTAGGCGGCTAAGGCCGTCGATGAAACCGGTATAGATGGGCTTGGAACACGTTGCCATAATTGTGGCCACAATGTCGTGACCACAACCAGGCAACGTTTTCGAGTATTTTTCCATCCAGGGAGGGATGGAGGCTAGTGAAATAGTAAAGTCAAGTAAATGACCGACATCTGGCTCTGGGACCCATGTGCTGTACTAAAAGATTCATAATGAGTAAGGAAGATAAAGGGAAATGTGAGGTTACTCACATTAAACCGTAATATTGAATCATTAATATCAATCTCCAAAATTTCCTTATCACTAAGACGAAAAGCCAAGCGGTTCCTGCAGGTTAAGTTGGTGAAATCGTTGCATTTCTCAAAAGAATATCCTCTCACCGATGATTCTTTTCAAATACATTGCAATAGGAAACATCTCCTACAGATAATACGTGCCCGTTGACGCAGAGGTGTGTAAAACGAACGTTTGTGGATGAAGACATGATGTGGCAAGAGGAGAAATTTTTTTTGTCACGTCACGCTTGGCAACTCACATCACCTGACCAAGAATAGGGTCGCCTGCATCACGTGTTCTTTCCATGCATTCCGCTATCCAACTGGCTACCTCAAACACATTTCAAGACAAGTTCGATATTAAGGGAGAGGATATTGTACGGTATATACTGGTAGTGGCACAACACCAGTGTCAGGCTGGCCTCCCGGATATTCGGAGATTTACAAGAGAGGTCACTCATTTTCGGGATCAGGAGAGGAGAAGCACATCATTATTATATCACTGCCTACATTGTACACATCGAGTCCACCTCCATGTTTCTGAAATATCTACATCAATGTAATTTGTTCTAAGACAACGAATGGAAGAAACAATCACCGATGGACCGGCGATGGTATTGGCAATTGATATCGTAACTTAGAATCCATTCAAAGGATTCTACAAATTCGAAGTCCACATCCACACGCCTATAATCTCCACATTAATTGATTTGTTCCATATGAAGAATTAAGAAACACTTGCCTTTCACCCCTTTGAATGTCGCCTTCGTCAACCATCTCGCGAATTTCCTCCTCATTTCGTTTATAGGAAAGCACTGCCACACGGTCTCCATCGCCACCATAGTTTTCGTCTCTGTCATCTCCGGCATTGCCATCATCTTCTTCATCGTCGTCACTGTTTAAAACAGACTGGAGACCTGGCATTTCTTCATCGTCCTCACTGTTTAAAAGAGACTGGAAACCTGGCATCGACTCTGGATCCTTGGGTTCATCCACAGCAGTATTGGCAGCTTCGTTGTTGTGGAGGGATGACATCTGCAAGGTATGGATTAAAAGAGACTGGAAACCTGTCATCGACTCTGGATCCTTGGGCTCATCCACAGCAGTATTGGCAGCTTCGTTGCTGTGGAGGGATGACATCTGCAAGGTATGGATTAAAAGAGACTGGAAACCTGGCATCGACTCTGGATCCTTGGGCTCATCCACAGCAGTATTGGCAGCTTCGTTGTTGTGGAGGGATGGCATCTGCAAGGTATGGATTATCGTTAAAATTTAAAGAACACCAATACATTACATGAACTCACCGCCTTTGTTGAAAGGTGGGCTTTGTTGAAAGGTGGGCTGTGTGCTTGGTAGTTGATAAACAAAGAAGCGTCCAAATTTGTCAAGAGAAATTTGACTATGTTTGTAGATTAGTCAGCAAAACCATTTTCTTTGCAGAGAAGGACGCAGCCGTGATGCGTTTTGCCTGGTTTATATTGTGTTCGCTAATAATTTTGGAATATAGCAGGGGAACCAATATATTGAATAATTGACTAGTCTTTCTCTGCATAAGCCAGCAAGCGTAGTCTTTCTCTGCATAAGCCAGCAAGTGCTCTTCAGTTTCAGCTTCACCCATGATTCTCTGTTTGCCTATAACCTTCTCATCCTGCTTTTCACTGATCGACATGATCTACAAATCCATAGGGACCAACGATGGATCAAGCGACCGTAGATACATATCAATAACACCAGCCCTGCTCAGACTCGTCCCTGATTTCACACAACCTTTTCCATCGTCTACCTTCTTCCATTTCTTTTCGAGGTGGTTCATGACTTCTTGATGTTTATGATCCGCTACTGTTCTGTGAAATCCGACGAAGTAACCAGCTGGGTCAAGCTTGAAATGCTGAGGACAAAATTACTGACGTAACCCAATCAAAATCATGGCTGATTTGTACTTAGGCAAAAAATATCTAGCTAACTATTTTTGACTACTTAAAATCTATGAATCGTCTGTGGCAAGTACCGAATGAGGAAGATATGTATCCCGGTAAACCCATCCTGCAGGTTGGACATCTAACCTTTTTCTTACTGATTCCCTCATAAAATGCGCATAGCAAGCTCTGTCTCCCTTTCCCCATGACAAAACTTGATGTTTCAAGACAGTCCCACAAAGTGCAACCACTGTTCCACTTGAATACTTCAAATGGAGGCCCAAGTCTGTGACGGAAAGCAGAGGCCGCGCGGCAGGCCCCGTATGACTCACCAACATATCGTACCATTCAGGCCTACTCTTAAAGTCTCGGTGAGAAGGTGTCCTCCGGTTGCATATAACTGCTACTCCGCTGAAAACCGATTGCCATTTTCGAGCTATGGCGCTAGTTTTTTCTAGATCCCGGAGTTTCTTGAGAATCATTAGACCTGTTTCGAAAAGATCTGGGTGGATAAGGGAGAGAGTCAAATTGAGAAATTTTTCGATATCTTTCGAAAGCTTCATCCATCTTTTCGATCCGTGGTGAAGTCGTGTCCTGAGATTGAGAGATGGCAAAAGAGGAAATCGGTTTGACTGAGCGTTTTTCAAATTAGTTCACGACCGAATGATAAAATATTAAAATTTACAGTGTGTCCCTGTGCCAACCAACCAGCAGAAAAATTTACCGCACCAGGTTCCATCAATCGTCTATAACTTTTCCGAACAAAATTCCCCTTGTTTATTCGCCAGTTTGGTTCTGGCTTATCCGACTTCTTGACTTTTATCGATCTCTTTAGCAGAGGTTCGATGGAGAAGGTTGCTCGGCGAAGGCTTTTCTATTTCAGTCTGTCAGAGACCTTTACCAGTGAAATAAATAAAAAAATACTCACCTCCCCCTCACCCGAAATCAAGCCTGGAAGATACCACAATATTATCCGCCCTTCAGAGTCTACAACCGTCAGAGGCTCCGAGAAACGTCCAAATTCGGGGATAGGGAATTTAATACGTTTCTTGTCTAGTCCTCTTTGGACGTGTTCTGCGTAAAATTCAGCAATGTCCCAATCGACGTATACTATAAAATATTTTAAAATGGCCTAGCATGATAAAAACGGTTCAACTTACAGGGATTTAGAAACGCTCTCGTTACGATTTTCACCAGACGCCTCATATCTTTACCAAACCTCCTTTCCGGAGATGGTTCTTTTGGAGATTTTTTTTCATTGGTAGGGCCTGGGGATTCTAAATTCGATTGCGGGACGTCTTCTTCCATTCTATCCTGCGGGGAATCTTCGTCCATTCCTTCATCCTGCGGGGCATCTTCATCCATTCCATCCAAATCGGCCCTTCAAAGGTATTAATATATTATCTAATGAATGAAAATTAGTCACATTTCCATTTCCATTTCAATCGATCGTAGCAATTTTTGCCACGTGTCAAGGCGCAGTTTTTCGTTGATCGTTGGATCCAAATTGGTGGCGTTTTCAGTGATCGAATCCATTCTAATTTCATTATAAAGGTTATAGAACTTAAGCTATATAATAAATTTCGAATACAGACCTGTTATTTGGACGAAGCAAGAGCGCGAAGTTGGATGAAAGCGGTGATGGGAATGTATTTTTAAGCTGACTAATCAATGTTGTGTTTGGTAAAGTGATCTAAAATTACAAATTATCTTGTATAAGGTAGATTAAGTCAACTTGTGTGTAATTAGAACGGCGGGTGTAACTGATAGATCTACGATCTAATCTTATGTGATGCTGCTAGCCAAAAATCATTTCATTTTAAGCAACGTAGTACAATTTGATACGATTTTCAACTCTTCAAAAAAGGTTTTCGAAATCACTACACATACTATATACATCTACCCGCACCCGCTAACCCTCCGCATTCACATCATTTCTCACTTCCTATATTAAACGAATTAATAATGCGAACAGATTTTATAAAAGACTTACCGTTAGCCGAACTCTTAATCGATCCCTAGTGTCGATTAGCAAAGATAAAAAAGAATTCGAGATAACATACCTCTGCACCCTTTACGCCTACGGTGGTGAAGTGGTTTGCACCCATCTAGCGTCGATTAGCGAAGGTAAAAAAAAAACATAAAAAAGACCTACGTTGTATTTAGATGAAGGCGGTTGGTGGTTGTGGTTGAATGGGATGGTGTTTGTGAATCGACGTAGTTGTGGTGACGGTTAGAGTAAAACGAATCTGTGGTTGTAGTTGTTGACTTATGAGGTTGGTGGGAGTCGATGAGTAATCATCCACCCACCAACCCGCCGCCCAAACTCAACATCACTTAACTCACCCGCGCCCACCGTCGCTCGCTCATTGCCAACGATCACTCTATATCACGATAACTCACTCACAAACAATCTCTCATTCCATCACCACCACCAAAATCGTCCACCCTTTACTCACACTACATACAGCCCATTTAAACGTAAGTTTACTTTCACTCTCTATCACGATAACTCACTCACAAACAATCTCTCATTCCATCACCACCACCACAATCGTCCACCCTTTACTCACACTGCATACAGTCCATTTGAACGTAAGTTTTCTTTCTTTTACAATACGCTAACTAATTGCTATTGACCAGATGACCGATGGAGACACCACACGCCGTCACCATTGCCCAGTGCAATCGAAAAGTAGTTGCCGTCGGAAAAATGGATTTTGCAAGAAACACGAAGAATGTTGCGGGGAGCACCAGCAGGCGTTTGTTAAGAGGGAGTTTGTTACGGGGCGGAAAGTCTACGGCTGCCCTCGTTGTGTAGTAAGTGCTTTTTTTTAGCATCTTCTTGCTTTTTATTGATTTAAAATAGGGAAAGAAAAACGGCAAGAAAGAGAAGAAAAAGTAGTTAGATATTTTTTAATGTATATCAGGCAGGAGACGATGATTTTGGAAGGAGAATAGAATTGCAATAGATGTATTACTTGTGATTTGTTGTATGTATGGTATGTAGGGAATGAAAAAGACATTTCGTGTTCCTCAGTCTTTGATGCAATAAAACGTTTTAACCTTTTACAGGTGTTAGACGTTGGGCATTTGCTACATATTACACTCTTAGTTGGTAATTAAATGGTGGACTTCCATATGTTGACCTTTGAGCACTAAATGTTACGTAATCAGACTTTTTTGGCATAACATCACATCAGATTTTTATATAATTTGACTTAATACAAATGCATTCGAATCCAATTCCAAACAAACAAATTTAAAGAAAAAAACATAAATAAAATACAAATAAATGGGATGATTTGTTTAATCCGAGATGGGGCCCTTCATCTCTCGTCAAACAAAGCATCAATGGAATTTTATATAAAGAAATTTTAGAAATTCGAAAAAGTAGCTGTTTATCAAAGGAAGGTCAGAAAACATTGCTTGGACGAACTTTAAGGGCTTGCCTGAGATATTGAATAAGTTCGAAATCCAGTTATCACCGGCTGTTAGGAATAGCATTGAATATCACCGGCTGTTTGGTATAGCATTGAATATCGGCGTTTTGGACAATAAAACAACACTCACTTGCGGTCGCATTTAGCCTATATTAAGAACCAACCCCTGCCGCATTAAAGATGATAATTTCTTGAGGTGCAACCAAAAGCGTAGTTCAAAGTTCGCATTCGACAGACAAACCGCAGAACCTATCGAAACATCATTATGTGATCGAGATGAAGATCTAGGCTTACCGGGGACTACGGAAAGGAGTATTGTGATATCGTGCAAAAGACGCGATACGGGGTTCCGTATGCAAAAAGATCCCACAAGTTACTGGCAGGCAACTGCTAACGCATCCGCTATTACACACAATGCGCTGCAGGCTCAATACCAGAAACGATCCCACAAGTCAATGGCAGGCAACTGCTTGCGCATCCGCTATTACACACAATGCGATACAGGCTCAATACCAGAAACGATCCCACAGAATGATGGCAACTGCAAACACACCGGCTTTTACACACAATGTGTTTCGTGCCCGGAAAACCAACACCATATTAAGTCCAAAAAATGCCAAATGCAATCCTTCCGCTTAAACACAGAACGGACTGCCTGGCTAATAAACCGAATGAAGGGATTCACATCTGCCTCTACACAGTTATGAAGAATGCGCGTCCGCGTCTTCCCATGTATTCCGGAAGGTGGATGTAGAATGTTCACATGGCTTTTGAGGTGGAAGAAGCACTTTGTCTTTGTTTGTCAGTTTTATTGTCACGCTTTCGTCGATCCGTGGAATCCTGACCAATAATTTCTCAGCTGACGAAGGAATTGGGTGTCTCTGTCACCTGACTTTGCTTTTTTCTTCCCTCCGTCGCGACTCATTTCTCTGTTCCGAAAATGGTGCTCATGAACACCGTCAAGCATTCGAATGGTGAAATTCTTACGGGCAGACTGTGGCGCAAATCCCACACATTCTTTGACAATCTACCATTCTATTCCAATATTCCAAGGATCGATGAAATGGCAGCTACGTTGGAACAAGGTCTTGGAGAAGGCGGTTTCCAAACGTTATTGATTGTAAGCTCACCCTTGATAACCCTTACCGACTAACCTAAGAATTTTCCGTTAGAAAATCGGCAAGGGTTTGGATGAAATTCACCCGTTCTCCGATACTATTGGAGTGGACGTTGTTTTGCGCGAATCGGAAACGATATTCACGTCAGAATCACATAAAGTGGGGTACAAGAATGCTATGCGTATTTGGGGTTTCTTGTCCAAGTTCGTCATACTTGATCGCTTTGTTAAAACTCTCGGTTTGGCGGTGGTCCATCCGGGCAATCCTATGCCCAGGACGATGCAATCCGAGGAATATTTAGGCACCGCCTTGAATGTGATTATTATTTTTTCTCCATATTCGTTACTTTTCTTAGCTTGTTTCAGCTCCTCCATGATCTCAACCCTCCTACGAAAGTCATACATAAATTCATGCGAGCGTGGGGAGATCGCCACAAGCAAAGGTCGGAATACGCTAGGATGTGTCGATCTCTGGCAGCTGCAGATGCGGAGCTTTCGAAGGAGACTGCTTCGAAACCCACTGACATAACGTTGACTCTGTCAAGGCGACTCATCGCGGGAGTGAGAGTTAAAAACATCCTCCATATTGAGGCAGGGCTGGACATGGTTGCTCTAGCGATTGCAATATCTTCAAAGGTAAGTTATATCTGAATTTTTTCATTATCTAAATATTTTCTTCCCTTAGAATAACGGGGTATTTCCAGAATTGCTTTCTGATGTCAGAAATGTCTTGTGGAGGTGAGAAATTTTGAGGAAATAGTTCGCTGAATATTGATTATTATTAAGAATTTGGTCAAATGAACTGGAACCGGAGCAGTTTGAAGAAATGTCCAGTGAGATTCAAATGTTACACAAAGCGATGAAAAACGTCATAGAAATTGTTTTCGCAACATCACCACTCTTGGCGCTATCACCCTATGGTTGGTCGTCAAAAACTTGCCATAGCACTTTTCTCCTTAGAGTAGGTGATGATTAGGTTCTTTCATTTCCATTTGTTGACTATCTTCAAGGCCTTCCTCGCACTTGGCAACGACCGCCCTCAAATCCTTGTTCAGCTCGAAGACTGTGTTCTCCAAGCCATTATTTCTATTTCAGAAGGAAAAGTGCGTGAGAATGCGATGGAAACCCTTTATACGCAACTGTTGTCTCTGGAGAAAGATCTGGTTAAAGACGCCGAAGCCTTGGCGTGGTTTAATATGGTTAAGGTCCCCTTCACTCCTTCCACTCCCCCACCCTCTGGGCCTGGTATGTCCATTTATTTTAAATTAACTTAATTCTTTGTCTTACATCCCTGGAGCACCCCTTACAGTTTTAGAAAACATAGTTCAAGGTCAGCAGCTCTCATTAATTACTCGACATCGTACTAAATGTTTTTCTTTGCAATAGGAGGACTAGCCTCTCCTCCACAGTCAATATTTGTTGCCGCCAATAATGCCGTTGCATCGGCTTCATCCCATCTGGAGCAGTCAGAACTAGCGTCTCCACCACAGTCGATATTTGTTGCCGCCAATAATGCCGTTGCATCGGCTTCATCCCATCTGGAGCAGTCAGAACTAGCGTCTCCACCACAGTCGATATTTGTTGCTGCCAATGATGCCGTTGCATCGGCTTCTGCTTTATATGCAGGTAAATTTTCGCCAAGTCAATATTTCAACCTCGATTACTCAGAAGACGATCACGAAGGTCACCATCAGGAGAACTTAACAACGGAGAAACCATTGCCTTCTGAAGGCGACCATCTGGAGCAGTCAGAACTAGCGTCTCCTCCGCAGTCAATATTTGTAGCCGCCAATGATGCCGTTGCATCGGCTTCTGCTTTGCATGCAGGTAAATTTTTGCCAAGTCAATATGTCTACTTTGATTGCTCAGACAACGATCACGAAGGTGAAGGCGACCATCTGGAGCGGTCAGAACAAGTATGCGTCAACCCCAAGGATCTTGAGAGATCGATGGCGTGCTTCGGGGATGGGCCTGATACCCAGGAACGGGATAACCTGACAGATCAGCCAATGTTGAGGAAGACCCGCTCTGTTTCGTCGCTGTCTTCTACGTCAGAGGGTGGGGACGTGAATCCCACGTCAGATTCCTTGGGCAACGGAGAGGAAGATACCACAATTGGAGTGAGAACAGCGCCAGGTTTATCGGAGAGCGAAGAAGAATACGTCAGGCCTAAACCCTCCATGCAGTCAAGTAAGGCTTTGCAATATTCGAGAATTGAAGAGGAAAGGGCCACGCTTGGAGGGGAGGAACCGCCAGATTCATCGGACGACGAAGATTATGACCCTGATATCCCCACAAAGTCGAAGGATCCATTACGGAGTTCAAGTGGTGATGAAGACGATGCCAACAGCGAATCAGATTTAACGGCGGTTGGTGATGATCAGCCGGCACAGTCTATGAAACTATCATTGGATTCAATGGCAGTTTATGAAGGTCAGCCCGCGGACTTCAGGAAGTCCCTTGATGGCCCCACCGCCTGCATTGATGAAGATGAGCCCATGACTGGTCATGAGTCCAGGAAGTCACCCGATGGCCCCGCTTCCCACGTCGAGGAGGATGACTCTGTGAGTGATGAAGAGCCGAAGAAGTCACCGGATGGCCCCAGTGCCCGCGTTAGGGAAGATGACCAAATGATGGAGGATGAGTCCAAGAAATTGTCGGATGAGGAATATGACCCATTAAAGGATGATGAGTCCAAGAAGTCGTCGGATGAGGAAGATGGCCCATTGAAGGATGATGAAGATGACCCAATGAAGGATGACGAGTCCAACAAGTCGTCGGATGAGGAAGATGACCCAATGGGCGAGTCCGGCGAAACGTTGCAGGATTCGAATTTGTCAGTGGACCTCGCTGCGCCGTTCGAGCCCCGCAGGAGCTCGCGCATCGCCCCGATGAAAAAAAATCCTGCTGTAAGGATCATTATACCTGTACCCCGTAAACCATCCAAGAGCAAGAGGAAGCCGGCCTTTTCAAAGGGTGAGGTGTCTTTCCGAGTGAGTGTTCAATTATTTTACCAAACAAAGATAGTCTAAATGTTGTTTAGGGTGACCCTGAATACGATACGGCTAAGCTCAGTAATGTTGGGAGGGCGGAGGTAATTTTTTCAATTGTGCATATATGATTGGTTGGCGATAATCTGTCACAAAGTACCACCCAACGCTATATGCCGAGATTTCAGGATGGGGTTCAACAGCGGAAGCTGGTCCAAAACCATTCAAACACGTACCCGTTAAGATCGTTCCGCCCGGAAACGTTGCGTCAGTAAGTTGAAACATATTTTTACTTTCGTCCCCCATCACGACCTATTAAGGCAGGAGACGATACCGAAACCCTAAAGAAAATTGAAGCTCGCATCCAGGCTGACTTCAAAAATGGTTTACCTCCCCACCTTCAACCGAATGCCAAAAGCAAGGAATACAAGCCTGGGTCCGACCAGTCCCGGATTTTTGTTGCTTCGCATTCTGAATACTCGAGGCTACGCGCTGCAGATATTCAAAACATCCTTCGAGATCGGGTTATATTGGTGCACGACAATCCAATTGGTTATGACTACGGTTGGGATCTGGAGAGTTTCGGTCGTCTTTACGATGTTGACAAAAAGATCAACGTGCAGGGTGAGAATGGCTTTCCTTTTGTCAAAGACATTTTTTCTAAAACTTCGATCAGTTTCGACAAAGTTTGATCCTCACAATCCTGATAATCGGCAGCATCAAGGAACTTTGAGGGAATTACATAACATCACTCAAACCTTTTCCGAAGAGGAGTGCCCACCCCTCAACGCCATTTCATTGCCTGCGTACGGAAGGAATGTGTATACCCCTCCCCAGTTTGAAAGCCTAGCATCTCACGAAGTAGCTGTGTCTCGGGTTGCGCCGGGCTATGAAAACGTGTTTGAAGTTCCCAAACTTCAGCACCAGATGGAATGGTCGCTAATCGGAACTAGGGGCACCATCAGTCCACTCCATGCGGACTCTGAAGGTCTTGGGACTGCGGTAGTTGTCCTGAGGGGAAGCAAGTATTGGATTGTGGTGACGCAATTTGGTAAAGATGATATCATTTGCTCCATTGACTCCCTGGGGCCCAATTGGGATCCATATTTTATAAACAAAGGGAACAACGCTGATCGTTACCGTTTTGAGGGGGTCCATCTCCAGAAGGGCGACATGCTGTAAGTTTGGTTTTGAATGTTGTAATATGCAGCTGATTTTTTTTCCCCAAGCATCATGCCGGGGGGCACGCCTCATTTTGTTGTGGGTACTTCCAATTCCCTCTGCGCTGGCAGGCACTTTTATGCGGAATCGACCATTCGGTCATCGGTGATCGCCATTGCGCAAACCTTTGTCCTCGGAGGAGCGTTGACAAATGATAGTAATTTCGAGACCCGCACTTTTCTTTATCAAATGCTCGTTTTCTGGGCAATGCGTCTTGACAAAACTGACGTTGATGGTAAGTTCTTACTTCAAAGACAGCGGTCTAGTTCTAATTATCTTCACTTTAGGCGCGCATTTGCCCGACATCTCTTCTGAGGTGGGATTTTTTGATGTCCTATACCTTGGCATATTTGCCATCCTCTCCCCCGCCTTCGAGATCCGGTTTTACCGTGATGAGAAACCTGAGCGCAGTCTTGTGGCAGAGATTGCCTGCGCCGTGGCGCACTTCTTTTCAATCCTCAGCACATTCAAGCAGAGGTTTATCGTTCTTCTTGCAGGAGTGCCTGTGAATCATCGTTACATCGTCGACAGGATGCTCGCAGAGTTTGCAGCTGCTACTGTGGTTATGGCTGAGGCCGTTCCAGGCAAGAAGCAGGTCACAAATTCCGACTTGACTGCAAGTCTTGAAGGCATCCTCCAAACTTCCTATCCAACGGCATTTTCTTATTATTCGCGTTGCTTGGAGCGGAAGCATTCGCATTTCTTATGGACTGGTCCCAAACTGCAAATTGTCGCTCGATCTGAGGCTGTGGCGTCGCTTATCCCCATCATTGCTATTGGCGAAAGGCTGGACAGTCCTACCCAGCCAATTTATGATATTATTTTGGACTCTGAGCTGGACTCCGCACCACCTTCAACGCCTGCCGCCGGTGAGAAACGCAATGCCTCGGGAGACAGCGAGGGTTCACCAGACAGACCACTCAAGAGCCGGAAAATTTGCTGATGGGGTGGGGGGGGGCCGTCTTTTTTTCATCGCATTTTTTATAAATAATTTATATTGCATTTTTCTGTTGTAAAAATAACAAAATAAAAGTTATTTTCCTGTATGTCATATCCACAAGGATGAGATCAATCTATGTTTAGAAGGCCGATCAATCCTCGCGATCATGTGACCATAATTTTTTACTTTCAACCACCACCCGCCAACCCATACCAACGAACCCAACAAACTCATTTTCCTCATAAGATGTCTTTCGCTGAACAATATGGCAAGATTCTTTCCCCATTTTTGAAGAAATACAAAGAAGCGGAAAATGAAAAACGGAGAAAAGGAGTCTTGAAAGATGCGGCCGACGCAGTGGTGGAAAGCAGAGGTCTTCTCGAGGACAAAGGAGAGAGCCTCCCCAAAGACCTAAAAACCGTTCGGTTCTTTTTTTTCTTGTTCATGTTTTGTTTCACATCCTCTTTTTTTCACTTTAGACAATACATCGCTATTTCAAAGGATGCGCCAATAAGGAATCCAGCTCGGATGCTGGGGTCTCCAAACCTACGAAGACAAAACAAGTCTACGCAATCAGGGATGTAATTAAACAGAAGTATCGAGCGCTTGTTGAGGAAGAAAATCCCTACAAATCAACAGACAAGCTATATCTCAGCCATTACCAAAAAGCGGTATCGACGGTTATCCAAAAGATGACTGAGGAGGAACTGGCTGAGGCTGAGGCAATTGTCGACAAGTGGAATGCAGAAGGAGCTCCGGCGGATATTAAATTGAAGTGAGTTCTGAGACTTTTTCCATTTCTGTACTAATGGAACCACTAGAATGGCGAAGACAAGGCTTCCAAAAGACATTGGGAAAAAGGTTGAAGAATGGAAGACTTCCAGCGGTGCGTTGGTGATGTGCCTTGTGGCATATTATGATGGAAATCGAGTTCAATCTTTCCAGTATGTTAAGTCATTTCTCATAACAGTTCCTGTCTCATCCTTTTCTAGCATTGAGAGCACCCCTTTAATTGGGAATGCCTTTACCAATTCTTGCGACGAGTGGAGGGATGGCACATATGAGAATTTCAAAGGCTGGGCTGTGAGGCAGTTCGGTGTTGAGGAATTGGATTCAAACGATGAAGCAGAGGTTCCGGTCGATAAACAGAAATCAAAAGACATTGTCTTCGAGAAGAACAATCGAGGCCACTTCATACTGCCGCCAAAGCAAGATTTCAAAAAAAACCGACAGAGGCAGAAGGTGATTCGGGGGTACATAGGGGCTGTTTACCGTAAGTCAATCCATTCACTAGTTTTTCTTTTCTTTTTTCACTCTAAGGACAGGTGAGTTCACTGGGAACCAAAGGGCGACATTCCCTTACCTTCAGGCTTCGACGGAAGGCCAAACCATCTATTCATCGGATTCCGTTCCAAAAGATTTCGTCTTGATGGACCCGGAGCACATCCCTGCTCCGAAAATAGACTCCTTGTACAACCATCTTCTCGGACGTCAAAGGAAAAAACTCCCACCTTTCGTTATTCTGAATCCTGGCCCTTTGCATGAAAAAGCGGCAACGAAGTCTGAAAAGTCGAAAGGGAAGATGAAGCAGGCTTATGTAGAGGTATCGACTGATGGTGAGGAAGACGAGGAAGGAGATGAGAAAGACGATGATGGAGATAAGGAAGATGATGAAGGATATGAGGAAGATGATGATGACGTGGACAGGGAGGGGGACGTCGTTAAGCCTCCAGGCAAAATGGGGCCACCGGTCGGAATCCGGAAAAATAAACCCCAGTCTGAAGGACGAAATGGGTTTGGGGGACCTTCTAAGCTCCCAACTACCAATGATGATGAGGTGGAGGGGGAGGATGAAGAGGAGAATGTGTCGATGGCGGACTTCGTTAGTCCCCCAGGCAAAATGGGGCCACCGGTCGGAATCCGGAAAAAGAAAACCCAGCCTGAAGGACGTACTCGGCTCGAGGGATCTTCCAAGCTTGATAGGCATGATGAGGACCTCAGAAGAAGCAAATCGGCTTCGAAGAAGTCCCTGATGAAGGTACAAGGAGATAAGAAGGTATGTTTTAATCTCAATTCCCTTTTAAACTAATGATATATTCGAATTTCAGAAATCCAGGACGAAAACCATCAAGGGGTCTTCCAAATCCGGCCTTCGGCAGTCTTTGAAGAAGTTGACTTTAAAAAATAGAAGAACTGAAGAAGGGGGAGGAAAAGCTGATGATACGAAAAGCTCTAAGACTGATGTCATCCGAAAGAAGAAGGGGGCTGAAGGAATATCTTCGGATGATAAAGTGACAAAGGTAAGTAATCTTTTTAACCATGGAAGACGAGCTGAGGGAGAGCTTTGTAGAAGCGAAAATCTGAGGATGACGGAGAATCCCCTCCTAAGAAGCCAAAAATCACCAAGAAAACGGCACCGGATTCCCCCAAGTGAGTGTTTCGTCTTCTTAAGGTTCTGGACGCTCAAAACTCTCTTCTTCCAGATCGGCCTCTAATCTGAAGCCGCCTCCATCTCCCGCAAAGCAAGCCGGGACTCGGGGGTCGTTAAGGGTAAAGGAGTTCCCAGCTGGAAATGTGACGACAAGTGCGTCAAGGATTGCATTCTTGCGAAGTCTCTGCAAATTGCCAAAGTTTTTGTCGATCCTGGATCTGGTTCTACCTGTGGTAAGAATTTATTTACTTTTAGACATTTTTTTAGTTTATTCATGAAATTTCAGCCAAGGCCTACTCAAATTCCAGGCAACTACCCATCCTGGGCCTCCTGGAACAGCCGAGAGGTCCATTTACCGGCTGAGTTTCACTCTAAAAAATCTTTCAACAATATCTTATCTATTGTTAAAGATTCTTTTGAGGACTCTTCAGTATTAGATGGTAAGAAGGTTGATCCCCCTTTGCTCCTCTTGGGGCTTGCATATCGAGAGGTCTGCCGGTCTATGGAAATAGAGCCAGACTCCACCACCACCACCCCCCAACAGCTGATAGACTCCCCCTTTGGTATCAAGGAAGTCCAGCAAATTGAATCCCTTTTAGATGCTGTGGTTCTACCCCCAACCACTGGGTAGCTTTCTTGAGGTCTGGTCTCAATAGAATTTTCTTTATATCTTCTGCAAATATTTTTGTAGTGCTTTTTTTGCTCCATTTTTTTTATTGTCCTTGGTGAGATGGGTCTTTTCAGTCCTTTAAGTAATCTTTTTTATTTTTAAATTACATTTCAAATAAACCATATGTTTTCCTGATGAAGATTTAGTGTGTGGACTAAGATTTCAGTTCAAACCATTTGTATCATGACTGCCAACTCAGGAATGTTTTCAATATAAGATGCTGTCCTTACTCCTTTCTCAAAGCAGTTTCAAGTCAAGGGGCTGCCTTTTTAAGAAAGGTGATGTGTATTCTACACAAGTAGTGGGCCACAATTCTAGGAAAGGTGTATGTCAACATTCTTGAATAGCTGGTACCCAAGGAGTTGGCCACATTTCTAGGAAAGATATTTGTCAATATTCTTGAATAGCTGGTCCGACCGCTCCTTTCTCAAAGCAGTTTCAAAGCAAGCGACCGCCTCTCTAAGAAAGTGGTTCCGTATTCTATCCAAGGAGGCGGCCGCAACTCTAGGAAAGGTGTATATCAACAATATTGAATAGGCGGTCGCTCCTTTCTCAAAGCAGTTTCAAAGCAAGCGACCGCCTCTCTAAGAAAGGGGTTCCATAATCTACCCAAGGAGGCGGCCGCAACTCTAGGAAAGGTGTATATCAACAATATTGAATAGGCGGTCGCTCCTTTCTCAAAGCACTTTCAAAGCAAGCGACCGCCTCTCTAAGAAAGGGGT
>Ga0208985_1000007_pt1 | contig 19707 bp, 34 predicted proteins | sample MedBloCARef_O1_FD_187853 | JGI IMG/M metagenome (GOLD analysis project Ga0208985, IMG submission 187853) | Forest soil microbial communities from El Dorado National Forest, California, USA - Mediterranean Blodgett CA Ref_O1 (SPAdes) (version 2) | ecosystem: Environmental > Terrestrial > Soil >...
GTCTTCTGGCCGTTGAAGGGGTTTTTTGTACATTTTCCATGAGGTCTTCTGGCCGATGAGTGGACTCCCTGGAGGTCTTCTGGCCGTTGAAGGGGTTTTTTGTACATTTTTCTGCAAGGTCTTCTGTCCGATGAGTGGATTCCCTGGACGTCTTTTGGCCATTGAAAGGGTTTCTTGTGCATTCTTCCATCCCTGCTTCCATCTCGTTCTTTCTCTCCACCTGGTATTGTCTCTTCCACTCCTCAAGTACCTCTTGCTCTTTCTGAGCGAACACCTCTACCTCCTCCTTCTTCCTCGCTTCCACTGCAGCCTCTGCCTCTCCTAGGTTGATCCCACGCAAGATATTTAGTATTACACAGGATGACAAGGTCCCTTCCTCCAGATCAATACTCGAGTTTCGGTTTTCGGTGGTCTCACATACCTATGGATATCAACATTTGTTCTATCTCGTCTCACGCCCAGGCAGAAGCTCTGGTTCAATGTGCTCAGCAATCCATTTTGGAAATGGACGATATTCCAGACAACGACCCAAACAGCCCAAATCCATCTCTTGTATACCTGTTTCCGAAGCATCTCTGCCCCACTTTCTTCTCTACTAGGAAAGCTCGAACGTCACGCAAACGCACACCCCGAAGAATTATCGGCCTTATTGACACGCCATTCTGCGTATTTCGGTGCTAGGAAGGGGCTCCTTGTGAGTCGACTTGTGGAGGATAGAGTCGGCTGAATTGATGAGTTATTATCATTTATTCATTTATTTTTATGGCGATTTTTTGACGTATCTTTTTCTATTCAATCAGACAAGATTGGGATGTAGTTATCTCAAACAGTTGTGGATGGATGAATTCGCTCTAGAGGAGCTGCCGGGGGCTTAGACCACACCCAAGACAACTCGTCGAGTCTGTCAAGGTGACGGTGAGTGCCTGGAGCTTCGTGCGACGCCTGCGGAGAATTCATTTCGATTTTCACGAATACGACGAAACAATAACCTATATGTAGGGCAAGTGGCGAACCGTTCTGAATTATGGGACGTTTTCTCCTGTCTTAGGGCTCCCTGTCAATATATAACTGTAGGCGCTTGACGGCGTAGAGGGTCAGAGGCGCTAACATGTCGGATCGGAGTTTAGATGAGTCTGATATCCTTTTCGCGTCAAAGATCCTCCTCTGAATTGACCAGAATATGATATCCACAGGGAAGTTACATGTTCTCCTTCGTCTCTACAAATTGCACCACATTCACAAGTTCTGCCTTACTCACATCCGAGGCTTCACCTCGCTCAAGTACGTTATCTGTTTTGCGATTACATTGTACACAAGGTTGAACACCTTGCAGAGTTCGACCCCATGTACTGATGAGAGTCACTTGGAATTGAATGGGATAGCGAGCGGCATTCATACAAGTGGGAATGGATACTTACTTTCGAGTGAAGGAGGCTGGTGGGGATGAGAGAGCTTACATGAGGATGGATGTTGGTTCCATTAGTGGGTATGATGAAGATGCGAAAACTATACGTGATTGAACCAATAAATGCTCATTTACGACGTATACTACAAAGGTACCGATGAGCATATAATAATTTTCAACACCGAATCTACAAGTACAATGAAGTGCCTGCCATAACGCACAAGTGTAAAAGAAACTGAAACAGAGAAACGAAGAAATTGAAAACTACATAACATGAAACTATACGGCTGTGCCCACATTTTCTGCAATGCCTGTGGTCAATACGTTATCATTTCAACATCAGAGTCAAAAGACACACCCAAAATCAATCAATGTCCAGTGCTAAGACCCCGGTTTGGACGTGTTGATAGAATCGGAGAGTGCGGAAATAGATGGGGTCGAAATTATGCCCGTTTTTCGAAGGTTTCTGATACTTGAATCGTAGATGTGGTTGTTGTGCCGAAATAAGAAAACTCATATTATGAGTCCAATTTGCCGTGTAGAATGAGTAACCGGCTGGGGCCACCCCAGGCCCAATCTGTACGGGTGGTTGGGGGTGACCATTGATCCCATGGTCGAACGCCATGAATGGTGGCATTCCGGGCTGCGATGTCCAAATCTGGTTTATTTTGATTTGGAATATTGCTTGTCCAGCCTGAACGGCATCGCAGTGAAGTAGAATTCGAGCGCGTGGGAAGTTGTGATGGGGATTAATGCTGACGAGTTCGATATCATCTCTCCCATCAGTAATGGTCGTCGTCGAGAATGCGCCAATCCACGAGGGTCTAGGCATTACTAGACAATGCTCCTAAATAACCGTTTAAGGCATTATTATTGAAAATACGGACCTGTATATGTGTTATCGTGAGATCACAGTAGCACAGTCGGTGGTTTGATACAGAGATCTTGGTAGAGCACATATTGTGACGTTCACCTAAAATAGGTAATCGAGCCAGGTGGCATCTTTCAGCACATTGTAAAAAATCAAGATAATTATAGTAATGTTTTGCCGAAAATTCCCCACGTTGTGAAATGCTATCCAAGTACATCTACGGTTTTAAAAAATTGAAGCAGGAGAGAAAAAATATTAAGTATTACACGGCTCTTTCCGGTGGCGCATCTCAATTTTCAACTCCGCCTCATCTCGGTCTGGAATCAACAACCATGTCTCGCACGCAGACAGCTGTATATACGCCTTTAACTAACACTAGAACTGCCAATTACCGTACTTTCGCTAACGAAGCCGAATACAAAACCTGGCTCGACGAGTTCAGCGCGCAAAACTCAGACGGTCAAGCAAAGCTTGTTGATTTTAGAGTTCGTCATCTCCATGTCACAGCGTGTCTTTCTGTGTATTTAACATCCAATCTAGACATACACTCCTACAAGTCCCCTGAAATTTCAATGCACGCCCAATCTAAAAGGACGCCTCTACCCTCACCCTTGTAGTCCCGATCTATATCTCCTCGATTTCATCGATCGCAATGATACACGTTGCGACGTCACTGATCTCTTCATCCACCCATACTTGTGCCACACTGCCGACGACACATCTCAGCCACTCCAGCCTATGGGCAGCCTGCAAGGATGCCGTGGCCCTGTCGATATCTACACTCTGACCCCCGGGTATGAGTACGAAATTTGGGATGAGGATAAGATGTTGAGAACCATTGGGTTCATGTATGAGCGGAGGGCAACCCTCAAGCCTTATCTTGTTGACTGATTGTGGGTCCACGGTACGCATTGCCCTAGCTCTGCCCTATCTGTGTTAATAATATCTATGCCTATGAAACACTAGGTCGCTGCGTGGGTGGGAACGCAACATACCATGCATAAATGCCGGAGATTGTTGGAGCTGAGTTTGGAGCTACGAGTCGTTGAATGAAGTATATCGATCCATGTATCACTCTATGGTTTTTCAGAGTAGTAATTTATGAGTCTCAAATGAATTCTCCCCGAACGCCCAAAGTGCATCTGTCAACAATAACAGCACTAGCAAACAACATGCGGCGGAAAGGCCGCCCATGGCTCGCACTTCGGCCACAGGCATTCGGTATGACGCCGAAATGGTAATACAACTATAAGGAAAGTGCATTTATATTGTTGGCGGGGACTCGGATGCTTGGGGTGTGTGTGCAGACGGATTCTATGATAAAAGTTCTGAATGGCGATCTTGAGGACGATGATGTAAGTCCTTTCCTGATTATGCTGATCCCATACAGGGTTTTGCATACAGTGTGTTGCAGTTCATTCTGCAGTTGCGTGTTTCGAAAGTTTTCCAAAAAGTTCCGTTTTCGTGAGCATTAGTCTGAATTAGTTACCGAACGGGTGACAGGTGCAAAACTTATTTATCTCCCACCATATTCCCCCGACTTTAACCCAATTGAACAGGCTTTTCATTCAGTGAAAGCATGGTTACGGAGACATGAAGCACAAGCAGTTCTACCCCAAGTCCGCCCTTGGCTCATTCAACAAGCAGCTATGTCAGTTACTGTAGAGGACGCAGAAGGATGGATTTTGAACTCGGGATACTCATTTGTACATGAATAAAAAGCAGGCTGCAGTCAATTACGTAAATAGTATGCTAAGTTATAAGGTAGTGTGATCACGAAAGCAGACTAAGATAATAATATGTGTGACAAGGGTAAGTGATATTTATTCAATGCGCCTCCTTTTCTCCGCATACTCCTCCTTCTTCGTATCAAGGCATGCATTCCAAAGCTTACAGTAAGCCTGGAACTTCCGTATCCTGCCTTCGACAGCACCAGTAATGGTACATAGATGGTCAAAAGCAATGTCCGGGATGATGTCGGGAGTCAGCTCCCGTTCCATAAGGCTATCTTCGCAGTCTGTGAGGTCAAGGCCGGATGCTACCAAGAAGTCACTCAGGCATGCGTGAAGCTCAGAACCGTGTCCTGGAAGTGGCGAGAGGGGCAGAGATGCCAGTTTTGCACGACGAGGTGTGGATGGTGACAGTGGGATCCGACGGGATGGAGAACGAGAGCGAGAGCGAGGGCGCTTCTGCAAAAGAGTTGCGAGGAGAGGTATGATAGCAGCCATAAGCATTGCGCTGGCGTCATTGGTGGGAGCTGCTGTGACTATTTGTCCACGTGGTCCAGTACGACCGCGCGGCTTATTCGCGATGAGGCGTCCATCACGAACACCATCAAAATCAACTGTATGGGGTGGTTCATGCTTCGTAGCATCAGCAGCAGCCTAGAATGAGAACATCAATGGAGATCTCAGAAAATAATGTGATTGATGGACTTACGATAGCGGCAGCCCAGATCTTCAGCTTCCTATTGTTAAGCCCGACATGGTCAGCATTTGCCGTGATATAGCAGTAACCGACATCGCCGTTTTCGCCTTGGTGTTGTGCGCATGGCCATTTCCTCTTCAGCTCCAGGATTATCGCACCATGGAGTTGCGCTGACTCTGAGAAAGATTCTACGCGAGGAACCTAAGAAGTACGAATAAATAAGTATTCTATTGAAGATAACCAACAAATTATAAGCTAACCTGCGTGCCAAAAAGCAATTCCTCTTCACCATCTTGATTGTTATCGGAAGCAAGGATCGGCTGTATCAAAGTTAGCATGAAGAGCTACAGAAGAAGATATTAAATTGACATACACGATTGCGAATGCGAAACCCATCCATGTCGTTCACATCAAACTCGACACCTGCTTGGCATGTCTTCGGATTCTTCTTCAACAGAGCGGCTAGTGCTACAGCAAACTCTTGGTCATTGTCGATAGTTGTCGCACCTGCTTTGCCTCCGCTGTTGTAAGATCAGTGTGATGACTTCTTGATATGCCAATGACTAAACTTACACAGATCCCGTCCAATGAATTTTGAAAGCTGGGCCAGAGTGTACGCCAGGGCTGTATTGCTCAGAGAGGCCATGCACAGAAAGGAAGGCGGTGACGAAATCGGTACGCGAAATGCCATCAAGAATAATATACCCTGATTTAGTAATTTTCGCCTTCTTGGTGACTAGTTTCGCTCCGCGACCAACTGGACCTGCGACCTGAGAATTGAAATTCATTAGTATTGACACAAGATGGCCAGCAGGCGGTTCTGAGATATCCTCTGTTATTACAATATGAACTGAGTTAACACCTACATCAGAAGACGTTTATGGTAACGTACCTGTGCGAGAAGCCTCCGGTGCAGGAACGGTTGGTGCAGCAGGAGGTTCTGGTGCAGCAGAAGAGGCCGAGCTCGCAGAACAGCTAGGGATTTGCGTGGCATTGAGGGGTGGAAGTGGATCGCGGATACGATTCCTGTCGATGGCCGGCATTCTGGGATGTTCGGTTAAGCCTGTATATGCAAATAGCGCACGCTGCGCTTCAGTGTGGGTGATGTAGAAATGGGGCGGGTCGATTGCACCATCTGGAATGTACATCATCAGTAATTAGCACATGAATAATATGTATCTGTGTGCTTACCAACCCATCCTCCATTGTTAATCCAATAATTAGAAGGACGCCGAGGGGAGAGCGGCAATTCACTAGGGATGTCTTGCATATTGAAGGAAAGCGCGAAAGTGTGAAAAGAGTTGGGTGATGATGATGGTAAAGCACACACCTTTTATACCCTTCGTGAGCAAGAACAAATACTGGAGCAAATAGCGCACAGACCAGTGGCTAGTGCAGTATAGGGGAATATTGGCTGCCCAACTGAAACGACGGAGGGCAAGATCTCCCCTGATCGAGGCTGATCGAGTTTACTAAAGCTAAGGCCAAATGTGTGTCAGTACATATCCTTGCATACAACATAAAAAGAACAAAACCACAAACACAAAGGAGGGACAGAGAGCTGCAACATGATGAGAGTTGTTGACAAGACGGTCACCGGAGTCCGCAGGAGAACGATGGGTTGATGTGACAGATTGTCACTCGTTAGATGACTAATTCGGACTAAAACCCACGAGAGTCGGGCTTTTTTGAAAATTTTCGAAATGTGCAACTGCAGAATGAACTGCAACACACTGTAAGTTTGTGAACACGCCAAAAAAAAATTACACTGTACTTCCGCTGAGCGCCCAATTCGTGATGTGTGACAATCACTAATTAGCAACTGCGATCGGCTAGCTTCAGAATAATTTTGCAACAAGGATTTCACCCTCGCTGATGTTATAATACACACCCAGAGCTGGCGTGTATAGTGGATTAACTATTAGGGGAGTTCAAAGTTGGCGGTTACGCCGGTTAAGAAAAATGGTTAAGACTTTCGTTTTAGCGGCCAAAACCGTCAAGTCGAGCGGACTTTGAAATAAACCCTAGCCTTGGCTCAAAGCGGTTACAAATTCGATTTCCATTTCGCGTACTTACGCATTGCAATAGAGGTCATCATTATAATTTTTGTTAATATTATTTCTTGCCAAGTGGCCCATAATACTATAAATTCTTATGATATAACTGTTATCAGATTTAACCTACTCTTAACTCTGAATGTGAATTATTTTAATGCAAAACATTCCCACAATATAATATCTGGTAGAAATAAAGAGAATTATAATTTCTATCACACCGGCTCGGCCAATATTTAAGTGGGTTAAATTTTGATCTAAATGTGTTAGCGGGATTCAAAGTTTAAACTTGGTTTAAAATTTTTAAGTATTTGTTCTAGACAGAACGGGAATGACAACAATAAGTGTAGACCCACATTTCCATTCCTATTTAAGCAATGCCTATATTTGAAATACTATTTGACATTTAGCCTAACACATTTAGATCAAAGTCCCACTTGAATATTGACCAAGCCGGTGTGTATTGCACTTTGTAAGTAGTATTTGCGATACGGGAACTGAATTTGAGCCAAGGCTAGGGTTTATTTCAAAGTCCGCTCGGCTTGACGGTTTTGGCCGCTTAAACGAAAGTCTTAACCGTTTTTCTTAACCGGCGTAACCGCCAACTTTGAACTCCCCTAATAAAATCATGTACCACCAAATTCAAAACTCGACAACGTCATTATCAATAGTAACGATAATTCTCGCTCGCCTTGTACTCTCTAATTTTTTAAATAAAAAATCCCTCTGCTCGTCCGTTCCCCGAGTACCCCGATTTTTTACCCACAGTTAACAGCAATCAAGAACACGAATACTAAATGAAACTCACACGGTAAACCAAAAGACTATAAATTTTCAGGTTTTTTCCCACGCGTGACCGTCAGATTAAAGACGACTCCTTAGTAAACTAAGGACTCGTAACTATCCCGAAACGGGTAATGCAAAGATCACCTGCTCGATCTCCAGCTTTTCGGTGAGCCTCGTCTATCAGACTCTTTGCTGCTGTAACCGCTTACAGATATTTCTGATTTTCGTAGGGCGGAGTTCGAGACCATCACCGAAGGGCTCTCTGATGCACTTGATTTTAGTCGCACGATCGGCGTCAACTCCTGTCGAGAAAATATCGGTTTTGAACAAGGCGGTGGGTGTGGTGTATTAGGCGAGGTTGACTTCTACACGAGGTGCGGCGGTGGCCAACTCCTTTCTCTCTAGTATAGCCCCTCACTGCTGTCATTATTTCTGTGGTTACGAAGGTTTGATGCTCAGCCATGAACAATATCTCATGCGCCAATTTCCTGTTCCCGCCTCGGTAAATCATGGCGGGAAAACCACGACATTCTACAATACCTCTGCCCACTTCCTATGGATCGGAAATCGAACGCGTCGAAGTCCACGACTTATCCAACTCAGTCGTGAAGACCATCAAGCTCCCTGTGCAGACGAACGAAATCTTCTATGGCGGGACGGCCAGCCTCGTCTTCAGCTCTACGTCCTCTGTCGTGCTATACGATATCCAGCAACAGAAGATATTCGCGGAAGTGAACAGTCCCCCGGTCAAATACGTCGTATGGAGCGCGGATGGATCATTAGTAGCACTTATGAGTAAACATAGTGAGTTCTATCCAACCCTGCTTTTGAGTTGGTCGCTGATCTATTTTGGTTCATAGCAATCACTATCGCGAACAGGACGTTCTCGCAACATAGCCTCATTCACGAAACCATTCGTATCGAGTTAGGTGCCTGGGACGATGCCGGTGTCTTCATTTATTCGACGTTGAATTATATCAGAAAATGTCTGCCGCAAGGGTAAGACTGTTCCCTGCTCTATCTCCGCACAGCTTTGCTGACGTGATTACACAGTGACCACGGTGGAATTTGCACTCTCGATAACCCGGTCTCCCTCACACGTATCAAAGGCAAGACTGTCCACTGCCTGGATCGCTTGGCGCGCCCAAGGACTATCCGAATCTTGTCCACACACTCCGGCATTAGCTGCCACTTCCCGCACCTCATCTTCCTTCAGTAGATGGCGTAAATATGTGCAATAAGCCCACATGCACCTCGGTCTGCTGTTGGCCTGTGTTTCCAGATCACCTTTGTTGGCTAAACCTATAGCACATCAGCAATGGAGTAATGACATGAACACGTACAATGAACTTACAAGTACCCTTCTAGATTTAAATCTCCATGTTGGATATCGTTCCGAACCTTCCCAAAGGCCCAACTTCGGCAAATCCAGTGATGACAATGTGAGATCCACCCGCTTGGTTATGTCGGCGGGAGACTCGTAAGCTTCAAGGGCTGGGAAGTTTGAAGTCCGCAGCATTGTCCTTGGCAATTGCGCGACGAAGCTCGCTCTTTTTGTTGAGACCGAGACAAATGCGCGTCGTGATGTCCGCGAGGTCCGGAAGACGGTCCATTCCGCCGTTGAGGTCTGCCCAAATAGGCTCAACTTGGGTGATGCTGAACAAGAGAGGGTGCATAAGACCTAGGATATTGAACGCCATCTCCTTCGCAGAGAAGGTGCGAACACCGTAACTCTCCAGTTCGTGAGCGACCACGTTCGAAATATCCATCAAACCGGTACCACGGGTCCAGCTAAACCATTGAACAGGTCAACTTAGCAAAATAAGACACATGAGAAATAATTTACCCGATGACAATGTCAGCTACATCATTGCCCGAAGAGATCACGAAATATTCTACATGCGTCCATCAAGTCGACGTGTTCGATTTTGTGAATCGGCGTGTAGCTGGCGGCACAGATGTCGAATTCTGCGAATTCATCGTAAGTTGTCTCGACTGCGTTTCGGGGGTTTCAGTCTCCAGCCACAATGCGTTGTCGAGCCTGCGGTGATGAAAGTTATAGTGTGAATAGCAGAAAATGGGAGGCGGATTTGGCACAAACCTGAGCGGCAATTTTGGGTTCAGGGTTCAGCTCCAGAAGACGTCGGGCGAACCGGGCAGCCGATGCATGGTTGTTTGCTTTCGCGAAGACATTGATAGCGCTACGGAGGGCGATCTGTATATGCGGCGGCTGCAGTGTGCAATGAGTGGAGTATGCGGCAAGTTCAAGGCTCCTCTGAATGTTATCAGGGTCTTCTTGCGCAACACGTCGTCGTTCGAGTTCAATAGAGACACCGAGGAGATATTCGCGCGCCGCAGTGACAGTGTCTCGCCACTATCCACCATTGTCAATGACGAACTGAAGAACAAAAGGAAGAAAAGATAGTCACCTCTTTGCCCTCATCATCTGAAGAAACCGCAATGAGCGACAAGGCTTGAAGAACATAGCGAAAGGTCGTTTGCGCCTCGGCCAACTTATTTCCCGATACAAAGCGATAGCCTTCAGCTGGTTCTAAGCGGATAAACTGCAGAGTCCGCACAGCGACAGGTAACACTCACGAAAGGGAGGATTCCGCGATATTGTGTCGAATATGCAGGTACAATGGCGGTAGAGACGGCAATGGCGACAGATAAGTGTGTGAGGAACGATAAATGGAAAGGGAACGTGGTCTTTAAGCGGAGAAGCGGACAACTCCCAGTTGACGGTTTAAAAGCTAGAAGATATAGGTCAGCCTTCTGCTCCATCGGATCCGGAAGTTAGTTAACTCACCTGCATAGCACTATCGAAGGATCCGGCAGCGATGTGATCAACCACAAACGGCGAGTTTCGAACCCAAAGTTCTGTCTCGTTTAGTCCAGGCGTAGCACCCGCACCCAGTTCTTCCTCCTCGACAGGAACCTCAACCTCCTCTAACCCCTCCACTCCATCATCTGCATCAGCGTCTAGTTCCTATCCACCTTCATCGGCATCCGCGTCTTCTTGAACTTCCTCTTTCGCCCATGCGTCCAGAGTAGAAGAGGCGGCTGCACCAGCGGTATCGATACCATTGACGTAGGGGACGTCATTACCCTCGAGGGTCCCGTTTGCAAGGGCCTTGTCAAAGAAGTTCTCCACAGCGGAAATCGATGGCCAATTGATGTTGGCAGTAGGGGTGACAATGGGAGGAGGCTTCAAAGTGGAGGGGCTGAATGTTGGTACATCGTCCACATCAGCTTCTGTCAAACCAGCTGCTTCAAGAATCTCCATAGCGATGTTATTCAAACCGTTAGTTTTGCGGTGAGGTAAGCCAGAGGGTCTGACATGAAGAAAGCATCAGAATTCAAGGTATTTAACAGAGTAAACGGGGCTTACACATCCCGACATCTCTCAGGACCTCAATATTAATCCGACCTTCAACGTCACCAGCATATAACACATTATGGAACCTTGACATTGGGTTACCCCTCACATTCGCAATATTCTACATCTTGGACAATTTCTCGTGGCAAGATAGAGGAACGACAGTTTACCGATGTTCTTGGTTTGCTGATACGCTTTCTCAACGATCTTCACAGCGAGGACTTCGTCAGGGCATTCCCAGGGTTAAGTCAGCTGGGAAAACTCACCTTGTGATTGCCTTGTTTCAGCGCCTGCTGAGCAAGTTTTTTCCCAGCTTTCTGGCCGACCGATGATCTTGGCAGTCTCAAGCGCGACGTCCAAGTTCCCGCATTCAATAGCAAGGTTGAACCTCGTGTTCTTGTCTTGAACAAGGTGGAGTGCGATCTACAATCATCCAAGGTAGAGCCCGGCTCAAAATATGATATGCCCCAAAACAAAGCACTTGCTCACCTCAGGGAATCCCTTCTGTTGCAAGTAGGCGATGATGCTCTGACCCAACAATGTCGATGTGCGAATGATGTGAAGCATTTCCTCGTAGTTATTACGCAGCAGAGCAAGCTTGAATCGATACTCAGTTGGATCGAATGTGAAGGTATTGGATTTACCGGGGGTAGTGAAAATGCGAGATGGTTGAGATGAAGAAGTTGGCTGGTGACATCGTCTCTGAGTTGGCTAACGACGAGGGGGTGGTGTTCTCCGTTTCTGGTTTGGGTTGTGATGTAGAACATAAAGGTGAGGTGTGGTACTTGGCGCATACGATGCGTTGGCTGGCTATGAGGGATGTCGATGGTGCGCTAGCAAGGTGCTCGGCGCCAAGGAAGACTATGAACGAAGTTAGCGGGACGTGATGCAATGGGTTTGGGTCCTGTGAGGGTAAAACATTAGCATATGATATACACGAATGAGAAACCCGCCAAGTAAAACGCAAACGCACCGACCGATCTTTATATACAGTTAACTCCCCTGATGAATCACAACCCAGCGGTCCTTCCACTCCAGCTACGATCTCTTTTGTTTCTTCTTACCCTTCTCCTTCTCTTTGTCGATATCTGCGTACGGCAATGGCTCGTTCAATGCAAACCTCCCTTCTCCCCCTTCAACATCTTCCCACCCTTCACTAAGCTAATGAGTCCTTCTGAAGATGTATTGCGCTGGGACAGACATGAGACTTCCGTCCCTTCACCAGTAGCTCGTACTATGTGTAGTACCGGTAAACTTGACTCGGCCGTGTGGGTGGTAGGAGCTTGTGACTCCAATCATATACTCCTGTCACCCCAAATCCGTATGTGTAGACGAGGGTGGCAGTTGTTGTTAATGGAGTCACAGCTGATCCAGACACGTTTGCTATACGCCTGTAATAAAACATCTGGATTTATAATTGACCGGCATCATCCGTGATACACGTGCCATCGATTGCAGAACCCTATCGGATGAGTGAATTCCCTACAGTTATCTTCACGCAGTTCGAGCTCAGTTTGTGGTATCTCAATTTATCAAAGCTGCTATGTCTTGGTGTCCAAGGGAGTACCCCAACGACAATGACTTTATAAACGATGAACCTATCACAACGATGTTCAAGGCTCGAAAGGATGGGCGTGTAATGGGGCGTAAGGCGCGAGAGACTTGGAAGGATGCGTTAATCAAGGCTCTTGAGAATGACACGGAAATAAACTGGGTAAGTGATTCTGTTATAATACTTATGTGTTGCTGAAAGAATGCAGGTGTTTCGTGGTCTCGTTTGGTGTCAATGGGTCTTCCATATCCGCGTCCCTGTCGACCAATGCCTTGACATTATGACTGATTTTCTTTACATGAAGTTCATCGGTGAGGATAAGGACCATATTCAAGCACTGCTTTTGTCTCAACAAAATGAGATCTTACAACAAATGGTGCGTTGATTACACTTCTTCTTGTGCCATGAATGATGCTTTTTCAGCAATTCACCAAGACGAGCATGGTCGGCGATTGTGATTCTGACAATGAAATTGATGATCCAGATTTTGATGAGCCAGCATATGCTGCCTTTCCACTTCCTCGACTCACAAAACCGAAGAGGGAGGAGCTCATCAAGAAGATAGAGGAGAATCCAAGCACCTGGCTGTCTTCGTGTCGCTCATGGACCAATGATTTCAATAGGTATTTGCTGCACCCCATTGAACAGGTGTCCAAAGTGGTACATATTTTGTTCCATATACCAACCTGTAAATTTAACCTTCATCCACAGAGATATCAGGAATGTCTAAATCATGTGCAAGTCATGCGTGCGATTCCGAGAAAGACATATAGACAGACAGGCTGGCTACAAGCTATCAAAGTAATATTTTTGTTTACTATTAAAATAATCGCTACTTATATCTGTGCTTTAGGAATCTGAGCTTGACACAGTATTCACAGCTATGGGAGAGCCAGGTTCTCAAATTGAGGAAGGTGGTCCTCATTCACGCAATAAGGTATCATGGTGCCACTGGGCCGATGTTATATCAGAAATAGCTGAACGTTGGACCCCACTGAGTGAGGTGACCAATGAGGTTGAGACAGTCCAGAATCCTGCTTCACTCAATGATGGTACACCTAAAGTGAGTTTAGTGACTTCATTGTATTTCTTTCATTGCTTAGCCCCAATTTTATAGAAGTCCATTACTGGTCGCAAGTTTTTCGAGCATCTGATGATAGCAATGAAGAGCAATCCCAGTTTCATACCGCTAACCACTGATGCTACAGCGGTATTTTGCATGGAGAGTCTTCCAACTTGGCTGGAAGATTGGGATAGATGGATGCTGCCATCATTCATAAAGTGTGGTATTGCTGTAAGTCATTCATATATATTTGTTACCCTTGTTTAACATTAAAACATAAGGATGCCGCACATTGGAACCCAAAAGATATATATCGAGATATACTCTCCCTTATCAAACCGGATGAAATTGAAAAATTAAACCTTTCAGAACCACTTCTGACTATAGCCAACCAAACCTACAGCCTTAGAGAATGGCGGAAAAACATCCGGAAAATGGTATACCGCCGTCCTTCTGATATCACAGTATCTTCGTCTCCTCCAGCCCCTCTAAACCCACCTTCAATTCCATATCTCCCTTCCGAACCATCAAAATCCAAGACGTGTAAGCGGTGCGAAATGTATGAGGATGATTATGAACATTGCACTCGTACATTCTTCGTGGATGAGACTCAGGATCTGGCAGAATTGGATGGGGTGGTATTCACCTTTGCTCCAGAAAATGATCGTCTTGATCCCAAGGTGAGAATGTTCACTTACTAGCAGGTTGTATCTCCCTGACATTAGTTTTCAAAAGCTTATTAAAGGCATGACTGCAGCAGCCCCACGTTATATGTCTCCTGCAGACTTGGGGATGTGCAAAATTGCATCACGCCCTCATGTTCTAACAAGGTGCGGGCGAGATATAGGACGAGTATATGATCGGAAAACTCGTGACCACGTCTGTTTTATTTTTATTGTGGTTCTGTTCACTGCTAATGTAAATGTTAAAAGATTGGCAGCGTCGCATTTGGAGCCATAACACCAGAAGTGATGACTGTATCTCAAGATCACCTAGATGCTGTGTCCCAATTTCAATCGCTTCGACGTCGTGAAATGCTACAAATGTGGGCTCATGGAGATATTTGGGGAACTGGTTCTCGTGCACCTCAAGGTGGTGCAAGAGGTGACACATACAGGACCTATGCTCATCATGACGCCAGCACACCAGAGGGTATCAAGGCATTCTTTCACAATGCTCAGGTAAAACATTTCATGTCTTGTTATGTGCTTATACTTAACTGCATGGTAGGATGCTGAAACAATGAAAGTGATAGGCAAGGAATTGTGTAAGGATGTGGTGGATGCTATGAAAGAAGCATCTCAAGAGGCACAGATGAAACGTCTGGGCTCTTTAGGTGGGGTCATGTTCTATTGCAGGGGTTACATGAGTCCAGGGCATGTGGACTTTGAGAAGTGCATGGCCATCACAGCACAACTCTGTAAAGTTGCTCAACCCGATGAGTACCACTTTGCCTATGTGAAGTGGGGCTTCTATATTGAAACCACTCCAGGTGCCGTATGGTCAGTCTCAGCTTCTACAGTCCAATTGTTGTAGTCACTCATGTTGGTATCTAGGTGCTTTGATAGCAGTCATCTTCATGCCACTGTGATGCCTCGCAAGTCATCACTCCCGAATTCGAAATCTGAGGGCATGCAACTTGCTTTGCGAATGAAAGATTACAAGAAGGCTCTGAGGTTTTTAGCTATGCGTCAAAATTATAGTCGACGGGTTGATTTCTGGAAGAAATTTACTGTTCTGTCAGAGTAGTTATATAGTCATGATAATCAATCTAACAAGCAGGCTCCAGTTATAGGTATATATATCTTTAACGGGTCAGGATAATTGTTTGCATCAGCAAAACCTGGGTGAGCTACAGAGTGATATGTAGCCAACCATAGCACCATAGTCTCATAGCAAACTTTAAGTTGTTTCTAGTGCTATGGCGTTCCTTACAACGACTACGTAGTATCACCCATTGTCTCCATAGCACGCCATAGCAGTCCATAGATGTCTCAAATCAGGAAAGTCAACAATATTTTGCATTTCCTGCCGCTATTCTCTATTATTATCATTCATTGTTACTCACCATTCAGGCAACAATATGATGATAAAGAACCCTGGATTCATAGTATGGTATGTACATATGTATGATACATAACAAACTAGGCCCTGCGCACACCGGACCTTCACATTCACCATTGCCTACTTCAAGCACAAACGACACCGATCATCGCATGTGCATATTCCCACATCCAAACGGCAATGGCATGCTTTCATGAATTGGTGCACAGGTGACCTGCGCCGTATACGGTCTAAGAAAATACTCATTAGCGACTATTCAGTAACCCGTTCGACGAAGTCAATATCACATACATGTCACACCCGCCTACAGCCGCCCCGGCATTGTCTCACCAAACATCCCGCGCTCCACTATTCGTTCTTGCCCGTCGCACGCCATCGACTACTATAAACCATGCGCTTACCCACCTCAACCGATGACGGACGTTGTCCGTTTTCTGTGTGGCCAACGTCCCGAAAAACATGCGCAATTTTAGCACGACCAACCGCCGTCTCCGCTCCTAGTGGGCCTCTCATCGAAGGCGTGCCCATCCTTCTAGTCGCGTCTTATGTCGTCCCGAGCGTGGGCATCTATCGTAATCGTCCCTGCATTGGTCATAATCGTCATAACGCTAGGGGGTGGAGACCTGGGGCGACGCTCATCATATTCGGCACAACGGGGAGGGGGTGACATTAAACGGTGGCGCCGGTGTGGAGCACGATCAACCTTGCTGTTGTAACGGTCGTGTCTATAACGATCTTCACGAGGGTGGTCTTCCCGAGGTGGATGTTCGTGGTCAATATCTGCGAAAGAGAGACGCTCGTCGTACCTGCCGACTGGTGTCGAATGCCCAATGTGATTAGGTGTATGCCAGGAGGCCTACGAGAAGGACCGTCGCGCCGCAGTCGATCTACGGAAACGCTGCCCATTAGTAGCTATTTGGGGAGTTGATGACGCGTACGTACTTGTTTTAGCTAACCTATCGCTCCCGCCGTTGTGACGCTCATGTACAGGCATCCTGTGTATGTGTATTTTCCCGTCAAGTATCAATCAACACTATAAGTTGTAAAGCGGCGTACACATCGGCGATCTCGGGTGCATTGGCCTTGCATACACAGACATGGCGGGTGTGGAGTACAATGTAGCCTAGTTGTTTGTAACAGGGGTTGGCCGGGTCTGTAGGCAAGAATTATTTGTTCCCCCCAAGTCAACGCTGGCAGATTTGGGCATCAGGAAATGCAGAAGAAACTGAATATCCAAGGTCTTGAGGCCGGTGAGCTTAACAAGTCGGGAGTCATCACATACAGGATGGGACAGATGCCGGGAGGCGCAGAAGTGCGATGAGGTTGCAAAGAGGAGAGGTCGTGGTGGGAGAAGGTGCTAGAATGAAGACGACACAGCCCGAAGTTGAACGACTCGTCACGTGAAGCGTCAGTTTAGAAAAAAAAAAACGCTAAACTGAACCTTGGGGATCTGGAATCTAATCTCCCGTAGTCAGACCAAATATTTCGTTGTCTTTTTTGAGGGAGGGAGGACGACAACTCCATATATGGTCTAATTTTGATGGCACGCCGGAACCGTCGTTGAGATATTCGGTGTTAACGGATCTTGAGAGCCGGCCAAAATAGCCGACAGAACCAAATGCGGTTGGCGCCCCTGAGCTTAATTTCAAGGCGAGGTTGTGAGATGAGGTTTATCTCGATTTCCGCTAGTATTTGGGTATACATGTATCCTAACTCTACACCATGTTCCACTCCTCACAATAACCAACACACATCCTATGGCACACCGACTACACCATTCCACACAACTTATTATTCTCTTCCTCAGCCTCCCATACATGCAGATACCCTCCTGGAGTTCACCACTTCCAGTACACGTCCATTTCAGCACGCAGACACACTAATACAAGGGCAAAAGCGGAAACGGCCCGTGAACGAGAACCAAGATCTGAGGCGAAAGTTTATGGACACCCCAATTCGGCTTTTAAAAGGTCGAGAACTTCGAGCACGTATATAGTTTTTGGATGACAAGATAGCCCGGTTGAAGAAGGACATCAGTGAGCTCGCTCGGGAGCGAACATTACTGGCAGGCGCAGCACCCGAATCGCATGCATACACGGGTCGGACCTCAGAAAACAAGAAACTTCTCTGCAATATCAGGGATTTCGAAGTGGAATCTCCCAGAATTCCTGTACCACACATTCAGATATCAAGACGAGAATGGGAAGCCAGTGCACCAAACAACAGAACACGCTGCTATTGTGTCACGGTTTTTACAAGGCAGGACGAAGTACACACCAGCTATGGTGCTCGATGCATGGTTTCGAGGACCCGACGGTAGTATCAGTAAAGATTCCGTGGCATTTTACTTGATGTACTCAGCAGTTGTCCCGTTCATGGAGATTGGACCTGTGAGGCACGCGAACAACTTCAAACGCGAACAACTTCAATATTTTGATGCAGTAAGGCACGTGATGCCCGGATGGGGAACGGCATCTCAACGGCACGGGTTCTTAAGGTCCGTTAAGACCGAATATCCCAACGACGGGCCTGCCATCAAAATCAGACTAGGCTGCTATGGCTCACTATGGCTGCTATAGGATTTGCTTGCGGAGCTATGAGTGGCTATGACTAAAAACAGGTTTTGCTGATGTGAACTACACAACCGTAAATCGTAAATTAGTTTTGTGATTGTAAATTCGACAATACGTTGTTACAAATTGAATAAAACACTGCTGGGCAGCTGCGCTGGCTAAGACAGCGGTCATTGATTTCAAGCGAGTGCGGCCAGTTTCCGGTATCTTCCTTCTCCGAAGGTGAGCGTATTGGGAATTGAGTCTCGTCACCTAGCCACGTGATGTTCATTTATATACCGTCCCGATTTGTACGCGTCTCTTCACCGGTTCAATCATACTCGGTCCTCGGATTCCAATAGAGCGGAGCTCGGCTTGTTCAACTCCGAACCTACTACTTACACCCTCAACTCACACGTATTCAACTATTTGGGCGCCGAACATGCCAAAAGGTAACAATATATCGCTGTATAGCATTTAAGACCACAACACTGACTAATGTTGCAGTTGTTGACAAACGGGTAACCAGCATCGAACGGTCCAATAAACCTGGACCAGGTATGGATTGACTAACATTGAATGCTGAAACCCTGGCTCATACATTCTACCAGGCACACTCAAGATTCCTTACGAGGATCTGACTGAATCTGAAAAAAACTGGCTTATGGGACAAACCGACTTGCGTAAAGCGCCATCAAAATACAAGCCTGTGAAATGGATGGAATTATGCACCCGGATGGCTGCAGAATCCCACAAACGTGGTAGTGACGACTTCCGGGCACTGCATCCCGACAGTGTGGCACTGGCTTGGGACCACAAGGTTTGGCGCTTTGAAGGAGAGATGAATCTGTTTCCTGTATTTGACAAAAAGTCAGGAGTCAAATGGACGGTTTGGATTGCGTCGGCAGATGGTGTGAAGTGGCGCAAGGGGTGATATAAGAGAAGTTCATACCAATGTAATCCACATGGGAACCACCTATATTTTATCGAATATCCAGGAATATTTACGCTTTAGAATGCGAGGCCAAGCATGTGCTTCCCCGGATGTTAAGTACGCTGAGAACTCGAACACGTTACACACATCGCCGAGCCGAGTTTACAGGTTAGTCATACCAATCTACTACCTGCTCTTCTGTACTGATTTAGTGTTTTTCGTCTCCTTAGGTTTCGATATTGAGATGGCGATTGAAGAGAACATGTTATCCACTGGGAATGAGGTTCGCCGAACCGCGAACCGCGAACCTCCGCCGTCATTCGTACCGTTGGCCACGTTAATAACCTCCGAGCTCTGTTAATAACGTTAATTATGTAGTCGGTCTGAGAGACATGCTAATCAAATAATAGGGTTGGGGTTACATGTTATTAACACATAAATTTTGGGCCTTGGCTATCAACCCCCACCCCTCACGGCACAAATTGTTCAAGAAAATAGGTATGTAGATGTATTTACATGCAAAATTAGAATTTGACTTCCCATTTAACAGGACCTTTCTCACCCGAATCCTCATCTTCAAGGTGTTTTGGCGGCTTCTCGAGCCTCGCACCCTCGCAACG
>Ga0208985_1000008_pt1 | contig 19323 bp, 9 predicted proteins | sample MedBloCARef_O1_FD_187853 | JGI IMG/M metagenome (GOLD analysis project Ga0208985, IMG submission 187853) | Forest soil microbial communities from El Dorado National Forest, California, USA - Mediterranean Blodgett CA Ref_O1 (SPAdes) (version 2) | ecosystem: Environmental > Terrestrial > Soil >...
AAGCAAAAGCAAAAGCACAGGTACAAATAAGAACTCACAAGAAGGGGGCCTAGGCCTACTCCCAAGCAAGGGACCTAAACAGAGGCAGAGGCCACACTTAGAATAATCGGAGTATAAACTGAAGAATAACTATACTATTAAATGAGAGAGACACGACTCGAACATGCAACTTCTTACTCCCAAAGTAAGCTCCTTATCCAATTAGGATACTCCCTCTTAAACCTCTTAAACATCTTAAACCTCTTAAATTAAATAAGTAATAATTTACTTAGGTAACCCCTTGTGGCCCCATTTTCATTTCATTTTTTCTTTCTTATTTTGACTTTTGATTTGTTTGAATTTTGACTTGTGCCTAAGCCCGATGGGTCCTAGACCAGAGGGGGTGTTGCAAGCAAAGGCAACAGGGGAGCCTTGGTTTTGGCGCTTAACTCTAATAATTCTGACTTTTTATTCAAATAATAATTCTGAGTTTTTGCTTCAAATAAGAACACAATCACAAGCAACTGCAACAGTAACTTTAAAATTTCTGAGTTTTGTCTTCAAATAAGAAAAATGCACAAGTAAAAATAATAACAACAGTGAAACAGATAATAATAAAAATAAGAGAAGGTAAAAACTAACCTTTTCTTTTCTGTGCTTTTCTTGTGACTTTTTACAAAAAACAACAAACAAAGGCAAAAGTGCAAAAGTAAAAATTAAATCAAATGCAAAAGTAAAAACTAATCAAATGCAAAAGTAAAAATAAGAACAGGGCTGTCTATCCATGTCTTAAAAAATCTGTAAAACTAACACTAATCCTAACCTAAAACCTAAGTCTAAAACCTAAGTCTAAAAACAAATGCTAAAGCAATGCTAAAGCAATGCTAAAGCAATGCTAAAGCAATGCTAAAGCAATGCTAAAGCAATGCTAAAGCAATGCTAAAGCACAACAACAAACAAAAAAGGGGTTCAAAATTTTTATTATCCAGCAGCACTTTCCAGTACGGCTACCTTGCTATGACTTTTAAGGTGTCACTCCGAACGGTTAATCGAAACTAAAAATATCTTAACAAAAGAGTTATTAGTCTATAAAATTTAAAATATAATAAATTAATTATATCAAATTTCAGTATAACAACACCAAATTCTGATAGTTTACAACTAATCTTTTTCCTTTAATTAAAAGGAACGACTCTAGTTGTATTTACTAGAAAAAGGCTAAATATAAATTTAATTTAAAAATAAAATACCCTTAATATTAAAATTTTTAAACGTATATTTTGTAAAGGATAGATTTCGCGGCGATTTCCCCCATTCCGAATTCCTCCTCAGCGACAGACAGTTAGTACACCCCGAATGCATTGCTTCACCGTTGCAGTACTGATCAACGATTACTCGAAATTCCTTCTTCATGTTGCCAAGTTACAGGCAACAATTCGATACTATATATTCCTATAATTTTCTTTAATGATTAGCTCTTCCTTTTTTCTAAATTATAAATAAATATAATCTAGAATTAGTTTTGCATCACTTTGTAAAAATTCTATGTAGCACGTTGATAGCCCAGTCCAATGAGGGCCATAACGACTTGTCTTAGCCCCAAATGAAAATATTTAAAATTCAAAATTTGTTAAGTATAAATTAACAAAAGGGATTTCGTCCGTTACTGGAGTTAACCTCACATCTCACGATACGGACTGACGACAGCCATGCAACACCTGTATCCAGTCCAAATAAGACTGGATATTCAAGAACTGGTAAGTTTGTACGCGTAATCTCGCATTAAATAACATGCTTCACTTCGTTTGCTCCGAGGCCGACTAATTTTTTTGGTTTCAGTTTTGCAACCGTACTCTCAAGGCGGAATGGTTATCGCGTTAACATCGTTACCACTTTTAAGAAAATAATAACTACCATTCATCGTTGACAGTGAGAGGTAACTGGGTATCAAATCCTATTCCCTGTTCTCACCTTCGTTCCTCAGCGTCAATCATTATTGGATAAAAAGTCTTCACTCTTAGTATTCCACTTAGTATCAACGGATATCACCCCTACTCTAAGTATTATTTGGTTTATCCTCTTTATGATTCTATCTTCTAGTAATCCTACCTATACTAATTAAAAACAAACCTATTTTTAAATTTTTTTGTATAAATATACTTTTTATTTTGTTTTATATATTAGAGCTTTTTTATAGGGAGGATGTTTAAAAGCTGCCTACTAACCCTTTACGCCTGTTTCATGGTCACCAGTTTTATCTTGCTATATTAGTCTTTTCTACCTGTGTTAATCCCATCTTTAATACGTTGTATTTCTGCTAACCCCTCATTGGTTAAATGAGCACCGGATTTTATCAAGTTAGCAATTTTACACCAATCTAGGTAATCTAGATGTTTAATACCGCAAATAGGGTATTGATTAAAGAATGGTATAACTATTTGGTTTATCTCCGAAATTTTATTTATTACTAAATATATGACAGGTTTTCTAGAATCTCTTTCTAGTCTACCAGCATTTAAGTAAATCATTATAAGCTCCATTAATTTAGCATCCCGGGCATGTTGTGATACCCTAAATCTTAAATATACTTGATAACCAATAATATTTTTTGATTTTTTAATCCCAACATCTAAATTCCCCCTTTTGCCTGAAGCGCCAAAGCAAGGGTCACCACTGACGAATCCTGAAATCCAATGTGGATCAGGTATAATATTAGATTGAATAATCCCTCTTTTTATGGGATTAATTTTATTGCCAAATTCTGATTTTATAATTTCAGAAAGACCGGTATTCATAGATGCTCTAATATTAATGACTTGTTGTAAACCATTAATTGTTAGATGAGCACCTTTATTCATAAGCTCAACTATTTGTTCAAAAAATAAAAAATCAGCACCTTTTTGAGTTAGTAGAGGATATTTTTTAAAATGAGGTATTACAATAGAACTTAAATCTTTAAGACTAGCTGTTGAATATTTTAACACATTAGCTTTTTTATCTAAGCTTATTGTACCTATCCCTTCAAAAAAGTCTTTTAGTTGATAGATTAAATAACTATCTCGTTGATTTAATCCTATTTCAAAAAAAGATCTTACAACCCATCCAGTTTTGTATGCTTTATTTTTATAAATTGTAGTGCAAAAAGTACCTTCAGCATCTATGAAACCAGTTACAAACCAAGGATTTAGTTTCTTATGCCCTATGCTCCCTCTGGTCCCTCTGGTCTTGGACCTATCGGGCAAAGGCAAAAGCAAGGGAGGTTTGAAATTCGAAGTAGAAAAAGTTCTAAAAGTTCTAATACTTATTTGTTTAGAAGGGAGGCTGGTTTGATAATATCTCTCGAAATCCATTAGAGTACACCTTAATTGCAGATTTTTTATATTTATATTTATATTTATATTTGTGCAATAACTACCGTCTACTCGTTGCTCTTTTACAGAAATTCTGTTTGGTATTGGGATAGATAGAATTTCTGATTTAGATCCGCGATAGCCCATTTCAGTTTCCTTCATGATATGACTTATTACCTTACCCAGGTAATTATTCTGGCCACTTATAGCCTTTCGACTATAGCTTGGTTTCATATCCTTTAGAGCGTCCCCGGAGTTTGGCAGTTTGTCCCATAATAATGTTTTCCCAAAACATAAAACAAGACGACTAACGTTCGCGTTTCTGGTGTTACCGAGTCTTCTGGCACCAGTAATTTAGACAACACTTATAGTAAGGTAATATCATTTTTTTTCCCTTACGTTATCACAATAAGCACTTATTAGGTGTTTTGTGATTTCAGTTAGCTAGTTCACTCTTGCGAGCATTGACTAAGATTCTTGACTGCAGATTGCAAATGCAATTTGGGGCTTTTCATTCCCAATGTGGCCACCTGTTCTTTCAAATATGGCTATTGATCGTAGGCTTGGTAGGCCTTTACCCTACCAACTACCATAAACAAAATAAATCGAATCTTATAGCAGAAACTTTCCTTTCTATATAATTAAGCTTAAACTACGCTTTAAAAAAAGCTTATCCCCTATTTAAGAGGTCTATAAGGTATCTTATTTATCATTACTCACCTTTACACCTTATTCTATACTTATTAATGTTATTTAATTTTTCTAGAATAATAGATTCGCATGTCTTAAAACTACTGAAAAACGTTCAATCAGAACCAAAATTAAATTCTTCTAATTGTTTAAACTATAAAAATAAATATTAATTTTATATTTTATAATCGTATTTTATTTGCTTAGCGCAATATTTATTATCTTCTTTTATTAATTACATCCGGATGGAAATAACCTCCTTGGGCTTGTCCTTGTCCTTGCAAATGCTACAGTAATTTATAACTCCATATTTGACCTCTTGTGAAAGGCTAGACAAAAGGTTCCCCTAATAAATTAATCTCTGTCCTATACTTCAATGAGGGGGTAAGAATTCATTCTTTGTCTTGTCCTATGCTTTTTCATAAATAAAATAAAATACTTTTCATAAAATAAATATCAGTCCTACGCCTTTTTATACAAAAGTTCAATCAAACTCCAACTCCAACTCCAAAGAATCATATTATTATTTATTTAATAAATTAAATATCTGTCCTACGCCTTTTTATACAAAACTCAGTTAAATCATACTTATTTATTAATTATAAATTGGATAGGGTAGAGTAGAAATGGTAGGAAATATATAGGCACAGGCAAAAGTAGCGCTAGGGCAAAGGCTAGGAAAAAGTTTCGGTTTTTACACCAACAAAGGCAAAAGTGCACAAGTTGTTTTAACATTAATTTTTAAATCTAAAAATAAAAAAAAACAACTAAAAGTAGTTAAACCGTCAAAACAAAAAAACAAAAAACAAAAAAATGTTTCTAATAATAATCGTCCTTGCTCATTTCTGTGTGTTTTTATGAATTAGGATTTTGTTTCTTCTTCTTTGGTTCAGAGAATTGTTCTCAGAATGATACTGGGTTTTTACTTGTTGATTTAGTTTTTTACTTTTTATATTATTGTTGCTTGCTATTTTTGGGGGTTATTCTGAATGGAACTGTGATTGAACCAATCGTTATTATTTAGGATTAGATGTTAAATCTATCTATTTAATGAAGGGTGCTTTTTTTATAGATTAGAGGTAACACCTATAATGAAAAGAATAAATAATATATTAACTAAGGTGTTTAAGAAATTTGGACTTTGGGCTTTGCAAAATTTCGGTGAAATAATGGGATTGGGCTTTGCAAAATTTCGGTGAAATAATGGGATTGGTTTTAATAAAATCTAAAATACTTATGATAGGAAGGAAATGTTTTAAATATTTGAGTGATTGTTTGAAATGGACGATATCAAATATAATATGTTTGATACATGCATTGAAAACGGGGGTAAATTGAATTATTGGAGTAATTATTGTAAAATGTAAACGTGTATTTTATCTCGTGCAAACAGCTCTGCTGTGCGTAGTCTGAGGTTAGGGAATGGTAATAGTCAAAGTATAGTATAGAATAGAATAGTTTGAATGATAAAGTTAGAATGATAAAGTTAGATAGATTAGAAAATTAAGCTTGATTGAAGTAATTGATTGAATAGTATGAATAGTATGAATAGCAACAGTCTAGCGGGGGGTTAATTGATTAGTAAAATAGATTGAATAGTTAAAAAGAAGTAGCAACCTGGCAGAGCTATCAAAAAGTTAACAAGTAAATTTAATAGAACCAGAGGTAGAGGTAGAGGTAAGAGGCAATATGCAATCAGTTCAATAATTTTGAAAGGTCCCCTTACAGAAGCGTAGATGCCCTCATTAATGTTTGTACAATTAAAAAGTTTACCTATCCTTTCATTTGTAGTAAGATATTATTTATGTTTTTAAATTATGTTGTTATTTATTATAACTATGTATTTTAATCTGTATAGGTTTATTAATTCACCTCAACTAATTGATTTCCAACCTTTTTCTATTTTATTGGGGGGCTGTTTGCCCTATCCAATTATTGTGTATGCAGTTAAAAAGTTAATGTAAGGTATCAAGGATACACTCATTTCGTTTTGCAAAAACAACTAAAAGTAGTCCAACCGTCAAACAAAAACAAAAACAAAAACAAAAACAAAAAAATAACGATGAAAAATGTGTTTATATATCTGTTAGCCTTTGGTGGTTTAGTTACTAGTGTATCTGCTATTACATCTAAAAATCCTGTGATTTCAGTGATTTATTTAATAGCAACTTTTGTTCAATTAGCGGTGGTTTTAGTACTTTTAGGTATTAATTTTGTAGGAATTTCTTATATTGTTGTATATGTAGGATCTATTGCAGTATTATTTCTTTTTGTAATAATGATGATAGAAATAAAATTAATTGATATTATAGAAACTGGACTTGATTTTACTCAAAACTTACCTTTAGCTATTTCAATAGTTGTATTAAGTTTAATTGTAACATATCAAGTTTTACAGTATGGCTTAATTAATATTCCTTCTATTATATTAAATAAGATGACTATTTTATATACTTTTTTTTTTGATTTTAATTTTAATACTTTCAGGGCTAATGCTTTACAAGCTTCGAAAACAATTTTTGATTCATTTACGCTTAATTTAGGAGATTATCTTTCCTATGCTTATAATTTTAATGCTGATGTTTTAATTACAACTTTTGAACAAATAGAAATACTAGGTCATAGTTTGTATACTTATGGAGCAATATTATTAATAATCTTAAGTGTTATATTACTATTAGCAATGTTCGCTATTATTATTATTTCTAAATCTAATAATAATAAAAATAAATTTATTTAATTTAACCGCGGGTAATAACAACCCAATAGAATGTTATAACCACCTTTTGCATTTGAATTGAACTTTGGCCTGTTGCCTTTTTGTTCTTATTTGTATATTTTATAAGAATACAAACCCTAAGCAAAACAGCTGCAAAACAGCTGGTAATAAGCACCATTGATGTGGAATTTACCCAGGGGCACAGGCAGGGGATGTTATTACCTTTTTTGTAGGTAGTTATATTTGGTAGTTATATTTGACTTTTTTCGCACTCCTTCGGGCCTACTTGAGCGACTAGTTACAACTAGTTCATACTTTAGTAAAATGACTACTTTCTTTATTTTTGATTTGATTTGATTTGATTTGATTTGATTTGATTTGATTTGAATTATCTTCTTACTTATTACTGTGATCCGAGATACCCACTCTTATTCTGGAGCCTTGCTTTTAGCTAATTGTGCTTAGGGTTAGACTTAGAGGTATTAATTTAATGCTAAGCTTTAGCTACTTGAGGTTTTCCTATCTAACCTATATACAGCTCTGATAGTATAGATTGGATTTTGTATTGGTATAAAAAAATAAGGTAAAAGCAAAGCTTTTTACAAATAACTGCAAACAGCTGAAAACAGTAGTCAAAGTTTTTAGGAAATAATTGTCTATAAAGTGATATTAAAATAAATATACACAAATAAAATATTAACCCCTTTGATTTTTCCCTTTTTCTAATAGGGTTTTGGTATTAGTAATACATAAGTTTAATTAAAAGGGGTCTTAGTTTATCTCCTTTTCCTATACCACCTCACTCTACAATTTTTGTTTGTTTGGATGTATAATGTATACACAGCTTCTGACTGAATTACCGAAGTATAATGATATAGAACGTTATAAGTATAAGTATATCTACATTTGCTTTTTTCTATTTCTATTTCTATTTCTATTTAAAAGTGTATTGAAATAATACAAAAACAACAACAATTTAAGCTGTCAATATTATTGTCTTGACGAACTCTGATACAGGAGGACAGGAGGAAAATTAACAACGGACTCTCAGAGGCTTAGCAGAGGCTTAGCAGAGGCTTAGCAGAGGCTTAGCAGAGGCTTAGCAGAGGCTTAGAAGAGGCTTAGAAGTGAAGTAATATTTATCTCATTTCCTTACTCAATTATTCGCTCGCTTTATCGCTCTTCATTCTGACTTTTACACAGTACCGTTTGGACCTTATAAAAAATATACTAAAGAAATTAAAACCCAATACCTATACATATACAAATACAATTATAATTTAAAATTCTATTTTTACTTTACTTCTTGACTTTTTGTTATTAATTATAACATTCTGTATGGATTCAGTTTAGCTTTATTTGCTTTATTTGTATTATTTTATTTACTTTAACATTACCTTTCGCAAGTTTTTATTTTTATTGTAAAACTGACTTTATGAAACTGTATTTCAAGAATTATTTAAATTTTGCCTATGCCTTTTTCTATGCTGTTATATTTGCAATTGCATTCGGAATCCTATTTGTCTTAACCTCCTCGTCGGTAATTGTAGATGATAGTTATTTTTTTGTTTTTTGTTTGTTGTTTTTTCCAATTATTTCCAATACTTAATTCCTCACTACCTACTTCAATATTAAAATCTACAAAATTATCTCGATTGTTTGAGATGTTTGAATCTAAATATTATGATAAAACAACCCATGTAAACAATTATTCGAGGGTTTATAATTTCTATAAATTTTACAGAAAATCTCCTGAAATTCAAAACTCATGTGATTATAAAGGTAAAGTAATAGAAATCTTGGGTTAACATTTTAATTCGATACAAAAGAGTTTTATAAATTGTGTGATAGAGTGTCTGCTGCCGTTGAGTTAATATGTATAACGGAATAACTTTTTAGTTATATTAAATCCATTAATCTGAGAGGGTAATTTTAAGATAAATTTTTACAACAATCTATCATGATTAAGAAAATGAATCCTTTGGTTAGTTTAGGATATGAATAAATATTATTGGGTAATAGCGAAACAACCAATACAATGTGATATAATCTATTCTTAATCAATATCTATTACTTGATAGTTAAGAAATTAAATGAGTTTAAACTTTTTAAATATAAAGTTGAAGTTTAAGTTATAGATAAAGATAAAGATAAAGAGAAAGTTAAAGTTAAAGTTAAAGTTAAAGTTAAAACTCTTTTTAAATTAAATGATATAGTATTAGATAACGACTGTGTAAATGTGTTGATTGCTGATCTAAATTATTTAAGGGTAAAATATTTGTCTAGATGGGAACAGTATTTAAGACTTCAAATCCAACAGAGAGGTATTTCAGTTTTACAAACACTTTTACTGGATTTTATTGTGAGTATGATTTGGAAATTGCACTAAGTTAAAAATCGGTTATTAACTGTTCAAACTGCTATTCAGAGAAGGACTATTATTAATTATTAAATTACCTTTTTATAATTCTTACGTTGTGGCCTAGTACACCCTGTCTAGTGAAACATAAAAGGTTTATAAAAACAAAGTCGATTTATGTAATCCATATAACCATATAAATAAGAATTCGTATAAACTTACGAGTCTTCTTCTTTTCTTATATTAGAATAATAAGAAGAATAAGGATTTGATTGAGAGGAATGAGTTGAGAATTGTTAATGAAAGTCTGAAAGATTAAATTTATAACATTAGACTAATATTAGACAGTGTTTGTTCCATACAGTTGAGGAAATATAGACCTCTATTGTTAATAAACTGAAAGATTTAAAGGGCGTTGAATATTTTGAGGATCTTAAACTTTATCTAATTTTTTCTTTTTACCTTGTTTACCTTTACTAATTTGACTACTCAGATTGTTTATACTGAGGGTGGATTTTAATTTAATGATTTGTTGGATTTGTTGGATTTGTCCTAATGTAATAATGAGAAAACTGATTTTGCACTGATTTGTGTAAAGACACAAACACCGCAAACTCCGCAAACTCCGCAAACTCCGCAAACACCGCAAACACCGCAAATGTCCCAAACACCTTCGCTTGTTCCAAAAAATGGAAAATCCTTTAACTCTAGTACAGCATTAACCTCAATTACTCAATTAGTAGTCTTTATGTAGTTTGCCTGCTGCATGCTCTCTGCTTTCTTCAGGTTATGGGGGTATCTTTGGGGGGTAGTTACGATTTTGGTTCTGGATGTAGTAATGAATTATCCAATAATAAATCTCTAATTATTTTTAGGGATATTCTATCATCTCAGATAAATGTAGTATCATCTCTTAAAATTGTAGAAGTAGTAGTAGTATCATCTCTTATGACTGAAATTCTATCAGCTCTGAGGACATATGTACTTTAAAATCTGATGTGAAAACACCACATGGATAAAAGTAAAGTGAGTGCAGTGAGTGAAGGATGTCACTGTGTTAAGGTGGTGCAGAGAGTGAGTCCAACCATCGTTTTGGAAACATTTGTTACGAGATATTAACTCCATTGATTCGAGTTCAAATGAAAGGAGACCTTCAAGGGAACCTTCAATTGGTTAGATTGCCAAGGTAGACTTTATCTTTGTAATCAAACTTATGTACACATTGGGTTGAAGTTAGCAAACCCTTAATTAGCAAACCCTAAAAATAAAGGATTGATATGACAATTCTAAACTTAAACCTAAATCTTGTACAAAACTTAATTTTTACGATGATGTTGTGCTTTCTGTATATGTTACTAAAAAGAAGGACTTCATAGGTCTTTACTACACTGCAGATTTGCCTTTGCTTAGCGACTTGGATTAAGTCAAGAAAAGTCTAAGTATTGTTAATAAATCTTTCCTGACTCTAGGTAAACAACTTTTAAGATGTGTTCACACCTTTGTGCACATTAGAGACACGATTTTATTAACCCCTTCAACAAACTCTAGTTTATCTGCTTTAGGTGATCTGTATAAAAATGATGGGGTTTTAAAAAAGAACTATTAGTTACGAGGATATTACAAACATGGGGCTTTATTGAAGAGGGATTAAAAAACAAATGCTAAAGCACAACAACAAACAAATGCAATGCTAAATCAAGGCTAAAGCACAACAACAACAAAAATAAATAGCATTCGAATAATATGCAAATTCCAGAGGCTGTTATCCCCTTGAAACAAGCAACGACCCTGGAGATATTTAATAGGGGTATAAAAAGACAGGTATTCCCCCCTAACAATTTCTTCCTTAGAAAGAAGTTACGTGCTTGAGGATTGAAGTCAGATTTTCCATAGACAATTACCATACCAAATTTATGGAGAATACATGATGGGTATCGCTCCTGAAATTAAAAAAACCCCCAAAGGACTTGCAGCTACATTGTATATTGGACTTCATATGGCCTAATTCATAGCTAATTATAAGGGAGGGAGAAATTAAAGTTTTATGTCTGGATCAGTGGATCAGAGTATGAAAAACAAAAACAAATATGGTATGAATAGATCTAGCTAGGGCTTACACTACTGGTAGGACGGATTTACATTAACCCGATTTATATAAGAGCTCATTAATTAAACCCAGCGAGTTGGAAAATTGAAATATAAACCAATTCTGAATTGGTTATTTAATTGTTAACGGAGATTTAGAATTTCCTTCGAATTAAAATATCTATCGATACCTTGTTACATAGACAAAACAAAAACGGTTTACCTTTATCAAGTACATGTCATTTTACAGGACCAGAGTATCTTTTAGCTTTAGTCAAGGGTGTAAAATCAATATAAAATCAGCATTCTACTAGTACCATAAAGTCAAAAGTAAAACTAAATGTCAATACTAATAAGGAATACTAATAAGGATGAAGCTATAAAACTTTTTTTGTACGATTTTTAAGTATATTAAAGCATTAAGACGTGAATATCCTAAAGGACATAACCATAATTTACTTTACAAGGAGGTGGAGAACTCCATTTATGGTAAAGTAGTACGAGGTCTGTCAAATAAAAAGTGTTTTGATTCCTTAACAGGTAAGAACGTAAGGGTAATAGGTACTGAATTATCTAACAAAAATTTAGCTTCTGGAACAAAAGCGTTCATAAGAAGTGTAATTGGAGAGTGTTTACAGAACATACCAACATTGGCTGGTAAAGTTGTATATGTTACTACTGATGGTTTTACCACAGACATAGAAGATCTTGAAAATAAACTTTTATCTTTACCACCTGATAATATATTACTTCTATAAAAATACGGATCATTAAGACATGAATTATAAAAAGACAGTGTTGCATTAGAACTAAAAACTAGTGTAAAAGGGATATTTAGTTGAACAACCAGAGGTCCATTAGGTATTTAAGAAAAATTAAGGCAACTACAGGTTTCCCAAGAGGTAGAATTGAGAAATCTGAACTAGTTACATTATTAACAAATGCTCTGAGAAGTAAAGATAAAGTTTGCGAGTTTACGATAAAAAGCTTAAGAAGTGCTAAAGACAACTTTAATATATGTGGTACTGTTACATAAAATCTAAAAGATAAAATGTTTAGGTTAGTATAGGATAAGAGAAGGAAAATTATATAACCCAAAAAGTTTGATTATTTTAATTGTTCTAACTTCAGTGATACTTTATTGAATAGCGAGTCATAAAAAAACAAACAAATGCTAAAGCACAACAACAAAATGCTAAAGCACAAAAACAAAAAATGTTAAACATTGTAAAACTTGGAGGTTTATAAGTAAATTCCCTATTACAAATCCTTAAAACAAAAAAAAAACAAACAAAAAACACTAACAGAGCAGCAACATCATACAAATCCAACAATTAAGTTGGAGTCCTAAAAATCATAAAAGCTTATTACAGTAAGAATGAATCATAGGGTTAAAATTGCTATGAATTCAAGTATGTTAAGGATATGATATCTCTCATCAACGGTCAACGGCGCTAGGTCTACTAAAGATATTAAAATCTCTACTTTTTCAATTTAAAAACTAAAGAACCGTAGATTATTTTGAAAACCAGTGCCACAGACAAAAGAGAATCTAGAATTTTTTGAATACATAAATTTCCATTTTCCAGTTCCCATACTTAAGAGAGGATTTGTTCTTAAAGAAGATAGATAGAACCACACAAATAAGTTAGGTAAAACAATACAATAAAAATAATAAGAGGACATTCTAAGAAAACACAGTATTTACTTAATAAACTACAAACTTTAAAAATGTACATTATTAACAACAACAAACTACAAATATTTGATCTACCTAACTTTAAAGAAATTACAATTGCAAATTAAAATTAAAATTAAAATTAAAATTAAAATTAAAATTAAAATTAAAATTAAAATGTAAATGCAATAACAAATGCAATAGCAAATGCAAAGGTAATAAAAAAACAAATAAAAAAAGTACAAGTAAGTTAAAAAAAAACAATAATTGGCGTATAAAAGAAAAAAAAAGAGGTAAGAAAAAAGAAAATTTTTAATTGTGTAGCTAGATGGTAAGTTAAAAATAGAAAAGTGTTTGTATTATTGAAATACTAGACTTTTAACTGTGGCTATCTTTAGTATCTTACAAATCAGTAAAAAAAGGTATAAGCGTAATAGCGCTGCTACGTAAACCAAAATTGTGATAAAAAGATTAGGAAGTGTCAAAACTTTATTAAATATAAGTAAAGTTTTTTTAACAATTTTTTTGGTCCAAAAACCTTTCAGAGATAGGAAAGGTAACAAAACCTAATTAAATAATTTTTGTTTTTTGATTTAATATGTCCAAATTATAATCCGTCGTCGATTATTACTCCGTTTTTCAATGTGTAGGCTTTGGTATCCACGAAAACATTAATTTCATAAATGGGAATACGTTTATTTGCTGTTGCTATTAAAGTATATAACTCTTCTTTAATAGTAATATTACCCACTTAAAAATTTCTATACCATTTTTCATTTGAAATAGATAATTCATTGTTTTTAATTAATAACTTTTGTAAACTATTAAAGTCTTTAAATTTTGAGTATTTTAAACCTTTAACTTTAATATAGGCCGCAGGAGTTAATTTATCATTGAAGAATTTGGCTATTCCTCCGTAAACCTTAGGTGCTAGAAAGACAGCTTTTAAAAAATCATGCTCTAATTTTAATTGTTCTAATTTTAATTGTCCTAATTTTTGACCACTAAATTTAGAATCAATAGTTTTATCTTTAAATGCATTTTCGGTAGCGGTATCGGTATAAATTAAATAAAATAAAGGATTCTTTTTAAATTGTGACAACTAAAGCCGGGCCATAGCAGAAATAGAAGAAGCAATAGGTATAGATATATTTAGATTAGTATTATGACTAGTCTCTTTCATCTTATGTGTTAATAAAGAATTACCATTATTTAAATCTAAAACATTTAATTTTGTATAATCGAGAAGAAACTGTTCGTTATCATTACTAATAATAATAGGATTTTCAGTTTCAGGAGACATTCCAAATCTTCCATAAAGAGAATTTAGAAGTAGCTTAGAAATAATATAGATAGGATCACCAGGACTAACGCTAGATTTAAAAGAATAATTTTTATCTACATACTCTGTGAAAATAAATTATGAATCTAAAGTGTAACCTCTCAATATTTTAAATTTATATCAAAATTTCATTGCATTTTTAATTTCCTCTGATTGATATCAGGTAGTTCAATTACCTAATGGTGAGATAGTTCTAGTTTAACCTTTTTTTGTTATAGCTTTTACTTGTAATATTGGATGTCTTATATATTCAGGGGTTGCTACCTCTACTTCGGAAATACCATATGGTATATCTCCAATTAAAGAAATATCACCCGTAAAATATTTAATTGTAGCAAAAGGCATTTTACAGAATTTAAGAATATAGGGATATAAACGAATTAACATCAGAACCTTGAATTTGTCCCCATAGGGTTTTAAAACATATACTGAGACACTTGTGTACGAGTATTTTATATCTTTAGATATCTCTTTAAAATTTAAAGGTATTTTTAGATATTTAAGTAGAAAATTAATTCTAAAGATTCCAAAAGCTAGGGATGAAATAGGAGGAAAGCTTAATACATATACTCTAAACAAATCAAAGATAAGTTTTCTAAATTTATCTATAACTTGAAATAAAGAAATAAATTATATCGCACAAGAATCGATTAATGAAATTTTAAGTTTCACTCTTTATTAGTATGAGGTTTATAGTTATTTACAGAATTATTATAGTCTTCTAATGATATTTTATCAAACTCTTCAAATAAAGGTATATTACCTGTATAATTTATATTTTCCAGTTTCAAAAAATTATCTGGGTATATCTCTTTCTTTCTTTTTTAATACTTTAAAACTCTGCTCAAGTTAGATAAAGAAGATGGAATTAATAAATAAGAGTCCCTAAAATATAATGTATTGAATTTATTATTAGAATACTTAAATTTACATTTAAAATCTATTTTTCTATTATCTCTAATTACCGGAGAAATTTTAGAATTAAATGAACTTAATTTTTGTTTGTTGTTTAATACTGCATAAAAAGAGCTAATTTATGTAAGTAAACTACAATATTTTTATAACAAAGGTTTCAGGATACTTTAAATTGCAGCTATTAACATCTTACCTTAATTTTCAAAGTTTGATAAATAGAAAGAAGCAGCGTTAATACTATCATAAATAGAAAATACAAACAGGACGCATTATGCCAGTGGTAATAATAGTCTCGAGACCCATCGTAATTAAATCTTTATTGAGAATTAGATTTTTCTTGATAGGCTTTAAGTATTTAGATTTTCTTTATATTTCTTTAATAATTAAATTTCCTTTTTATATATATATATATATTATATTATATTATATTATATTTAACTAGGAGTTTTGAATTTTCTTGAAAAATACGTTAAATCTTATTTATCTAAACTAGTATCACTAAACCCGATATAAATTTTGACCTTTTAATTTTAAATCTACGTTTTATGAATTATCCTTAATTTTTTATATAGTATTTAGCTTTAGATTTATATTTAGGTACTAGGGCATATTTATTATAAACTTTTAGTGCATAATCTCCCCTTGTGCGAAAACCCATGGTATTAGGTAAATTAGAACCATTAATTTGATGTTTGATTTTTTTATAAGTGTTCTTTAGGAGATCTATAGAAATTTTTTGTAATCATTTTGACTTTTGAAGGAGAGTATTATAGAAGTAAAAATAATTGAATCAAATAGGGGGTAATCGTATTTATATTCTATACATTTAACGTTTCAAAACTATTTAAAGATCTAAAATAATTAATTAAATTCAGTAACTTTAACTGTTGGTAAAAAAGGGATAGATCTAACTGTTTTTCATCAATTAAATTTTTAATTTGAATTACAATTGTTGTATCTATGTATAAGTTAAAATTTTTTCTGTATAAAATTTGTTTAAAGCAATTTTAAGTTGAACATCTGGAAGTATTAATACTATTAAATTTGAAATTATAATCCCATTCATTTAAGAGGCCTGTAGGTTTTAGGTTAAATTGTATTAATTTTTATTATTATCCAATGCATTATTTAATATAGAAAAATTAGTAGAATATTTTTTTGATTTGAATACGAATTGAACTATAAAATTTACCAGTATATTTTGCTACTATTCCTGTTAAGCTCGTTATGCTTCGCTCTGCAAAAAAAAGTATCGCATATTTAGTTAAATAAGGAAAAGTTATACCGTATAAACACTATTTAAGTTGAACTTAAATAAAATAAATATATGGATTTTGATTCTTTGAGATTTTAGTTATAAATAAAAAAAACTTTATTTATTTTTCCAATAACACCGAACGGGGAGGTAATCTCTTGTTATCATGAGGGTTTTTAACATTTTTAATCTAGAACCTGATATTCCTTTAATAAGAAAGAAAAAAAAACTACAATCACTATTACCTGTTGGATTAGAAAAAACACAAAACAAAAAAAATTAATCAAAAAAAACACAAAGAATAATTTTATTCTCCAAAAAAAAAAAAAAAAAAAAAAAAAAAAAAAACAAAAACAAAAAAACCTCAAATTTAAATTTAACTCGTATAAACATAGAAATAGCAAAAAATAAAAAAAAAATACCTGTATTGATCTGTATTGTCTGATTTAGCATCTTTTAAGCTTCTTTTAAGCTGTTGTTAATATATATTTATTCATCTGACGTACAAAAGTAGGAGCTATTGTTATTGTTTATTATGTTGTTGTTTTAGTTCATTTTAATCATTTAATCAAATTTTTAAAAAATACCCTCTATTTAAAATAATAGTTTTAAACTTTTATTACTCAAGCTAACGTAGGAGCTAATTTATTTAATTTTGTCGTAAATTTTACAAAATACCCTCTATTCTTTTATTTAATTTTGTCGTAAATTTTACAAAATACCCTCTATTCTTTTATTTAATTTTGTCGTAATTTTTAAAAAATACCCTCTATTCTTTGAAATTATAAGGCCGTAGGCTTTATTTGTTTTGTTATTCTTACTTTTATGCTTTATATATGCAGACTTTGGAGGAATAAAAATGAGTGTTTGAATTTCTTCTTTTTTATTTTTGATTTCTTTTTATTGGCCATTCCCTCCTAAGTTAATTTTTACTTTGTTTGTATTTGAGTTTATTAGACTTAGTGTTAGGAATAATAGCACCCTAGGAGAAAAAGATTCGAGGATCGGATAGCAACGAATATTGATAATAAATTAGAAAATTAATTATTTATACTAGTATAAATGCGCACACAATAAGGTGTTAAAAAAATTGGGTTAATATTAATATAAGTAATAAAACTGATAGACTGAACGCACTCCTACGGATGTACCTTCTATAATAAGTATAAAAAACAAACAAAAAATAAGAATGATAGTGTAATACCTCCACGGAGAAACCCTCTATACCAAAAATAATTAGTCTATTAGTAAAATTAAGACTCTCTCTAAACATACATTTCTTTTAATACTAAACTAAAAAAATAAATAATAAATAATAATTACTTAAAGAATAAATAATAAATTAAATATTCTCTATCTCATGCCCTTATTCTGCTATGAAAAAGCAGCGGCGATAATAAATAAAAAATAAAATAATAACTATTATAATTGATTGGGTAGTGTTCCCTTATTATGAAATGAATTTGCAGCGAGTGTAATAAATAAGTAAGGAAGTAAATTTGAATGAATAAGTAACCAGTTAAATAAAATAATAACAACAAAGAGCGCCTATACTTTGTAGAAAAGAACTAGATTTATATTGAATGTTAACTTATATTATCCTAAAACCTACAAGAGCGCCTGCTACTTTCGTAGAAAAGAACTAGGATGACATTATTTTAGTGCCCCTCCTCCCTATCTTTTTTGTTTGTGTTTTTTTGTGCATAAATGCTGAACTAGTGAGGATAAAATTGAAAAAAATTGAATGAAAAATGAATAAAATTGAATATAATTGAATAGAATTGAATTAGTTAAATTTAGAAGTGTACCCCATTTTCTGCAATGAATTGCACCTTGGGAGTATAGAACAGAATAGAATTAGATTAAAATAGACCCACTTTATTTTATCAATCGTCGCGATTTCTGCGGAGGAGAATTAACTGAGTTATTTATTTAAATTTAGTTAATATTAATTTTTTGTTTTTATTTTTTAAATTTTAACTTGTTTTTATACCATGTTCTACCTCCTCTGTACAAGATACTTTCAGCAGGGATAAGAAAAATAATGATATTTTAAATTAGTTTTTATTTTTTAATTTTTAATTTTTAATAATTTAATTTTTTTTTCTTCCTTCCTTTTTTATCTTTTCTTATCAGATCTTTACCTATAAATTACTTTATTTATTTTTAACCTAACCTACTAACCTCATACTCCTATACTAACATACTTCTTACCTTACCTTTCCTTACCTTAATTATTTCTAACTAACTTTCTTACACTCCTCTATACTTTAATATTATAATATTACTAACTTAAAGTAATGAAACAGTATACCCTACTACTTAGTAACCCTCCTACGGTTGTATCTTATACAAAATGAACTCATACGGATGTATCTCCTACGGTTGTACCTCCTACGGTTGTTCATCTATAAAAACTAATTCTACATTAGGAATGTAACAGGATTCCTACTTTTTTTAAGGTATTTTTTTATTTTAGTTATTTTTTTATTTGCTCTTGGTTACTCCCCTGTGCAAGGATATTTTGCAAACAACAGCTAGAAAACTAGTGGAATATGAAAATTCCAATAACGGTGGAAGTGGTACAAGTTAAAGCACAGGTACAAGTAGTGGAACAGGAAGTGGAAATTTAAATAATGCAACCGATAAAATTGATTTAGGAGGAGGGGATGGTAGTAATTTTATACCATCATTATTAGATGGGGATTTAAGTCAGTTAGAAGTAAGACTAAATTGTGAAATATTAATTAATATAATGATCTTAGCTCATATTTTCATAATAGTATTAATTTTAATACAAAAATTTAATGTAAAAATAATTAAACAAAGTAGTGTTGGTTTTATTAGAAAGTATTTAAATAAATATAATAAAGTAGAGAACTTTATAAATAAACTTGGAGAATTGAGTAATAAATATTTATCAGTACTAATAATAATAAAAGTCATTATAA
>Ga0208985_1000009_pt1 | contig 19050 bp, 20 predicted proteins | sample MedBloCARef_O1_FD_187853 | JGI IMG/M metagenome (GOLD analysis project Ga0208985, IMG submission 187853) | Forest soil microbial communities from El Dorado National Forest, California, USA - Mediterranean Blodgett CA Ref_O1 (SPAdes) (version 2) | ecosystem: Environmental > Terrestrial > Soil >...
CATAGTCCAGGTCGTGCAACCCCGCGTGTGACCTGCAGTCTTGTGCGCAGTGAGCACAGCGCCGCCGAGCGTCACCGTATCGCCATCATGCAATATCCGATCGACCTTGGCCGCCGGATAGGTGTCTTTGGCGTAGGCAAAATCCGTGGCGCCGCCGGTCTCGACCACGGATACATCCCCCTCCATCACCATGTACTTCGCGCCGGTTTGGCGTATGACCTCAGCGCTGCCCGCGTCATGATCGAAATGCGAATGGCTGATGAGCAGAATTTTGATGTCCTTGAATTTGAACCCGAGCTGCTCGACGCTGGCCCGAATCAGCGGCACCGAACTTTCCAAGCTGGAATTGATCAAAATGTCGCCCTGGGGCGTGACGATGAGATAAGACGCCAAATCCTTGCCGCCCACGTAGTACAGATTGCCTGCGATCCGAAACGGTGCGATCGGCGTGGTCCAATCAGGATTCGTTTGCGCATGCAGCGTCGCTGTTAACGGCATCAAAGCGCCCAAAATCAGCCCCGCGCCCCAACGTACTTTGACCATCACCCACCCCCTTAAGGAAAAACCCGCTTAAGGATACCGTGGCTCAAAGCGGGCGGACACGTGCTAGGCTTATCTGGTGGAAACTTTGAACCTCGACATAGGCGTGCGGAGCAGCGCCCCGCTGGCGGCGCTCAAGGGCCTTTTGGCCGCCCTCATTCTCGGCTCTGCGTGCGCGAATGCGACGACATACACCCTTGCCAAGCCCGATGACACCGTGGTCGGGGAAGATCAGACCATTCAAACCGTTTACCAGGACACGCTCTACGATTTGGCGCGAGCATACAGCCTGGGTTCCGAAGAGCTGATCCGGGTCAATCCCAGCGTCGATCCGTGGCTGCCGGGGGCCGGCAAAATGCTGACGGTTCCCGGGCGCCATATTCTCCCGCCGGGCCCGCACGAGGGCATCGTCGTCAATCTCCCCGAACACCGGCTGTACTACTTTCCCAAGCCGAAGCGCGGCGGTCCGGTTCAGGTCATCACCTATCCGGTCAGCATCGGCAAGATGGATTGGCGCACGCCCTTGGGCGTTACGCATGTGACCCAAAAGATCAAAGATCCCGTGTGGTATCCGCCCGAATCGGTCCGCAAAGAACATGCCGAAGCCGGCGACCCGCTGCCGCCGGGACCGGTGAAAGCAGGACCAGACAATCCCTTGGGCGCGTTTGCGATGCGCTTGGCCGCCGGCAACGGCACCTATCTGATTCACGGCACGAACAATCCGATCGCCGTCGGCCTCGCCGTCACGCACGGCTGCATTCGCATGTATCCAGACGATGTGTCGGCCCTGTTTCCCCTGATTCCGGTCGGCACTCCCGTGCGCCTCATCAATGTGCCGGTGAAGGTCGCCTGGGTCGACGGCGAACTCCTGCTGGAAGCGCATCCGCCAGTGGATGCGCAAGGTCAAAGTTTCGAACCGGAAATCGAACAATTCTCGGATCTGTTGAAGGCGGCCGTCGGGGATAGCACGGTTGCGATCCACTGGGATTACGCGCGCGAAGTGCTGCAAAAGGCCGATGGCGTCATCGCCACGGTCGGCCTGGAGGCCGAATTGCCGGCTGACCAAGCCGCATCCGCGGCGCTGCTGCCCGCGCCGGCGCCGGTGCAGGTACCGGCAGAAAGAACGATACCGAGCCCGGCTCCGATTACCGCGCCGACAAGCCCGAACCACTAACTCGCACGCGGCACGCCTCGGCGTTCCGCGCCGCTCTTCAAGGCCTGCAGCGCTGCGCCCGCGACTCGATGCAGCGATGCTGCGAGTGCGGCGGAAGTGCATCGCGATTCGCCGAGAAGCCATGCAATCACAGGCGCCAGAAGCATTTCCGCCAGCTGAACCGACGCGAGCCTCGTCGGCAGTATCAAGGCGCCACGGCGCGCGAGACCATCGGCCCGCAGCCGCGCTTCGATGAGACCGACCAGCACCGCGACGGTCTTGCGCCGCACGGGTCCTAAAAAAATTGCCCGCGCCAAGGGCCGGTTCTGCCAGAAATGCTCGAGCAGAATCACCAGCTTCGACGCGTCGTGTCCGACGCGCAGCACATCGGCAAGAACCGCAAACGGCGCGGCGATGCTGCTTGCCAGCAGCGCATCCTTGCCCGCGAAATGTTCATACAACGTCGAGCGGCCGACATGCGCGCGCGATGCGACATCACCCACGCTCACAAGCTCGAAGCGATTTTCCAATACCAAAGCGCGGAAGGCATTCAGCAGGGCGCTCCGCGTTCTTTCGACCCGTCGATCTCGCGGCGCGCCGTTCATGATCGAATCTCCCTTGCGGCGCCGGACAACTGCCGGCAAATGTCCGGCATCTTTCGCGCGCTTCCCGCTATCGTTTCGCCAACAATAGCTCAAGGGGCCGACCATGCACGATGAATCTTTGCGAGCTGCGCCGGCGAGCCGGCGACAGGCGGCGATTGCCGGCGCGATCCTCGGCATAGCAACGCTGCTCGAGATCGCCGCGATGGCCCGTCACCCCAGCGTGCATTCGTCCAATGCGGCGGATGCAGTACATCAGATCGGCGAACTGTCGGCCCTAAGCGGCTGGGTGCATGGCGCGTTGCTCGCGCTCATGCTGATCGTAGCGTACGGGCTCTCGGAATTTGCTCTGCGCCGAGGTTTGCGCAGGCCGCTCATCCGCGCCGGTGCGATCGCTTACGCCGCCGGAGTTTTGGTCATGCTCGGCGCGGCGATGGTTAGCGGCTTCATCATCTCGGATCTCGTTGCCTACACCCCGCACGCCACGACCACAGACCTGCAGATCAATGCGCAATTACTCACACTGTGCCGCATTCTCAATCAGACCTGGGCAAAGTTCGGCGCCGTCGCCATGTCCGCAGGAATCGGCTTGTGGTCGGTTGATCTGCTGCGCGAGGCAGGCGTTGCACGCGCGCTCGGCGTTCTGGGGCTTTTGGCCAGCGCGGTCCCCGCCGTCGCGATAGTGTTTGGATGGATGCATCTGGATGTGCACGGCATGACGGCGGTGGTTCTGATGCAAGCAGTCTGGTGTATCGCCGTAGGCGTGGCGATGATCCGCTCCCGTATCTAAGGCGCGTTCGGGATCCAAGGGGCGGCGGACGCGAGCGACTCGATCTCTTGCTCGCTCAGTGTCCGCCAAGCGCCCTTGGCGAGGTCTCCAAGTTGCAAATTGCCGACGGACACCCGCAGCAAACGCAGCACGGCAATGTCAAATGCGCTCAGCAGCCGGCGTATCTGCCGGTTGCGCCCTTCATCGAGCACGATCTCGAGCCAGGCATTCTTCTGTCCGCCGCGCACCAGACTCGCCTTCTTGGCACGCAGAAGTTCGCCGTCGACTTGCGCGCCGCGTTCGAGATGTTCAAGCAGCGCCGCGTCCGGCACTCGAGCTATTTGCACATGGTAGGTTTTGTCCGGTCCGCTGGAAGGGTGCGTGACGCGCGCGGCCCAGGCCGGATCGTTGCTGAACAGCAGCAGACCCTCGCTCGCCTTATCGAGCCTTCCCACCGGAGCAAGCCAGGGCAAATCAGCGGCAGCGAAACATCGATAAACAGTGTCGCGGCCCTGCTCATCCCTGGTGCTCGTCACCAAGCCACGCGGTTTATTCAACATGATGACGAGCCGCGGCGGCGCATTTTCCCGACCGTCCAGCGTAATGCGGTCGGAGGCTTGATTGACCGGAAATTCCGGATCCTTCACCTGACGTCCGTTGACGCGGACGCGCCCTTCTTTGATCCACTGCGCAGCTTGAGTGCGTGAGCCGAGGCCCAATTTCGATATCACGCGCGCCGCCCCGTATCGCGGCGACTTTGCCCTCATGGATGGAGTGATATGGACGCTTTAGATGCGCTGCTCAAGGAGCTACCGCTGCTGGTGTTGCCAAGGACGACATAGAATAGCGCAGTTCGTTTGCGCGCAGCATTCGGCAGAAGTTTGACGAACAGGCTCACGGTGCGCATGCCCGCGGGAAAAAATACCGTCGCCGGAGCTTGCGGCGCGAAGTCGGTGCCGGCCAGCGCAGTATCAGGCTCGGTCCACCATTCAAAGCTGGTCGCGCCCTTCGATCCGGACGAGCGATGCACTCGAATTTCGGCAAATCTATCGCGCCCGCCAAATGAATATGTTGCGCCGGCCATCCCGATCTTCTCGGTCTTGTCGATCGGCCGCGAGGCAGCGCCGCTTCGAGGCTTGACCTCTGCCTTCGGGGCAACCGGCTCGGCATCGAGAGGTGCTTGATCCGCCTCGAGATCCGCCGGTGCGGGATCGATGACTGCAGGAGCGGCGACTTCCGTATCCGGCACGAGTGTGTCGGCGATGACCGGTTGTTTAGGGCGGCTGAGCACCGCCCAAGCAACGCCTGCGATGATGATGGCAGCGAGCAGCGCGATCAACATAGGTGCCATGGCAATCTTCGCCAACGGCGATCCACGCGAGACCTCCGGCTGGGGTATTGGACCCAGGGGCATGCGCCCGAGATCGAGATCCGCCAGCCACTCGCGTACCGAAGGCGGACGATTCACGCGGTCCCATGCAAGCCCTTGCTGCAGTGCTCTCCATTGTCCGGCGGTCAATCCCGGAGGGCGCCGCGGCGCGATCTTCAGCGTGCGAGCCTCAGTCGAGCGGCGCAACTGGAACGGATGCTCTCCGGCGAGCAATTCATAAGTCAGGCAGGCAAAGGAAAACAAATCGTCGCGTGGATCGGGCTCGCGCCCCTCCAGCAGTTCGCATGATGCATAGGCCGGCGTCAGCGCGCTCGGCGATCCGTTGGATGCTCCGAAATCAAGAATTCGCACCTCGCCGGCATGCGTCACCATGACATTTTGCGGCTTGATGTCGCCATGAATGATGTGCCGGTCATGGGCGTGCGCCAAGCCTTCACCCACTTCGCGGACCACCGACCAGACATAGGGGCGTGGCAGCAGCAGCGGATGAAACCGCTGCATTAGGTTGGGCAAACTCTCGCCATCGATGATTTCCATCGAGAAGAAGGGAACCTGGTTTAGGTCCAGTTCGTACACCTTGACGATGCTTCGGTGCGCCAGGGCTTGCGCGCAATAGAATTCGCGCCGCAGTTTCGCAAGCACTTCCGAGCGGGCCCGCATCTTCTCGTGCAAGACTTTGATAGCCACATAGGCATCGGCTTCTGCGTGCTCGCTTCGAGATCGATCCAGCGCGCGGTAAACCGTCCCCATGCCGCCGCCGGCCAACTGACTCTCGATGACATAGCGGCCGCACAACACGTCGCCCACGTCCAAGTGCGTGTTCGCCGCCGTGAGTGTCTGTAGCGGCAGCTCTGCGGGCGCCTCTCCCTCGCCGACGGGAATCAAATCGACGGTGATGCTTTCGTCGCCGCGCGCTTTTTCGCGCTGTGCGATCTTCGATTTGATCGAATCAAACAGGTCGTCCGAGTCCTGCAAATCGGTTATCTGATTGCTCCGCGGTCGTGTCATGGGTGCAGTTTTTGGTCCATTTGACGCTTCAGCCTACCTCGTTGGTCACCATAAGACTGAAGACCGATCCGCATAAAAGCTCTGCATTTGTCGGCAGATTGACGCCATGTGCGCTAGGTCACATTCGACGCCGGCCTCCACCCTCCGGTCAGCCCAATTGAGCGCCTGACGAGGCGATTGGCGGCGGTGGGCGCTATGCTGGCCGGGCCCAGGTTATAGGTGAGGTATCGGTGAAAAAGCGAGGGATCGGCATTGCGGGCGTGATCGCGCTGATTTTGTCGGTTGGTGTTTGGGTCGCCTTGCCGCAGCATGGTGGCAGTTTGGTGCCGGGGCCCGTTGTGGCAGGTGCGGAGTCAATTTCCGCAAAGGAGGCGCCGGACGCAGGTCGCTTGCCCAGGGCGATTTCCGGCAGCCGTTTGTGGACACGGCCGCCGGCGGAAGTCGCAGCTCGCAGCAGTCGTCGCCATGGATTCGCGTGGATATTGCGGCAGCTCGGGGCGACCGAGGAACAGCTGGATGAGCTGGCGGATTTGGACATCGCCCGGGTGATCGCGGAACTGAAACAGAATGCGCGAGACGGCGATGCGGCGTCGATCAATATCCTGGGCGAAATCGCGCTGCAGAATTGCCGCCTGGGCCGCGATGACGAAACCGTGAAGAATTTTGTAGCTTCGCAGATTCGCGATGTTCCAGCCGCCTCGACGGTTGATGCCTCATGGTTCGCGGCAGTGATGCACGAGGATGAGGCCTTTTATAAGAACATGAACGCTGCCTGCGGTCAGTTGAGCCAGAACGAGGTGACGTCTTGGGTGGCGGCACGAGCAAGTCAAAATGACGGGGCAAGCTTGTGGTTGATGTTCAGGGATGCGAATAGTCTGACCGAGGAGCAGCAACTTCTACGCGCGGCGGCGGCGGCCGGCTTTCCTCAAGCGCAGTTCGAGCTTGCCTGGGCGATCGTTGGCGGGCAGCAAGGCGCGGCCGGGGATGGCCCTGCAAGAGTTAATGCGGGAGATCTGCTGAGAGCGTCGCAAGAACACTTGCCGCGCTCTGAAGAGCAGCTGGCGATTTGCGAGTATTCAGGATGCGATGGCGTGGCGGTCGATGTAGATGCGGCGATCAAGCACGCGCGTGAAGCTGCACAGCGCGGTGCGCTCGATGCCATGGCGTACATCGGACCTCATTTGCCTGCAGGTCAAGTGAGTCCCGATGAGGTGACCGCATGGAGTTTGGTGCAGGCATCTCTACAGCAACGCGGATGCGGGGGCGATGGATTTAGCGTGCCGGCCATCCGACGCATCGTGAATACGCTGAATGCAAACAACGTTTCGGCTCAGGCGCGCATACTGGCGGAGCAGTATTGGCAAACGTATGGCGCACAGATGATGACAAGTATAGGCTGCACCTCTTGAATCGTAGGATGAGAATAACCTTCGCCGCTGCGCTGCTGTTTTGCAGCGGCATGGCGCAGGCGGTTGAATGCGGCACGAAGACGGCAGGCGGGACATCTTTCACCGTGTGTCGCGTGAATCTAATTGCCGAGCGGTTGGAATTGTTCTGGCGCGACGATGCGGGCCGGCCCTACCGTCAATTCTCAGCGCTGCGCGAGGCGATGGCGGCCAAGGGCAGGCAATTGGTGTTTGCGGTAAACGCAGGCATGTACCAACCGGACTTCTCTCCTGTAGGCCTGTACGTCGCTGAGGGGCGCCAGTTCGTGCCCTTAAATCGCCACGTGGGTTCCGGCAACTTCTCACAACAACCCAATGGTGTTTTCCTCATTGAAGGTCAATCGGCGCGCGTGATGACGACGGACGATTACGCCAACGAGCACCCGCTGCCGTTGCTTGCGACGCAGTCCGGACCCATGCTGGTTCACGAGGGCGAGATCACCACATCCGCGGTCATGAACCCCAATTCCACCTGGCGCAAGATCCGCAATGGGGTCTGCGCGCCCTCCTCCGATGCAGTTGTGTTCGTCATCAGCGAATCGCCCGTGACCTTTTTCGAGTTCGCCGGCCTTTTTCGCGATGTCTTGCATTGTCGCGAGGCTTTGTATCTGGATGGCACCATATCGAGCCTCTATGCGCCGAGCCTTCACCGAGAGGATCGCGGATCCGATATGGGGCCGATTCTGGGCGTTGGGGTATCCGGGACCAGCCGCTGACAGGCACGGCACCTGCGGTGCGGCGGCGGCAATATCTTATTTATCGCGCATGTGATTGAAGAGATCGCCGCTCGCCGGCTGTTTGCCGATTGCGCAGCCGGCAATTGGAAACGGAATTAGCACGAGCACGCATCGATCGCCCAGGTGGATCAAGATGCCGCCTTGGGGAAGCGTTTCGATCGGGTGAGTGGCTGCATAATCCCAGGCAATCTGCGCCGGCTTGCTTGGGGCCGGTGGAAACGCATGCGCGAAATCGAACTGATGTCGTTTCTCGGCCAGTTCGCGCGCGACGGCGCCTTCCGCAACCCGTTTGAGTTCTTCGGCCCAGTCGAGCCTTGAATGGATGGAGTTATCGTCGTCGCTGGGTGGCGGGGTGGCGCGCGATCCAGGGATGTGGTCGGCGTGCCGTCGCGGCGCGGTGTTCCCAGCCTTCTTTGCGGGTGAAGCAGGATCAGGGGCGGCTTGCGGCGACGCCGATTGCGCAATCCAAACCAATTCGAAACTGCCGGACTTCGCTCTAACCCATGAGGACCGGAAGGAGACAACGAGCCAGACCACTGTGAAGTGCGCCGCCAGCACCATCGCTAGAGTCAATAGGAGTCGAGCTTGGCGACGAGGAGTCTGCATCCCGCGTTGCAATCTGAACACCGCCGATTCGAAAAGTTCCGCTAAGGTCGATCGACGGGAACTCCTACGGAACGATCTCAACGCGGGTCTGGCCGGCGGTTAGATTCCAGACCTCCTGCAAATCCTCATCGGACAATGCGATGCAGCCGTTGGTCCAATCACGCGTCCGATAGTACGACACCGGTTTGGTCGGTTGATTCGGTTCGCCGTGAATGAAGATATCTCTGCCCGCCGGCAGGTGCTGCGCCGTGGATCGTTTCAAGTCCGCGGGGCTGGGGTAGGAAATATGCAACGCCTTGAAGTAGTGGCTGTGCTCCTGGCGAAAATCAATGATGTATGTGCCTTCAGGGGTGCGGAAGTCCCATTCGCGCTCCTTGGCGCCGGTGGGACTCAACCCAAGCGCAATGCGATAGCTGCGCAGCGGCGAATTGTCGCGCAACAAGTAGAGCTTGCGTTCGTGTTTGACGATGAGGATGGTGTCGGCGCGCACGGCAGGCTCGGCCGGTGCTGCGCTCGAGGCGGCAAGACCGAATAACAGCGCGCAGGTAGTGAATAGGCGGCAACTTGACATATGTTCGCACCGTCATTTGACGATGCGACTACCTTAGCCAATGCGAGGTTTGGCAAACCCGCGGGTGGATCGCAATCCCCGCGCAAAATCATCGGCGGCTTTGCATCATCAAGAAATCCGTCACAGTTCAGCGAAGTTGCGGCAAGACATAAGGCATCTGTCACATCGCGATGGCGACCAAAAGCCGACCATCGCTAACGCAATGATGTAGTTGGAGAGCATTACCCCCTTGCTGTGGATTCTGGCAGCGCTATTTTTCAGCTGGTGCGCGTTTCGCGAGATCCGCGCCAGCATTGTCGCGCCCGCAGGATTTGATTTCCCGAGACCGATCTTCAAACCGTATCTCGCCTTGGTGCTGGGGTTGGCCGCGGCATTTGCTTGGCCGCCGGTTCACACCTGGTATTTTCAATGGCATTTATCTGCGAAAGCGACCCAGTTGGCCGACGATCACCCGGCCAAAGTTCATTGCAACACTCTGTTCGATACGATGCTTGACCCGCAGATGCTCGCATCCGGCCACGCCAACCCAAGGACCGGCAAAATAGTCATCCAAAAGCCTTGGTGCGGCACGTTGATGGCCTACTTGCGCCATCCTGGCCGTGCGTCCCACGAAGAACTCGATAGCCTGGATTTGTTCACTCATGAGAGCATGCACATACGCGGCGAACTGAACGAGGCACGCACCGAATGCCAGGCAGTGCAAAGAAACTACAGGGCCGCCAGGCTGCTCGGTGTTTCCGATCTGGTTGCCAGGCGAAACGCCCTGGATATCTACAGCATCAACTATCAGCAGCGCGGCCAAATTGGCGGCATGCAAGGCGCGTACTACTCCGATCAATGCGCGCCCGGCAAGGCCATGGACGAGCATCTCATCGATTCAACTTGGGCAACTCCGTGAGGCCTGGTCGTTAAAAGGTGCAGCCGGCGACGATGCGCGCTGATATGATTTTTGCATGGTTGAACCGCAAGACCCTGCAGTGCTGTTATTTTCCTACGGAACGCTGCGGGACACCGTGGTGCAGATGGCCAACTTTGGACGGCTGCTTTCAGGCCGTCCCGATTCCCTGCCCGGCTACACGCTGCGGATCGCTATGAAGTCGAGCAGTACACACGTGTTCTGGCAACACTTAAGTCCGGCCTGAAGAGCTGGGTCTATGTAGAACGCGAGGCCATCTGAGAAGATCTGAAGGTCTATCGATCTTCGGTGAAAATCTCCTGTTTCCGCTGTTTGGCGTTCTGCAAAATGACGCGGCGCCGCTGATTGTCGACGATCCCCCATTCTTTGATCTCCTCCAAGGAGCGAAAACATCCGAGGCATGTGAGGCTATCGTCGAGGCAGCAATTGCCGACGCATGGGGACTCAACAGGCCTTTCGATGTCGTTCATTGGCGGATCACTTGAGCCCATAAGTATCACGGATCAAGCGTTCGGCGAGAACCTGAGGCAGAAACGGCCGCAGCGCGCTAAAGGTTCGCTGCACGGCATTCGCGCGTGGATACCGCAATGCGGGCCGGCGCGACTCGAGGATTGTCTCAACCGCTCGAATCACCGGCGACAGGTCCCGATTCGCCTGTTCATCCCGGGCCATCGTAGCGACTGCCCGCATCGCGGATTCATAGTAAGGCGAGGCGGAAGTGGTCGCGTTCGTCATGCGCCGGTTCGCGGTGAAGGATGTGGCGAAGTCGCCTGGCTCGATCATCGATACCGAGATTCCGAACGGGCGAACCTCCATGCGCAGCGCCTCGGAATAAGCCTCTATCGCAAACTTGGTCGCGCTATAAAACCCTTGAAAGGGCAATGGGATCAGCCCCGCGAGCGAACTGATATTGATGATCGTGCCGGCGCGTTGAGCGCGAAGGTAGGGCAGCACTGCGCGGCAGACACGGTGCGTACCGAAGAAGTTGGTTTCGAACTGTATTTGCGCCTCCGCCGCCGTCGTGTCCTCTATCGCACCGGCAATGCCCATGCCGGCGTTGTTGATCACGGCGTCGATTCGCCCAGCGGCACGAATAACGTCGGCAATGCAGGCGCTGACGGAGTCATCTTGCGTGACATCCATGGTGAGGGTAGCGAAGCCGTCGGATGACGCCGCAGGAGTGCGAGCGGTTCCGAACACGCGGTAGTTTTTCGCCGCCAGCGCTTTGGCAATGGCGCGGCCAAAACCGGAACTCGCTCCGGTGATCAAGATCACTTTGGTAGGATTACCCACACTGTTCCTTGTTTTTGGTTTAATGCCTCGCGGATTGTAAACTACGCATGGTGGTACGAAAGGAACCCGGGATGCTAATGCGCCTAGCTGCTTTGATCGTGCTGATTGTGTCTGCGAGTGTGCACGCAGCGGATGCGCCGCTCAATGCCAAACAGCAGGCGTTGTGGGATCACTTGCGGCTGGCAATTGTCGACGTGGACCAGGGCCTCGACGGCGTCCTCGGCGTCGCCATTCTCGACTTGAACTCCGGACAGCAACTGCTCGTCCGGCCCGACGAGGTATTTCCGCAGGCGAGTTCGATCAAAATTGCCGTGCTTGCCGAGCTCTATCATCAGGCGCAACAGTCGGCGCACGGCGTCAGCGGCAAGGCAACGTTGCAAGATCGTTACGTGCTGCGCGCCGCAGACATCGTTGCCGACAGTTCCATACTCGGCGGCCTGACACCTGAAGTTTCTTCCCTGACTAACCGCGATCTCGCGACCATCATGGTGGCCGTGAGCGACAATTCCGCTACCAATGTTCTGATCGATCGGGTTGGCATGGACAATGTCGTGCGCCTCATGCAGTCGCTGGGTCTGGCGCACACGCAACTGCGCCGCAAGATGATGGATCTTCAGGCCGCCGCTCAGGGCAGGGAGAACATTTCCACGCCGCGCGAAATGATGCAGCTGCTGGAGAAACTCTATCGTGGCAAGGTGATTGAGGCGCCGTTGCTTGATGATTTCTTTAGCGTGCTGGCAACCGGCAAAAATAGCTGGATTCCGCGCGATCTGCCGGCTGATCTCAGGATTGCAAATAAGCCGGGGGAACTCGAGGGTGTACGCAACGACTCGGGCATCGTGTTTCTAAAAAGCCGTCCCTACGTGATTTGCGTCATGACGACATATCTTGCAAATGAGCGCGCCGGCGAGGAGGCGATCACCCGGATTTCGAGTTTGGCCTACGGAGTAATTGACCGTCTTAGCCGCGCTTCCGACTTAGGCAGAGTGATTTCGCCGAGCAATGGCGGTGCGCGGTAGTCGGCGCGGAGGGGCCTCCCCCTAGCGCGCACCCTGAAGGATCTCCGCCATCTTCTGGTGAATTAGGTTCACGGCTTTCAGCGGGCGCAGCATGACTTTGAATTCGGTGATCTTTCCGGCCTTGTTCCATTTGATCATGTCGACGCCATTGATCGTGATTCCATCCAATTGAACCTCGAACTCGAGCACCGCATCACGATCGCCTTGCAATTCGCGCACGTAGCGAAATGAATCATTGAAAAAGACGTGCAAAGCGGCAGCCAGATACTTCTTTGTAATTGCCTTGCCGACTTGCGGCGTATGCACAACAGGTGAATGGAACACCGCCTCGTCGGCCAGCAGCTCCTCGAGACCGTCAACACTTCTGTTTTTGACCAGGCGGTGCCACGTTTCGATTGGATCCGACAATTTCTAGAGCGTCAGTTCGAACAACGCGACACTCGAGCTATTTTCCGCGCGGTCAAAGATGATCTCTGTTCCGTCCGTCGAAATATCGAAATCGCCCAACGCAAACTTCGATGGCAGGTCGGTGAGTTGGCGCTCAGCGCCCGTGTGCGGATCCAACAGCCAGAAGTTTTTGTGGCCGATCTCACCACGCAGGATAACGAGCGAATTGAGATTGCGGGCGAATGCGACCCGGCGCGCGCCCCGGGTCAGAATCAGACTCGCCATGCCATAGGTCCTGCCGTCGGGTCCGGAGGCTCGCAGGGGAAATGTTGTGCCGACGTCGGCGCCTGAATAAACCAGGTATTTTCCGTCCGGCGACCAGGCCGGATCGACCGAATACTCGGACACCAACGGCTGGGGCGCTCTACCGTCAAGAAAAATATTTGCCAGACGAGGTTCGCCGTCTTTCACGATGGCGCCCACGATCGAAAGCGAATCGGGCGCCCAAGCCAAGGTGCCGCGCAGGTTGAGCGCAGGACCGATCGTTCGCGGGTGTCCGCCGTCGCTGTCGACGACGTACAGCTGCTTCGCGTCATGGCTTTCGGCCGTGAAAGCGATACGCCTGCCATCCGGCGAGATCGCCGGAGCGCCAACTCGGTCGGCTCGGGCGTCGTTCCACAGCTCCGTGGCGATTCCGTTCGCAAGCTTCCAGATCCCCCGGCGTCCGCCGCCGGTCGACACATAGGCTATGTAGCCGGGCCCGACTCGCGGCGCGAATGCGTTCTGAATCGGAGGCACCAGCGGTGCGGCCGAGCTTTCCGGCGCGCCGTTGCCGTTGAGCGTCACTCGCCACAAATCTGACCGGGAATTGGCGACGGTGGCGACCAGACGCGCGCCATTGGCGCTCGCCGCCAGCGACGTGTAGCGTTCCAAGCCGACACTGATGCGGCGCTCGACCTTGCGTGTCACATCCATGGCATACAACCAAGGCCCGGATCCGTCGGGGTCGGTGGCCAGGTAAATCAATGTGCGGGGATTGAGCATTACCGGATAGCTGACCCGCGTATTGTGAAATGTCATGCGCTCAAGACCCTCTCCGGAGGGCCGCAGACGCCAGATGTCCCAATTGACCGGTGGCTCGCCGCGCGCGAAATAGATGAACTGACCGTCAGGCGACCATGTTGGAAAGTGGCAGTGAATGCCGGATGGCGCAACGTAGATCTGATGGGCCGCGGCTTCGCTTGCTGAGCGCACGAACAGCGGATCGCCGGGCGCCGTCGTATGGTAGACCAGACGTGATCCATCCGACGTCCAGTCAAATTCGGCGATGTCGTTCATGTAGAGCTTCAGCGGACCGCCCGAGACCGGGGCGCCCATGAGCTTGACGTCGTCGGGCCGGGAGCCGTCGGCGCTGCGCGTCCAGAGCGTGACGAGCGAACCGTCGGGAGAAAAACTGACGGCTCGGACCAAAGGATTGCTCAGTTGTAAAATCTGACCCTCAGTCAAATTGCGGTAGCGGTTGCTGCCGATCTCTGTCAGCCAAGCGTCCACGTGTCCGTCGCGGTCCGCAAGAAACGCCAGGTATCGGCCGTCTCGAGAAATGGCGGCGGCCTGCTCGGTTCCGGTGAAATCCGTAAGGCGCATGACCTTGGCGTCTGCCAGCGGGTCGCGCCAGCCAGAGTTGCCGCCGTGACGCAAGAATAGAAACGCGCCGATGGCGAGAACTGCCGCAGCCGCTGCCAAGGTGCCAACAAGCTTCCAACTGCGTCGCGAAAATGGCCGGGAAGGAAGCGTTTCCGGCGCAGGCTTTGCGCTTGGAGCCGCCGCCGCGTTTGACGGCGGGCCCTCGGCCAGCGCAGCAGCGAGCTTTGTCAGCGCAGCTTTCAAACCTAAAGCCGGCACGTCAATCCATTGCGATCCGGAGAGAAAATATTCCAGGCCAGGGCTCGGGGCAGCGGCGTCAATGCGGAATGCAATGATCTGTTTATGCTTGGAAGCGGCTCTTTCGACTTCCCTGCCCACGTGCGATGACTGCATCGCACTGGCCGACATCAGCAGAACTACTGCTTTGGCATCGTTGATCGCACCGACGATGGCATCAGCGTACTGCGCACCCGGCATCACATCGCGCGGCGCCACCCAGCACGGCACGCCATGGCTCTCTAGAGACTGGCATACCGTATTGGCCGCATCGCTATCATGGGACGCATAGCTGATGAATACTTTCCGCAGGGATGTGAACGCCGAATCTCTAGGCGGATTGGACACCGCGTTCGACGACTCCCCTTTTCTCCCCTCCGCCATTACGAGCTCCCTGCTGCTGCGGGCAGTTTCATTGATGCGGGGGGTGTACGCAAGGTTGCTCTGCGCCCGCTGTAGCGGTTGGCTTCAGCGGCAGACTGGATACGCTTTTGCCGCAGAGTAATGACCGCTGCTCGCTATATGCAGCGATAAAAACTTAATAAAATCAATGGCCTGAGACTTCGCAGCTGCGTGCGAACCCGAACTAGTTGGGCTTCAGCGCCGGGGCGAATGGCTTCACACCCAATTCCTCATACAGTTCTGCGGGATAGTAGGCATCTCCGTCTTGCAGCACCAAAGCCACATTGCGCACCGCCGATATGTCCTTTGTTGGATCGCCGTCGATGAGTATCAGGTCGGCGCGCTTGCCACGCTCGATGGAGCCTCGATCCGACAGCACGCGCGCGTACGTGGCGCCGTTCCAGGTCGCAATGCGCAGCACTTCGTTGGCAGGTATGCCCGCCTTGACGTACAGCTCGAGTTCGCGCTGAAACGCGAATCCCGCAACATCGTCGGTTCCCGAGACTATTTGTATGCCCGCGCGGTGGAAACGCGCCACCGCCTCGAGCATCTTGGCGTAGGAAGCGCGCCAGCGCGGCGCCATTTCTTTGGTGATCTCACTTTCGCTCTTATAAAGTCCGCGATGCAGAGTGATGGGCAGATGATCCGCGGCGGCAGCGAAGGACGGATTCAGTTCGCCCGGCATCTGAGTGAACTGCGCTTCGAACGCGGTCAGCGTCGGATCGAGCACCGTCTTGTGCGTCACAAACAGCTTGATCAAATCTTGGAACGGCTGTGCGTCCAGATTCAAAGAATTCGCGTTTTCTGCAATCAGCGTGAAGCGCTGTAAAGAGCGCGTGTCCGTGTCCGGTTTGACGTAGAAGTTCAGCAAGACTTGATTGATGTGCTGAATCTCGTCGTAGCCATCCTTGACGGCATCTTCGGCCTTCATGAAGGCTGGAATATGGCCGCTGACCCGTAAACCGCGTTGATGCGCGTAGGCTGCGGTTTCCTTGACCCACTCGGGCTTGAAGCTGTTGTAGATCTTGATCTGTGGGTAGCCGCGTTGGGCATAAAAATCGACCGCGCTCTTCGCACCGTCGAGACTGTCGACCAGAATTCCGCCGTTGGCATTGAAGGGACTTTTGCCTTCGATGAAACCCGCAGGCACCACATGCGGTCCGATGGATTCGTGGCGATCGAGGCGGCCTATGGCTTCCGCGAGTGTCGCATTGTCATTGCCCATGTCGCGCACGGTGGTGACGCCGGTGGCGAGGTTCAACAAGTAGTCGCCGGGCGAGACATGTGCATGCATGTCGACAAACCCGGGCAGCAGCGCGCGGCCCTTTGCATCGATGACAGTTCCCGGCGTTTGACTGGGCGAACCTGCCGGATACACCGCACCGATGCGGCCGTGATTCACATAAACATCCTGCAGCGGCCCGAGGACCGCGTGTTCGGAATCAAATACATGCGCATTCTTGATGAGCACCGGCTGCGGCAGTTCGTGGCGATCGCGTTTCGCAATGCCGCGCTGGTAGTCGGCCTGAGCTTGCAGTTGTTGCCGCTCCAGAACCTCCGCTTGCGATTCCCAGCCTTTGGCGATCAACTGCGCGAAGCCCGGAAAAATTGTGGCGAAGGCACGCTGGCCGTCGGCTGTCATCCAAACGTAGTCCGGTTCCAAGTCCGCGCCGCGCATGGCGTACAAGGCAACGGCCTGGGTTTCTTTGCCGTTCGTCACGGTGGAGTCCATTAATTTGACGATCGACAATTCGCCGCCCGGAATGGCCGGCAGTTTGGAGTTCGGCTCATGGATAAGCGCGCGCACGATTATGCCTGTGACTTCGATGGTCGAATCAATCGGAACATAGAGTGCCTTGCCGCTGATCTTCATCGATCCGTGATCGACTTTGCCCGACCATTCCGCGCGATCGCCCTTGCGCTCGAAGCGTTCATCCACCAAGGAGCCAAACGTCGACTTGCCGGTGATGGCGAATCGCGTCAATGTGCCATCGGGCCCAAGCGCCAGCTTTTCCTTGTAATCAGGTCCGCGGCCGTTCTCGCGATAGCTAAAGTCGGTCGTGATGCTGCCATCGTCGGCAACACGGGTGACATGTTGCCCGCCCACGTGGCCGGAAAAAATCATGGTGTAGTGATATTCCGTTGCTGCCCGTGCAGCCGTGGCGGCGCATGCTGCGAGCAACATCAAGCCCAACTTGACCTTCAAATTCATGCGAATCTCCCCATCCTAGTTCTCTTGACGCAGCCGTGAATGTGGATTCAGGGTCTGGGTTCGTTCGGTGCGCCAATCATAGCCGCAATAGCCGAGTCGGCTATGGGAATCTGTTAACCCCGATTCGAGCCGACCGGCGATAAACTACTCAAGAGACAGCTTAATGAATCGAGGATTGGGCGCCATCGTGACCGCACTGGTCGATAACAGGAGTTTTTCCGGCACCTTTTGCCAAAGCCGCGCGCGCAGATCGACTGCCGCATCAGATGAAGTCCTGATGCGCCGCTACCAGCGCGGCGACGAGGACGCCTTCCGGCAACTCTACGAACGTCATCGCGCCTCCTTGCAGCGCTTTGTTCGAAGACTATCTCCCGAAATCGGCGACACCGAAGAAATCGCGCAGGAAACGTGGATGGCGGTGATCCAGGGGCGAGAGCGTTACCGCCCACAGGCGCGCTTCGTTAGCTATCTATTCTCGATTGGCCGCCGACGCACAATGGACCGGTGGCGGAAACTTGGCAGAGCACCGCCGTTGGATCCGGATGCAGAAGAACTCGACAGACAGGCAGCGCCACCGGCACATGAACCCGAACACCAGGCGGCCACGGCCGCCCTGCGCGCCGACTTGATGACGGCCGTGGCATCACTTCCGATGATGCAGCGCGAAGCATTCTTATTGCGCGCCGAGGGCGGCTTGACGCTGGAGGAAATCGGCGAGGTAACCGGCACCAATCGCGAAACCGCCAAAAGCCGGCTGCGATACGCTCTGAATCGTCTGCGCATCATGCTGGAGCCGTGGCATGACGAATGAAGAACATGATTCCTTGCTGGATAGATACCGAGCCTGCGCCGAGGAAGTGCCGTCCTCGCATCTCGATCAGACGATTCTGGCGGCCGCCCACCGGCAATCGGCGGTTCATAGGTTCGCGCGCCGAACGCGCAACGCAGTTTTCATCGCGGCATTCGCCGCAATCGCCGTCAGCCTCACATGGAGATCGCACCAATTGAACACCGCTCAGAGTCGCGCTGCCGACTACGGCAAGAGCGAGGGCGCTACTCGTTATTATCTCTTGAACGTTACGGCACCCCAATATGCCGGACCCGGCATCGCCGAAGGAGCACCATGACAATCCCCCGTTCGCCTTTGATTTGCATCTGCATCGCATTGCTCTGCGCGCAGCCTGCATGGGCGGAATTGCCGCTCGGCTGGTTCGTCGCCGGGAGCGCGCCCAACGACTATGAATTTTCTCGCGATACGAGCACTGCGCAGAGCGGTCAGTCGAGCGCCCTTATCGCCGCCAAGTCCGGCGTCAACTCCAGTGGCTTCGGGACCCTGATGCAGGTCATCGACGCTGAGAACTATCGCGGTGCCCGATGGAGAATGTCCGGCTACTTGAAGACCAGCGACGTGGCGAAGGCGCAGATGTGGATGCGCGTGGATGGACCCGACAAGAAAATTCTCTCTTTCGATAACATGGACTCGAGGCCGGCACGCGGCACGACATCCTGGACGCGCTATGAAATCGTTTTGGACGTACCTGCCGACAGCATCGACATCGCGTTCGGATTTTTCCTCATCCAAGGCAGCGGCAAAGTCTGGGGCGACAGCTTTAAATTCGAGAGAGTCGATTCAACTGTGCCGGTGACCGCGCCCGCCCCTGCCGCGGCGGTGCTATCCAAACAACCCATCAATACCGACTTTGAAAACTAGTGGGCCGCAAAACCTCAGCCATTCACAGAACTTGACACAGCTTTTCAACTCCAGGGATCAACACTTCACAATCGAGCGAGTAGGATTTTCCTCCTGCTATCAAGAGGGTAACGCCATGTCTCAACTCGCAAGAAAAACTCTGTGCCTACGAGCTATCGTTTTTGCCGCAGTGGCGATGGCGGCCGGCAATGCCGTGCTTGCCGACGATAATCCGCCGCCATCGAATCCCCCCGCAGGCGGGCGACATAACAACCCGGCCTGGGCTGCCTGCAAGAAACAAGCGGATGATCAAAAGATCCAGCCTGGCGATGCGCATCGCCAGTTCATGAAAACCTGCCTGAAGTCGGCCAAGAGCACAGGAACTGCGCC
>Ga0208985_1000011_pt1 | contig 18154 bp, 8 predicted proteins | sample MedBloCARef_O1_FD_187853 | JGI IMG/M metagenome (GOLD analysis project Ga0208985, IMG submission 187853) | Forest soil microbial communities from El Dorado National Forest, California, USA - Mediterranean Blodgett CA Ref_O1 (SPAdes) (version 2) | ecosystem: Environmental > Terrestrial > Soil >...
CTTTTGTTATTACGACAAAAGTAATAATTATTACGACAAAAGTAATAATTCTTACGACAAAAGTAATAATTCTTACGACAAAAGTAAGAATTCTGACGACAAAAGTAAGAAATGCAAAGCAAATGTAAGAATACCAACCCCTGGCTTTGCTTTAGCATACCCTGGCTCCGTTTGTAATAGGCCCTGCCAAGGGGGGGGAGTTTAAATTTAAGATTAAAAACTTGGAGTTCCGATCACTATATCTTCTATGGTAGAAACTTTGTATTTTAAAAGTGCATAACAATCTTGGATAAACATTTTTCTTACCTTACCTTACCAAATAAGTGGGGGACTGTTTAATGGGTATTAGCGATGAAGTCCAAACCCAAAAGGATTGTTTTTACTGCTGATGTTGTACTTCCTTTAAGTTACTACATTGTAAATTATAAAGGTGGTCGAAAAGAATGTTTGATGTACGGGTCTTAAGATAAAACCTTATGATTTGATTAGGATTTAGTTAGTGCAAACACAAACGGTATGCCTCCATTAAGACTCTCGATGACAAAAAGTGAAAAATGGATAGACCCCTCGAATATGAAAATTGAACGAATGAACATTTGTTAAAGGGTTATCTTATAGTTAATGGATCTTTCCAATCCCCTAATTTTGTAAAATTTCCCTCAATAGGTAGCTTTGTAGATAAAACAACAACTGTCTATCCTATTTTTGGAGATGTTTGTTAACCGCTCCTGAGTATCTTATAGCCATAAATCAAGTATGTGAAATCAATCTTAAATCGGCTTTTACATACCACCAGTTTAAAAATAAAAAACATAGGCGGAGTAGAGATAACAACAACTATTAAACCATTTAATACTATTATAAAAGAGATTCCAAGCTTCCAAGCAAGAGAAGGGTATTTACTAAAGGACAATTCCTAAAGGACATATTCTTAACTTGTTCTATCCAGAGACGTGTAATTCTATTTAGGGTAATGTAGTAAGAGGTATATCTAATAAGAGAAGTTTTTAACCCAAAAGTGGAAAAATGCTTAGAGTTTCGCTACTGAGTTATCTAATCCTGTTTTAGCTCCTGGGACTACAGCTTTCATAACATAAGAAGTGTTATAGGCGAGTGCTTACATAATATCTCCAAAAATAGGTGGTAACAAAAAATAGATGGTAAAGTAGTTTCAGTAACTACGTATGAGTTTGTTACTGTGATAGAAAACAAAAATAAAATAACTTAATTCTCGGAGCAAAGAGCAAAGAGAAACAAAGAGAAAAAATAGAAGGCAAAGGGAAAGGCCAAGGAACAGACAGAGAGGCAAAACAACAGAAAGCAACCAAGAAACCAATAAACAAAAGAAAACAAGCAAGAAGCAAGAAATAAATAAAAGAAAGGAAAACAACAAGAACAAGAAAAAGAACAAAGAACAAGAAAAATAACAAGAACAATAACTAGCAAAAAGAATTAAAGCAAGAAAAAACTAGCAACCCTAAACCAACCAAGTAACATAGCAAAGAGAGCAACCAACCCCAAGCAACATAACAATAACAAGAACAAGAACAAGAAAAATAACTAGAACAAGCAAAAGTCAAGCAAGGGACTTAAATAAGAACAAAAGTTGAGCATCGGGTTTTATTAGTATTAGTATTTGATTAAATAAAAATAAGACAAAAAGTAGGCGTTCTTAGAATTAGTGTTAAAACAAGAATAACAACGGCGGCTTGTAATTTTGATATTAAATATTAAGATAAAAACTAAAGTTCCTTTAGCAAATGCACAAGTAAAAGCAAAAGCACAAGGGCAACAGATAAGAATAAAAGTAAAGGTATAAACTAATGCAAAATAAGAAAAATAGATAAAAAAAACAAAAGCTAAAGCAAACAAACAAAAATATTAAATATAACTAGAAATATAAACAAAAGCTAAAGCAAGGCTAAAGCACACAAACAAAAGCTAAAGCAAGGCTAAAGCACACAAACAAACAAATAAAAACAAACAAAAATAAAATAAAGAAGATAAAGAAGATAAAGAAGATAAATAAGATAAAGATAATTTTAAGGGGAAATCTGATAATGGTTAATCGGTTATATTTGCAATATAATTATGATAGTTCGATTCTATCTTTCTCCACACCAACCACAAATCAAGGGGACTTAATTAATTAAAATTAGGATTAGGAATTCTGCTTTATAAAATAACGTTTTAGTTTTGACAACTAGGAACTAAAAATTACAACTAGGAACTAAATCTTCGAGCCTACAATTGCTGTTCAATTTTTAATACTAATCTTTACTTTAAAGTAATGGTAAGAACTAATGCAAAAGTAAAAAATAACAACAGGCTTGCAAAGTTAAATTTTAGCGGGTTACCTTTTTTAGTTAGCGGTGGATGTTAATTTATAAACTCTACGTTATAGTTTATACAACTAGTCCTTAGTTTTTTGTTTGTTTGTTTGTTTGTTTGTTTGTTTGTTTTTGTGGGGGTATACACCTTTATTTTGTATAAGTTTCTTTCTTGTTACACTAGTACTTTCATGTTACACTAGTATTCTGTAAAATATCTCTGCGGAATATTTGTTTGGTTTGTATACACTTATTCACACAAAGTTATCTATTTAGTTTAAGTTTATATAATGCAGGCTACTGAAACTTTAATGTTTATATACGCGTGTTTATATACGCGGGTTTATATACGCGGGTTTATATACGCGGGTACTTTGATTGTATAACGTTATTTAATATAATTTAAGTTATTCATTCCCTTTATTGAATCTACTCCATATGGCCTTAAGATAGAGGCAAAGGCTAATTATTATTGATTTAATAGTAGTGGATAGTCATATTTTCTTAAGCGGCTCAATTATTCATATTCAATTTTAATTAATTTATGTTTAAGTTGGATGATGTTGAGGAAGGTAGGGAGTCTTTTTAGGTGAGAGCTGAGGTCGATCATTCGGGGGGAAAAGATAGGACGAGGACTAAATTGCTCCTTTGTTTTTTTGTTTGTTTTTTTGTTGTGCTTTAGCATTGCTTTAGCATTGCTTTAGCATTGCTTTAGCATTTGTTTGTTGTTTTTTGTTGTGCTTTAGCCTTTTGTTGATAGGAGAGGTTTTAATTTCCTTGTTTTTGAATAACTTTTTTATAATTTTATATAATATAGGATCAAGCGTGAACTAAACTCTTTTATATACTAGTTAAAGTGCTATAGCAAAATTTAGCCAAAGATCACCTTAGAAATGGAATAGCACAACGATAATCCTTAGATATTCGTATATAACTAAATTAGTTAGATAGTTAGATTTTTCTGTGTGAATCAACTAGCAATCCTTCAACAGACCATAATTTTACCGAGTTGAAATTGATTTTTAGAACACAACCATGAATGATTATTTGGCTTACAAGGGTACTATTTTACAATAGTAAACACAACACATAGAGACAACACACATCCTTATTTCCTTACATAGAAAGTCTGAAGATATAAATAAATATACTCTTAATACTTGCTACGGCTGTACCTTTATTAAAATTAAAATCTATTAGAATATTAATGGATTCGATAAGAAGTTATTCGGGAACGGTGTTCTATTCTTTCTGTACTTATATTCAGTCCATTGGATCACGAATAGTGACTTATTATTTGTATTATTATCTGCTTTTTGTAGTAGATATATTTGACAATTTTCTATTTTTAAAACTATTTCTACTTACTGTGAATGAATTTTGCATAAAGTTAAATCGTTTTGCTTAAAATTTCTTTATTATATTAACCAGTTGGATGCTGCATTCGTTTTTGTTATTGTATTTCTTAGTGTAACAACTTATTATTATTCTTATTATTATTGTTTACGGGGGAGTAGGATAAGATGGAAGGTTAAATTTAAATTTTACTAATCATACTCCTATTGTCCCTCTGATTGAGGCTTCGATTGCTTGTTGTGGTATAACCTTTAATTCAAGTTCAAGTTCAAGTTCAAGTTCAAGTTCTAGTTCATCGACAAATTCATCGACAAGTTCATCGACAAGTTCATCGACAAGTTCAAGTTCATCGACAAGTTCAAGTTCATCGACAAATTCAAGTTCATCGACAACTTTAAGTTTAAACATATGACAACATATGCAATTACAATTACAATTAATTAAATAAACAGGATTCCTCTCTGTACAGATTTGTGTTCCCTTTTCCTTTATTTATAGAAGTTTGGTGCCCTTTCCACAGTCCACTTTTTGGATTGATTAGTGGCTCTGAGGGGTTAATTCCGAAGTTATATGTGCTTATGAAGCTGAAGCTCTGAATTCTTTTTCAACATGAATTTACAATTGCTTAATGTATGTTTTTTAACTGTTTATTACCACGATAAAATTAATAATATTTATAATAATATATTTATTAGGATATCTGGTATTTTTGCTTTTGCTTTTGCTGTTGATTTTAGAAAAAAGTCAGAATTAAGAAAGAATAATTAAATTTATTTAAGGCATAGAAAATATGGCCCCAACGCTGTGTGGAGCTAATATAATTCTAGATACCACCATAAAATAATCTATTTTATTTATAAGCTTTGCTTTAGATTCGTTAAAAATAACTTTATGATAATCTAAATTGTGTTGTTCACATAAAGTTTTATCTACTATAGGTAAATAAGTAATAATAAAATTATTTTCATGAATTTCTTTATAAGTATTTACTTTCTTAGTTTCTAATTTGTAATCTAAATCTTCTCTGTCGACAATGTTAGTTTTAGGTTTAAAAAAATTTTGAGCTAATCTACCTGTTAAACTATTTAATAAACATTTAACCACTGTTATTTTTGCTACCTTGCTTTTTTATCCTTTTGTTCGGATAGTGAATGGACATATTCATCAAATACATTATATTCTTTTGTAAATTGTAAATTGATATCCTTTAATCACTTTAATTTTTTAACCTTTACTAGCAGCGTATTGTAATTCCAAGAATGTCCATGTTCCATCAAACTTACCGTTAGGAAAGATTAAACCTTCTTTAGGTTTTTTAGGTAATAAACATATAGGTAGATTATTAATTATAACTTTTGCTTATAAAACTCCAGATATTGAATTAATATCTAAACCCTTTTCAGAATAACTTTCTATCCAATATGCTTGATTGGACGGTATACTATATAAAATAACGGAAGGATACAATGAGTTATCATCTAAATAAGTTATTTTTTGTTTTTTGTTTGTTACTAAATGGAGCATATACTTCACTTATACCCCTAGACTACAGTCAAACAAACAATTATTATTATAAAATGTAACATGATTTGAGATACCATTTTTAAGATAATATTACGCATATTAGCATTATTTAGCCCCTCTTACAGTATCAGATTTTTCTTATATGTTAGATTAGTTCAATTAAGGTACTTAAGGATTAAGTCAATTCTTTATAAGGGATGACAAATATTTAGAAGTTTAAGCGTTGTAGAGTTTATAATTTTGTATAATTTGGATTACTTCAATAATTTCAATTACCTTAGTATATTATTTAGCTATAGAGTTTTATATCGAACATCTATTGTTGTTTTTTATAAAACCTTTTTTCATTAATGTATTTAATTTTTTCCTAATATTTGTTGTTTTTTATTATTTTTTTATTATTTTTTGACTATTTGGTTAGATTATTATTTTCCTTTTGTTTATTTACATTGTAAAAATGCTTTTTTAAGTATATGGTTAGATTTTTATTTACCATATATTTACTTACCTTGTAAAATTTATATTTGTTCTATTTTTAAGAGTGCAATTATACCACTTAGTTGGGGTTCTTTTGAAACTACTTATAATTCTTAGAGTATTTAAAAGATTTCGAAGTCGTTGCCATATAACATTTATATTAATTTTAAGAAGCATTTATTCCAATCAAAAAATCCATACCAACTTTCCTTATAATATTCATCTTTTGAAGGATTATTATTTCAGTATAGTCGTTACTGTTGAGGCTTTTAGGGGAAGAATATAAAAATTATAGGACTAACTTTGGAGTGTTGCGATAAAGATGGTTATACTAGTTAGTTCCTACGAATTTGGATGCTTTGGATTTAATTTGTATTAGTGAGGGGCTTTTTCGATATCTGAACATTGTGAATCGTCAAGAGAGAAGCAGACTTTTTCTTGATTTAAAAATAAGGAATAATTCTATTAAGCATGCAATCGAAAGAATCAGGACTTGTCTTTTTCTCAGTAATGATACTGTTATTGACTCAATTATTAATAATTTGATCGGAAAGTGCCAACGATAGTTGCTGGAGAAAACACACGAAAGAGGGAGGTGCTCGGAGAGAGCTGAGCCTAAGGTGGGTGTGGTATGGTGAAGGAGGGTGTGCCAGAAATATGTCGCACCACACAAAACAAAACAAAAATAAAATAAAACAACAAAAATGTATAAAAGAGTATATACTTAAACTAATAAAAGCTTAAAAAAGAGTTTAAATCCAATTTATAACAAAAACTATGCTAGTTATTAAAGCATAACGAATAAAATTGAGTTAGGCAGAAGAACCGAAAACACAAGATGTGTTAAAGGTTAAAGACTAACAACCAAAAAAATATGTAAGAGTTATTTCTTACACTTCGTTTATAGTTAGATTTGCTGTCCAATTATTTGTTGGATTTGGTCTTGCATTTTCTTGGTGTGCGAACCAGAGGAAGGGATTAAAGTATATAGGTATTAAGAATTGAGTTATAAGTTCTTAACAGTGAGCTCTCTGCATATACTCTCAACTTCACATATTGTGGTAGGTTTCACATCGCGAGTCTTATGGGAACAAAGGAATTCTCAAAGGCAATTTCCTATATAGGGATTTTACCGTTGCAGTTTTCGTTTGGTCGATAGGAATATTGAGGTTTAAACTAGAAATAGCAAAACCTTGAAATGTATTTCCAAAGTGTCTGTCTGAGTGGTGTTTTAAATCAAGATAAAAGTTAAATAGCTATTTGACTTGAATTCGAGATTTAGAAACTTCGCTCTGCATTTCACTAGCATTCTAGTTTCTTATTTATAAATAAATAAGAAAGTAAACGAATTGCAGCTGGACAGCAAATCTAACTATAAAGAAATGTAAGAAATAACTCTTACATATTTTTTTGGTTGTTAATAAACAATAATTAAAATATTTTCGATGCACCTTAGTAAGGGCAGAGAGCTTCTAATTTAGACACGCAAACATTCAATAGAAACAAAGGGAGATTAGCACAGAATGGCAATGCAGTGTATTTAGAGGTAAAATAAAATAACAAAAAAAAACAAACAAAAACAAACAAAAAAATGATAAAACAAAAAAATACTCTACTTTAGAACAACTTTTAATACTTGATTTTTAAAAACGTGAGGGAAAAACGCACTTTACTTAGGCGCTAAAAAAGCTTATAGTATACCTACTTTACCAGTAAAAGTAGAAAGATACTATAACAATATTTTTATTAGAATATTTAGATTTATTGGGGGCCTTTCTGTTGTCTTGATTGTTACTGGTTTTTATTTACATCTACCTGAATTTTTACATTTCTTTTTTGCTCTTATCGCTAGTATTCACACTACGCAAGTTATTATAATTCTTTTAATTAAAACAATATTCGGCCTTCACACTTTAATATTTAAAAGGGAAAAATTTTACGTTAGAAATTCTCCATTAAACAAATATGCTACAATCATAAGCCAAGCCATATATTGCCTTAAAGTTGGGTGTGCTACTACAGCAGCTGGTGCTTCTTTCCTTGCAGGCGGGATGGCCTATGACTCATTGTTAGTGGAAGCAGGACGAGAGAGGGTTTTTATGCCTATGATGGGTGCAGTATATAAAGGAGTATTTGGAGAATTACCACAAATTCAAGGTAATAATCAGTCTGGGGGTACGAATCCCATTCCAGAAACAACAAATAAAGGCGTCTTAGAATTGGTCAAAGAATATCAAAAAATGACAGCAGAAGAAAGAAACCAATTCATGGCTGATATTAATAAATCCGTAGCTGAGCAAAGAAGAGAAATTGATGAAAAAAAAAATAATTAAGAAAAGAAAAAACTAGAATTCCTGAATAAAATTTTAAAAATATGCTTATGCTAAAATATTAATTATTAGTAAACCCCTTTTTTTGTTATTTATCACAAGATCTTATTAGCTTTGTTTTAATTTAAGATCTAATTATAGAATAGAATAGAAAACAATAGAACAAAATAGAACTTAAACTTAAACTTAAACGAATTAAACTAGACATTAAAGAAATTCGAATAGATCAGAACGCAGAAGCCTTAATTTTTTGTTTGTTCTAAAGCCTAGAAGATATCTAAATACGAGTATGTTGGCATGCACCTTTTTAGATAATAAAGGGGCGACCAGTTTAATAAATACCCTATTGTAAAGTCTTATAAAGGACTAGTACTTAATGAATTACGATAGTAACAATTATGATTTCATTTTTAGAATATTATAAGATAGCTCACATATAGTTATATAACTTCATTAATTAATTTTATCCTTGGTCGGAATAGTTTTGTTTCCTCAAACAAACTGAAGCACCAGCAAGTGTAGAATAATTTAATTATTACTTTTAATTCAGTAGAAAAATTTGCTTACAAACAAACATAATAAAACCATAAAACAAAAATAAATACAAATGATAGAATAAATACTGAAGCTGCGGATGGAAATTCTTAATAAGGTTAATTTAAAATCAATAGCAGAATTCTGAACTATTTTTTAAGCTATGGATTGTATTAGTAAATTAATGGTGATAATGTTGTTTCCAAGTTATTTTATTTTATTTTATCTAATATATTTGGTATTATAATTCATTGTCTCAATCATTCTTACTTGTATAACTAAATATAATTTTGGGTCTAGCCATTCTCTCTATATATCTAAATTTATCTCTAGTTATAAAATAAGTTTCCTTTATATCATATCCTATTTTAAATTTTATATTTTATATTTTAAATTTTTTATTTTAGCTCTCTCATATCCTATTCAATTCTGATTAATCTTTTTTTTGTTTTTCTCTAATACAATACTATCAATATCTGAATAATAAACAGTAAACCCCTTGTCTAAATTTTCTATTTTTTTTTTTTGTTTTTGTTTTTTTTGTTTTATTAATCTGAATTATTAATCAAGCTTAACAAATAACCCTAGCAGCATTAGCTCTAAAAACATCTTTAAGTAAATCTAATTTATTTTCAATATTAAATTAAGACTCTTTATCTAAAACTTTTATAATATCTAATACATGACCTGTTTGTGGCAAATTTCTTTAGATATATTATGTTCATAAGAAATTCAAATTTTATCTTTGTTTACTTCGTTTAAATTAGTATGTGAATGTACAATTCTAGTATAAAATATCAAATCTCTCCTCTCTCCTCTCTTAAATAACAGAATGAGTCCAAGGTTTAATAATACTTCAACCAAATCTCCCTAAATTTTCTTTAATAAAATTTTATAAATTAAAATTAAAAATCCTGTACTATTTTTTTAATTATATAAATCGTTTGTTTATATAATCATTAAAATATAATGACTACTTTATTAAAATTATATCCTTTAATAACAGTAAGTAAAAATCCATTAGATTTAGCCAAATTTTCATTCTTCACTACTTCATAAACCGTAATATTAAAATTAAACATTAGGATAAATTAATTGTTTATTCTTTCGTCTTGGTAATATTCTAGTATATAAATATAAATTATTAGTTTTAATTTTAGCATAGCATAGAAAAATATAAATAAATTATAAAAATCTAATCTTTTATCCTCAAAACTTTTTACTATTAAATTACAATTATTACCTGGCAAAAAATAAGAGCAACGTATGGATATAAAGAATTAACATCTAAATAAATAAAATCTTTTTCCCTATGGTTTATATACTTCCGTAATTCCTTTTCTTCATAATAACTTTTTTGTTTTTTTGGCAATTGCACAAGTAAAATTTGCAAAAGGTGTTCAATGTTCAAAGTTCCCCTCTCCTTCTTTAATTTAAACTTTAGAGATGGTCCAGCTCCACGAGTACTCCCTTTGTTTGTTTTGTTTTTGTTGTTTTTTTGTTGTTTTTTTTAAGATCTTTCATAATCCGCTTTATATAATTATAATAGTAATTTCATTAATTGATATTTGTTTATTCGCAGCGAAATTGACATAATAGAATTGTATAAATAGTTATATCTATCCATTACAAAGGGCCACATTCAACAAATAAATAAATTTAAGTCAACTAGAACTATAACATGTTCCTCTCTTTGTTTAAATAAAGTAATTAGTATCTTATAATTCCTTTCTTAAAAATAAAATAAAAAATAATATAAAATAACAAAAAATTGAAAAACAATAAGGTATAACAATACCCGTTTTCAGTACTATAAATAAATAGTTCCCTTTGTGTTGTTATAAGTTAAGTTAAGTTAATATACCTGGTACAAATACTAACAGAGTACTAATAATTAAGTAGTGAAAAGAAGTCTTATATAATGCCGAACCCTGTTTAGACAATCATAAAAAGTGGTGGAGATGACACATAAGAATAATTGTACTATGCGTAGTAAAAGTTTGTTTTGCTCTAAGTTTTGCTCTAAGATATAAGGTAAATATCTTCAATAGAGCTGTGACTCTCTGCGAACAGAGGTTAACAAGTTATTAAAAATGGATATAAGAGCCAATGTGTACACTACTTGAGTTTAAGACTTCTTGTTATATTTTATCGGACAGCTTAGAATTATAATTAAAATTAGGTATTTGTTATTCTAAACCTAAAAATAGATAATTATGACTCATACCGTTTAAATATATCTAAGTCTACTATGCTGTTTTTGTTAACCACTTATTATCTAAAAATGAGTTGGAAAACCTTTAACCATGTCTAATTTTCCTAATCTATAGCTATAGTTAAAATATTATCTATCACTGATTTTAAATATTCGGCTTGCTAAAGTAAAACTTAATCCAGTATTCCAATCAAAACAATAACAATAACACCAACATGACACAAGAAGAGACAATCTCGCTACAATACTTTAATACAGAAATTCTTCAAGAAACAAGTTGAATTTATAATTTTAGACTCCCTAAGTTGCTAAGTTAATTACCAGCCATCCCTCAGCAGCCTGTCTCTATCCTAATCCTAATCCTAATCCTAATTAACCAAACATATTATTCCGCTTTTCGTATCAAATTATTTCCCGTTGTAGTACTTTAGTAGAAATCAGGTAAGGTTAGTACTTAAGTATCTCAGCATTTGCTGCTTACTATAGCAGTAACATGGGAAGTTAACCAGTTAACTAAATTAAATTAATTAATTTCCGCCCTTCAAGATCTATCGCTTGCGCAGTGCTGCAAATCACAAATATCTCTTTTATTGGATTGAATATAACAAAATTTCTGCGAATGCTGTACACAGGTAAGATATGGAGTGATATTAGTTTGAGATAACTAACCTAATTTTTAAAATTTGTAATTAAATTTAAATTAAAGCCAAATACCTAAAATATAAAATAAAATACCTAGACTAAACAAAAACAAAAAGTCACACTAGAACTAAGAGTTCAGTCACCTCACTCACACTAAAATCTCTACATTAGATTTAGTAGAAACTACGAACTTCGTTTCTTTTTCTACTCCATTCTAACTAGATAATTAACAAACATCCAAAGATAAGCTAAGCACAGACCAAAAAAAAAGTAAACAGTTTCTATGTCTCTATCTCAAGAACGAACTGACCATATGCTAAGCAAGGGGTGCGCTAGCGCGAGCCAGGGTAGTACAATATAACAAACTCCAAACGAACGAACTCCATAGATTTGAAGAGGGTAGTATATACAACTCCAATATGTACAAAAATTTTGAGATAACCCTTTAAAAAAACAAAACAAAACAAATAAAAAGAAAGAAACAAACACACAAATAGCAAACACACAAATAGGGGTAACATACTGTTACTAAGTAAGTACAGTAACTCTAATATTTAAAATTAAAAAGAGAGTAGCTAAACAGAAAAAAAGAAAATAAAATGCTAAAGCACAATAACAAAAAATTATTAAGGTTGTGTCCTGTGTCTTGAAATACAATAACAAATTTTACTATACTATGAATTTTACTATACTATGACCTTATTTCATTTTAAATAGCCTTATAGTAATCTATGTTATAATCCTCATATAATTTCTCTAATTTATCCTTTAATTAGTTCATAGAGTCTACTAAAGATATTTGCCCACATTTTGTAAAATGGACGTTTCCTTATATAGTCCACTAGCTTAGAATGAACACTCGTCACAATCTCTCAGAATAGTCATTGTTTCTTTGTGTCTTAGCTTTTATTTGAGTACCTTGTTTATTAGCATTTATTAACAAATTATTAGAGTACCTTAGGTTTTAAGAATAAATCATAACGGAAGTAGGTAGTGTAGTTTTATGTACTCCATAAACTCTAGGTTTTTGTTTTTTAGTAGGTTGTACAGGTTTTCAAATCAATTTTAGATTCTTTAGTTTGGATACATAACTAATTGATACTTTAATATCTTTGGTTGACTTTGCGCCATTAATAAAGGATATAATATCTTTAATTTGTTTTAATTAATTACATTTGAGACCGAACATTTCATTCTTACTGTAAGATGCTTGGATAAAGTTTCTAACCCCCCCAATTCTATTTTAGTTTTGTATATAGTGTTAGATCTGTTGCATTATTTTTGTTATAGGGTATTGTGAAAGGGATTTTACTTAAGAATATAAAACTTAAAACTTTTACTTTGGTTTATCTTACTTAATGGTTCAATATCAAGTAAATTTGTAATAAGGTCAGGACTGTTAGAATCACTGAAATCTGTAGGTTTTAGAATTTATTTATGTTATCATAAAATAATATAAAGATTTGATCCTTTAGTACCGCTGTTACTTGACCACCTTTGTTAAATTTGTATTTAGACGAGCTCAAATTTGTTAGAGTAAACTCAGATAGTTTGGAAGGTGCTTTAAAGTGGTTTAAATAATGTTGTTTGTTCATCTTTACCATAACCTCTTGGGGGGTATCCTGTCGCTGCAGCCATATTAGCTTAAATACCCTGTTGTCCTCTTGTAGTTCAACTGATTTTTCCCTTACCGTTAGTTTTTATATCTAGTGCTTCATTCACTCCTGATAGTTGATTTAACAATTTGTTTTCGAGATCTTTAACATCCGTTATAAAACATAAAACAGTCAGTACTCACGGATACAACCTTAACACCCAACTAGTGTACATGTACTTTAGGGAAAGTATTCTTTTCTCCTGGGTATTATTAAGAATGTTGTGAAAAGGTTTAATAGGTTCTATTTCACTAGTGTTATTGTTTATTTTCTCTTTAGGTTGGACATATTTATAGAAAGCAGACTTTATAATGAAAACACACCCTGTTTATTAGTTAAGAGTATTCAGGACCAGTTATATAGTAGTACCAGATACTTATAAAGGGTAAACTGTTGTAGTCTGTCTATATAACAAGGTATTGATGGGTATTTTACAGTAGTAGGAAAGTTAAAGTCACAATTTACTATTAAATAACCTATCATAAGACGTTCAGCACTTCAATTATTTAACTTCTCCTCATTTTTGTAAGCTCCTACTATCTTTGCTGTGGTTAATTCTTATATTGCCCTGATGCCCTAGCATTCATTATATTGACAAGTTTGCAGAATGCAAAGGTGCAGTTGGTTGATATGTGACATTCCTTGGTCCTTTGCTTGTGAGCTTAATTTTTGACTCTGGCCCTGTTTTCTTAGAGTTACTTTTGCATTTGTTCTTGTTCTTGTTCTTATTTTTACTCTATTATTAATATAATTAAAAAAGAATAAAAATAGAGTCAAAATAGTATTAAAATAGAGATAGAGAATGGAATGAATAGTTAATTTAATTAACTCTTTTTGGTTATTGTTATGGGTGAGATTAAAAAATAAATTAAGAATGAATTATTAAAATATATATTTAATTGAAAATTTGGTTGTGTTTATTAACTGGGTAAGCATATGTGATGCGAATAGAGGGGTTGAGGTTATTATTTTTATCTTTGTAGCAGTAAGTGGTATGAATGGTGTTTTATACTTGTTACATAGTGGAAGACAAATAATACAAAGCGGTTTAAAAGGTGCAGCTATTAGGGTAGGACTGAAAGCAGGTAAGGCTGTGTATGATCGTGCAACCGGTGGGGGAAGTGATGACAACAAAGATGAAGATAACAAAGACGAAGATACAAAAGATGGTGAAAAAACAACAAACAACAAACAACAAACAACAAAAAAATGAGGAAAATAAGGGGACATCTTTCGAAGTTGCTAACGGTAACGGAAGAGGTGAAAACAGTGAAAGTAAATCAGTAACAGGTTAATTAGATTATTGTAAGTTAATTAAGTATTCAGCGCAGCTGTCTGGCTTAACCTAAAAATTTTATTTAAATAGGCATTAAACCATATAAGCAAAGCATAGGGTAATTTTGTTGTAAAACAAAGTAAAAAAAGAACTATTAAATTAGTTTTTAACTTCTTTAAAGCTTTATTATGTATTAGTAAAATTTAAGCTTAAAGAATGTTTTTTTTATAAGCAAGTTTATCACAAAGGATCAAACTGTTTTATACAACCTTCGACGGGAGTTGATTATATAAAGTTTATGGAGGGTATTCATTACACTATTTTACAAATAGTTGTGCACTGATTGTAGATACTAATACTGTACTGTTATAAAGCGATGCTTGAACAATTAAACAACATCTGAAAGGAGTGTAGCGAAGTCTAAAAGTCCAAGTCTAGTTTAGTCCAGATGAAGCAAACTGTGTTTAAGTATTATTCTCCTTACTGTATATTATACTCCCTGCAAACTAACTTGTTTATTCACAACTAAAAATTTTAAAACAATAGTCTGTATGAAGAAAGAGCTAATTACGAGTAGTGCAAAAAAAAAGTAACACAATAAAAATAATAGTAAGAGAGATCCTAAGGGAATGATATGGTTTATAAAGTAGAAATAGACTTCAATTACAATTTAGATATAAAAATCTCTGAGGTATAGTGTTCGGAAGTAATAGTTTGTTTCTACAATAACTTTTGCATCCTTTAGCATCTTTTGTCTTTGCGTTGCTATACCAAAAAATAAGTTTGCTTGTAATCTACGGGTTAATATTCTTATTTAAATAAAATTAAGAACAAAACTTCCTTTGTTTATATTCTTAGTTTTGCATTTGATTTTTGTTTTTTTATTCATGCTTTTGCTAATTTAACTTTTTGCGTTATTTTTATTAAAAAAGCACGGGAGGCAAAGGTTTTAAGAAAAAAAAGAATGTAATATTAAAAACTATTTCATCTAATTATTAATTCAAAATGGTTATGGGATATTTGTTGTTAGTTATTTTATACCGAGTATGGTCCTCTAATTCTAATAATACTTCTAAAGCTAAAAAGGGTTTTACTTAATTTGTGTATATTTTTTAATATTATAACTTCTTACGCTAGTTGTTGATATTATTTATTTAAAGTTAAGGTATTAAATACATTGAATTTATAATCATCCCTGATATACACAATAAAAAAATAGAAAAATATAAACTAATTAAAAAATAACAATGCTTATAAAATTGGGCTAGTTCTAAGGGGGTTAATTTAATTGTAATATTTCTCAATTCTAATAATTCATTCTTAATTAACTTGGGGTATTCATCGGGATTTATATATTATTTATTATTTGCATACATTTTTAGTATATATAACCTTACTATGTAGTATAAGACTACGAAGAAAGTTAAAATTGTATATAATTTGAAAAAATATACGAGATAAAGAGTAGAGTGAACGCTGATTTCGGTTCAAATGGTGCTCTTATATCCTATAACACTAGTTATAAAGGTAATTATCAAAGACAGAGCAATATATCTTAAAATTGTTTTTATTCAGTTAGGGAATTTATTTAGAATTAAAAAGAAAGAACTACTACTGCTAATTGAACTAGTCCCCGTTCCCTCTAAATTATTACTTTCAGCTATGTTTACAAAGACTTTTGTACCTCCGGTTGTTACTTTATTAATGGCCAACAAAGCTCCAGTGATAAAAGGAGCTCCCATTATCATAAATAATGCTACTTCTTTAGCACGAGTACTAAGACCTGGTGTAATGGTATGTATCAAACTTCCACTATATGCTGATTTAAGATATAAATTAACTATGGTTTTATACAGAATCAATGAAGTAAGGAAGGAGCCGGTCACTTGTACACTGACATTTTCTTTAATCATTTGTAGTAAAGGCTTATCAATTACCTCTATTCCTTTATTGATTAATTCATTTATAGTAATATCCCCTGCAATACCTAAAGGTTTGTTTTGGACTAAGCTTATTGTATCGGTAGCTGAATTGACCTCTGATACAATAGTTTTTTTTTATTTTCTTGTATTAATTTACTATAATTTAGTGAGTTTAGGAAAGGTAAAGGTTTACCTGCCTTTTCCTTTAGAAGGTCTGTAATTCAAGTATTATTTCTGACATTTTCTCAAAGTTCATTTTGTTGATTCCTTTGAGCTCAATTTTGATTCTGCCAAAATACAGTATTTTCGTATAAACTCTTTACTTTGTTTTCCGTTATACCATCTTGACTTAGCTTTTGATTTATTGAATCTACCTTATTTCCTACCGTTTTCTGCTCTAAAAGAACAGTCTCTTTTCCTATCGATTTTAATCAAGGGTATAGGTGATGATCCAAAAGATCATTAAGTTCAGCTTGATTAATTTTTAAATCTTTATCTTTTTCTAATGTTAAAGTTTTGTTTTTATCTATATTGTTGTTAGTAATGTTTATGTTTATTTTTTTGTTTTTTGTTTTTTTGTTTAATTAATTTTAGAATGGAGTGCAGTAATCATCATAAACTAAGTGTGACACCAAAGCAAAAACAACGTCAATTACCTACGAAGGTCGATCAACCAGCTCAAATTTTAGCGGAAGACATACTTAATAGAATTGGAAGCTCTATACTGAAATCCACCGACGAAGCATTGTCTTAAAACCGATTGCCTTGCTCATTGAACTAAGACGACGTTACCCTTGTGCCTTAATACCGCTTGAAGATAAAGAAGATACATATTTTATCACCTCGCTTATGTGAATCTATTGAACGTGGCTTCCAGCAGACAATTCTAACCCCATATAAATAGCTCCCCTAGTTCCAAGTTAACTTTATTCCCTCTAGCGCCCTGAGTTTTAGCCCTCCAGTTTAAGATAAATAAAATGTTAATAAAGGTTAAAATAAAATAATTATTAGTCAATAAAAAATAAAAATATAAATTTAAATTTAAGCATAAAAAGTTATTACCTACAAAGGGGGGGCCTATTCCAGATGCCTTATACCAGAGGCCAAATTCCAGAGGCAAAAGGCAACATACAAATAGCAGTGAGCATTGAGCAGGGCAAGAGGCAAGAGACAAGAATATCGAATATCGGATAAGCCTTAGAAGATTTGAACTCCTACATGTCCCTCATCAAGAGACTATTCTACCCTTAAATCAAAGGCTTAAAAAAGGGGGGGGTTAAATTGCTTAAAATTGATAGTTAAAAGGGTTAACGTCACTCAAGCAAGCAAGGGCGTTAACCGCGGTCAGCTTTATTCTCTCTCTAAAATACTAGGAAAGCGCAAGGCAATTAAATCTCTTAGCAATCAGAGAAGCGGGGGAAGAAGTTAAAGCTCAAAGGTCAAGAGGGAAAAGACACGAAGTACCAGACAAGAGGCAAGAGGCAAGAGTCAATAAGCGGCAGCCGTAAGGCAACAACGGTCAACAGTGGTTCTCTCAAAAAAATAAGAGATTGTCTTAAAAATAAGAGATTTCTTAAAAATAAGTGATAGTCTAACACAAAGAGTTAGCAAAAGGCAACAGTCAACAGGCAAAAAAGGGCCAGTAAAAATCGAAAGTTGTTTGTCGAAGTAAAAGTAAATATTTGTTTGTTTGTTGTTTTTAATCATTGTTTTTTTGACATTTGCTTGTCATTTCGTTGTTACCTCTGCTCGTAGTCTCGAAGAGGCAAGAGTTCTTATTTTTAATACAAATAATAATTCTTACTTTTGTCTAATAATTATTACTTTTGTCTAATAATTATGACTTTTGTCGTAAGAACAAAAGCACAAGCAAAAGCAAAAGCAAAAGCAAAA
>Ga0208985_1000013_pt1 | contig 17880 bp, 22 predicted proteins | sample MedBloCARef_O1_FD_187853 | JGI IMG/M metagenome (GOLD analysis project Ga0208985, IMG submission 187853) | Forest soil microbial communities from El Dorado National Forest, California, USA - Mediterranean Blodgett CA Ref_O1 (SPAdes) (version 2) | ecosystem: Environmental > Terrestrial > Soil >...
GTGACATCAAAGTCATTGTAACTATTGATGGTCGCAAGGATAAGACCATTACACTATCCAACGCATCTTATTGCCCCGACGCCGCGGACAACTTAGTCTCAGAGAGCCGAATGGATCGCAAGGGGCTAGCTATACTCAAGAAGAAGGGGAAGGTGACCATTACTAAATCTGATGGCTCCGTTGTCATGCAGGGTAGATTATTGAGCTGTAACCTCTACGAGCTTGACATCACCCTAGCACCCTACTCTGCCGCACCATCCCATGTTGCATTCACTACCCAAACCGGGCAATCTTACGACCTCTGGCACCGCCGATTAGGCCATATTCACGAGGGCGGTTTACGCTATTTAGCGAAACACGACCTCGTTACCGGTCTCAATATTAAAATTGATGACACATTAGGACCGTGCGATGGATGTGCCAAAGGCAAGCACCATCAAGCACCATTCCCTCATCGCGTTGAACGCTCTCCCGCCATTCTCGACCGTCTTCACATGGACCTTCAGGGACCTTTCACTGCATCAATACACGGCTATAGATTTACCCTCGCCGTCGTTGACGATCACAGCCGCATTGGATGGAAGAGATACCTGAAGTCGAAGGATGAAGCATCAGAGGAGATTCAAACCCTCATCACTGAGCTGGAAAATAACACCGGCCAGCGAGTAAAAATTATACGCATTGACGGGGGCGGAGAATTCATTAACGGACCATTAAAGGACTGGTTAAAAAAGAAGGGAATTACACTTGAGATCTCGGCACCAGACACCCATCAGCAAAACGGAGTAGCTGAGCGCTTCAATGAGACGACCCACGAACGTGCACTATCAATGTTAATGGAAGCTGGCATGAGCGATGGCTTCTGGCCCGAAGCTCATCAGTACTCCAACCACACGCGTAACAGGAGTCCAACCAAAGCAATCCCTCTCTCAACACCTTACGAGGTATTCTATAACAAAAAACCCGATGTCTCAACCCTCCGTGTCTTCGGTTCCCGCTGCCACGTTCGCATTCCGAAGGAGAAGCGCACGAAACTTGAACCACATTCTCTTGATGGCATCTTTTGTGGATTTGCTCACAGGTATAAGGCCTATAAGGTCTGGATTCCTTCTCGTCACAAATTTGTGACCTCTCGAGACGTAATTGTTTACGAGAAACTACCGGAGAATAATCCCTTGGTTACCCCTGCTTTCGATGAGGGGGTGTCCCAAGATAGAGGCATCTCAAGCGAAGGCTTTACCAAAGCTCCCGCTGAACCCGCCATTGTAGCACCTCCGCAAACTCCATCTAAACCTTCCGATAACACAGAGATTCCATTTCCTACACCGCCCGCTCCGGAACCAACAATTCCTCAGCCTCCTCCAGCTCCACGTATTCGTCGTACCGAACGTACAACCCGTCCGACTTGGATTAAGGCAGCAGCAGACGCAGAAAAGGCCAGAGCAGCTGCAATCACAGCCTCAAACAAAGTCCAACGTGAATTACGCGAAGCCCGTCGTCAACAAATAGCTGCTGCAGAAACCAACACTCAAGAGCCCGCCGAAGCAAGCCGCCCACTAGCAGAGCAAGAAATTGTTCAGCTAGCATACATGGCTGCTCACGGACCAGACACTCCACTGAGTTACGCAGATGCAATTAAAAGCAAATATGCTGACGAATGGAGAGAAGCCATGGAAGAGGAAATTAATATCCTAAATAAGCGAGGCACCTGGATTCTCGAGTATCTCCCCCCTGATCGCAAAGCTGTCGGTTGCCGATGGACCTTCGTCATCAAGTTTGGTCCCAGCGGCACCATCATCCGCTTTAAAGCTCGTCTCGTTGCACAAGGCTTCTCACAGATACCGGGAATCGACTTTGATGACACATTTGCACCCACCGTCCGCCAAGATATTCTCCGTATCCTCCTTCACCTCACTATCTCGTTCGGATGGTATCGAGGTCAAGATGATGTCACCGCTGCATTCCTCAACGCGAGATTAGTTGAGACAATTTACATGCGCCAACCACAAGGATTTGGGGACGGTACCAACCGTGTATGCAAACTGGTTCGAAGTATCTACGGCCTTAAACAGGCTGCGAGATGCTGGAACCAGTACCTTCATGCGGCGTTGCTCAGGATCGGCTATCACCGCACCTACTCAGACTCTGCGGTATATGTTCGCCAAATTCAGCAAGATGTCGTTATTCTCGCGATCCATGTCGACAACTTTCTCAGCTTCGGCAATACTCAATTGGGGCTGAAGTCCGCGCGGAAACAACTACATGAAACTTTCGAGATGAAGGAAGAAGATCCAAACTGGCTAATGGGATTCCTCCTAGTCGAAAATCCTGCCGCGCAGACCATCTTCATTGATCACTCACAATACATCAACACAATCCTAAAACGGTTCAATATGCAAGACTGCGATGCCACAAAAGTACCATTGGATCCCGTTCGCGTACTCTCAAAGGATGACGGCCCATCAACCGACAGCGATAGGTCTAAAATGGCCAACAAACCATATCGTGAGTTAATTGGTGCCCTCACTTGGATCTCCGTTACTTCGCACCCCGAGATTGCCTTCGCAGCCACTCATCTTGCCCAATTCAACTCAAATCCAGGCGAAGCTCACTGGGAAGCCGGAAAAACCGTTCTCAGGTACCTTAAAGGTGCAATCAATTGCCACCTGACACTCGGATTACACGACGGGAATCCAACTGAACTCGCCGCGTACTCTGATTCGGACTGGGGTCGAGATATTGACAGCCGCCGTTCAATAACCGGCTACGTTTTCTTACTCGGGCTATCAGCAGTTTCATGGTCAAGCAAGAAGCAAACCACAGTCGCCACATCGAGCGTCGACGGCGAATATCAAGCTGGTTCAATGACGGTCCGTCACGGGTTGTGGCTGCGTCGCCTTTTGATCGAACTTGGTCTCGACGAGCTTGAAACCTCACCTACCACCATTTTCATCGACAATCGAGGTGCTATTGACCTTACCAAAGACAACCGACACCACCAGCGAACTAAACACATTGATATCGTTCACCACTTTATTCGCGAACGCGTCGAAGACAAGACTTTCACTGTCATTCATTGCCCTAGTGCCGAAATGCTGGCAGATGGATTCACAAAGCCGCTCCCGCGCGAGCCCTTTGGCAGGATGGTTGATGGACTTGGACTCATTTCGGGATGAGGGGGTGTGTTAGATTTCATCCCTCAACTCACGTATATCAGTATATAATAACTACACTCACCACTCGCTATTATCTCGTCGGACATTCGTACTCAACCGGGCCGTGCCGTTAGCACAGCCACAACGCTCACTATTCTCACGTCGTAATCTTGATGCTTTCCTCAGTCCTCTTTACACTCGGACTGAGGTAAGCTATCCACGTACCTACTACTTTATCATACATACTTACATTCCTATAGGGATACTAATGTATCCTATCTAGGTACATAATATAGTCCTCTTTACACTCGGACTGAGGGATACTAATGTATCCTATCTAGCTATTCGGAGTCCGGCCCTGTCCTCGCTAACAGGTTATGAGCCCCGGCTCACTCTGATCCATCGCTCGCAAGCCTAACGTGCTGCGTAGTGATCTCGCATCAACAGCAGACGTCACGAGTAGAGTCGAACTCAAACCCACTACGACGTAACACGTCATCTGGTTCGGTTACCTGACGAGGTCAAAGTGGAGCTGCTGCGAATAAAGTTGTTTGCGCCTACACCGAGACCTCAGGAGGGCCCGAAACCAACCACATTCTTTACTCATAGTCCAGTCTCGTCGCCTACATCATGCCAACTCCTTCTGGTTCTGAACACACACCTCTCGGAGCAAATACGGAATCGCAGAGCACTCTTAGCTCGCAGAATCCCAAGCCCGAAGATACGGTTGCCGAACACTGGTCGCTGAGCTCGAAGATTGAGCCAAGCAAGTACCTCACACTATTCGCGCGCCTACCGAACAAACTCACTGCGTCAAATTTCATCTCATGGATGTTTGCAGTCGAAGCAACACTCGATACAATCGACCTGCTCGGCTACATCAATGGCTCGATAACCGCCCATTTCCCTCAACACGCGAGATACGAGAACTGGCGGACAGCTAACGCGCTCGTTCGTTCCATCCTCATCACGAACATGTCGGAAGAGGCAGCAGTGCAAATGAGTCACCTATGGAACGCGGGAGAGGAGTCATGCCAGCAAGTTTAGTATTACTTTTTACTGTACCAGTCACAACAGTGAAGTGTATTTCCAGCAGCAAAGTATTACTTCATGTACAGTAAAAGGGCGGGGTTTCACTGCTCACTGAAGTATTACTTCATGTTTTACTGCCTTCCGTAGTATTACTTCGGTTTTACTGCAGCTCAAAGTATTACTTCAGTTATACTTGTGCCTGGCTTGCTTCCGGGGTATCCGGCATGATGTCATTATACAAAACGGGTTGATGCGCGCCCGCCGACCGACGCCTGCCCAAATTGGGACACCATTGTAATAGCTTAGGATAGGATACCTACAGGGCTACGGGGCTGCAGGGCTACATAATATTGTCCATAACTACAAAGCATAAGAAAGAGTGTCCATATGCGAAGCACCATAGTCAAGGTCATGCAGAAACTCAGCGGGAAATTAAATGCAATAAAATCCCCGACAAAATGAGGACCAACAGTACGAAACAATGACCATTAATATACTTTACCTGTATGGGGAGACATCATCATCATCCCCCTCCGCACTGTCATAACCATCACTGCTACCCTCGTCACTGGATTCCGACTCGCTATCACGTGTATTTCGAACCACGGTTTGGGTTGTTGCCCTGTGTCGCGATGCACGAAAGGTTGGAGGGTGAGCCTGTGCATACGAAATATAATGATGCGGCCACTCGATTCGCAAATTAGCTTCCAGGAGTGTCGGATACCAGAGAGCGGCGAAGGTCTCCGCAAGGTGTTGCATGAGATGACTTTGGCGAGCAGCATATGCAGCGAGACCGGCCTTGATATCATCTCGTACATCTGAGTGACGGCGGCCTTGCGAATGCCACCATGTAGCTTTCCAATCAAGAAAAGCGATTACTCGCCGCATTTCCTCTTGAACGAGCAAAACCTCTTCCTGCCAACGGTTGGCCCTGGCGTGAGTCTTGGCCCACTCCACACGCATGCCTAGAGATGTTATGAGCACAAAGAATAATGAGAATTTATTAGAACATGAAGGGGACATGGCATACCTTCGGCAATCTCAAACTCGTCACCCTCAATAGGCACTCTGTTCATCGTCACCCAGATCCATGATAACTCCCGTCTGCCTTCACTCTCGTCATCATCAGTCCTCGTTGGACCTCGGATATCCTCCTGGCGAAGCGGGCGCAGTCGGTGCTGCCAATCGCCGTTGGGATCAAGAATGGCTAATGCTTTGCGAGCCGCGCGATATCGATCGGCAATGAGTCGCGTTTTGGCTGTGAGCTGGGATAACATGGTCCGCGCCCGAGTATTGGCCTTTTGTCCAGTACCAGACACATGGGTTTTTTTGTAATTAAATACCCCGGTGGTGATACGAAGTTGACGACGAAGAGCGACTAAGGCATCATCCGCCTCAGCTAGCCGAAGACGACGCTCTTTGTCTACTAAGCCATTAACACAACCCGTCTCGCGAAGCCCAGTGGGCAGGGAAGATGGCAACCATAGTTGCATCGACTCTGGTTTTTCGGTATCCTGGTCACTTGGCATGGCATCTGTTCGCGTGGGGCTCATTTGGCATAATTGGGCAATCCCCGGCATGTACAGTGCTTGAATTGATCGCCACGATTCGATGCGCTCACGCAGAGCTGCACGGCGCCGCTCCATAGCACCTTCAATGTAGAGCCCCTGACCGCGCCGAAGTTGTTTGGCTTTCGAAGATGTAACACGCCTGGCACGTAACATCATTTATTGACAGAACCAAAGTGAAAACGGTATTGACTCACTGGTGATCTTCCAGATCGAGACCCATACTCAAAAATGCGCTCATGGTAGTTGTGTGTACGAGTGGTGGATTGTTAGTTGGAGCCCGAGCTTGTTCAGCCTTTTCCTCCGCCAGCAGTTCAGCTTCGACATCAGCTTTAGTGGTTTCTAAGATTTCTGTAAGTCACAACATAACATGAGGAGAAGAAATGCCACCGACCTAGGGCCGTCTCCTCAAAAGGATTGGGAGCTGATGCATCCTCCTGCCAGTCTTCAACCATTTGCGTCCACTCAGCAACTGTTTGTGGATGGAATGTTGCAGAGAGCGCGTTTAGCAGCGCACGATGTTTCTTGCTCGCCGGTATTGCTTCTCTGAGTTTCGAACGAAGGTGGCGGCCTATGAAAAGGACTCGTGAGAAAAAATGTGACATTGCCGATCAGAGTACTAACCCATCGTGACGACTTTCCTCCAGTTCCACGCACCCCAGTGGTCATCAAGGGTGTCATGACGAGATCCAGGCCCCATTACCTTTGTACTGAGAGCTACTGGATTAATATGAGACCATTCACGTTCAACCCCTTCGCCGTCTGTCCTACCCATCCAACGGCGGAAATTTAGAGACCAAGTGCTCTGACATTGTTTGCCATGCCCGAGGATATGGAACTTGGGGATGACGGTGGTGAAGAATATGTCACTGATTTCAAATTGCATGGCTATGGGGAATGCAGCAAGACGACTCGCGAAGTTGACGCTCCACTGACACGCAACATCATAGGAGACGACGAGCATGGCAATGGTAACGCCCATCAGCGTAGAGAGTAAAACGTAATCCATACTACAATATCTACATTTCAAGATCAGCTATCGGATAGGTATAACATAGAAACTATTATCACTTCTCTCCCTTCTTGAGGTCCGCAGCACTGCTCTTGCCAACAAATGTATGACGGGCGCACACGACATTCCCAACTCCGTTCGCAATGCAATTTTTTGAGAACCTTGTATTAGCGTGGTCAACGGCGTGGAGGTTGGATTGGCAATTGCTAATCTGGGAACAATCATTCACGGAATGCGATCGACAGAGATAATCATACATACCTCGGTCTGATCACCGTACTTCGCCATCTCCTCCTGATATGACTTCTCTTCGACGCAGTACGCCCACCCAGGTCCAAGCTCGGGATCATTCTTGATATGGCGCTCTCTTAATTTCAACCTAAAATTGGCATCCATGGCAAGGTACGATGTGTATAACCAACTGAGATGATAAAAATCAATGCTAACTTAATGCTCAATATATACAAGGAACTCACGCATCTCCCTTTGGTGCTGCCTGCCAGTTCTCTGGAAGGTTACGGCCATCATGAGGGCAGGCAGGACATTCGACGGCTAAGGAGCCAGGTTGCGTAGCATCAGCGCCGTCAGGATCATGCCCTCGACCAGCTCGTTTTAGCATCTTGAGATGACGCCACCATCGCATGACCATGCGAAATTCATCGTATCGCTTCTGCGCAACCGAGTTAGGTGGGTTGAACACTATATAATCAAGATGAACTTACGGGAGGGGGCTTGATGCCGGTGTTGTCAGTCTCGTGCACCAGCGAGTTGTAGAAATCATATGCCGTTGTTTTGCCCTGCAGAGTAAGATGATGGAAGTGCTTAAGAACGGCAAAAGTGAAAACCGTCCTCGGGCGGGTGAGACTGGCTGGGAACCATGTGGCTCGAAGCAGCTGGGTAGGGTAAAGATAACCGCCAGCGGGTCCACCGCACTGGCAGTACGAGACTTTAACAAAATGAGCTCCATTTGTGTGATAGACGGTGAGTGGTGCCTCGAATGTTACTGGCGATGGGCAAGCTGCACCGTTGTGACCTAGTTGCACAGAAAGCCCGAGGTTGATGAGAGGGATAGGCTGCCAGAAAGTGCCGTTCCAATGCTATGATACCATTATAATCAGCATATAATAACTATCATAATGATAATAGAACAAACTTTGATGCGATGAAGAGGGAGACGTGCGTGATCTGCCAAGACGCACGCACGGCAGTAAACGGTAGGACCATAACATTCGTCGCACTTGTATGCTGATGGAGCATTGCCGCAGCGAACGCAAACCTCGCTCAAGTCCGCCCAACCGTCATGTCGCGCAAGCTCGTGAACATGGGTATCGCGAAACGGAAGCCAATCTTGGTAAATGTTCTGAATAGGATTCAGTATGTCTCAGAAACGAATAGGGAATAGATACTAACGGGTTTCGCCTTGTCCTTGTCCTTTGCTGGTTCCTCGCGAGACAATTCATCGTCATTTTGCACGACTTGCTCGAAGTATGCGAAATTGAAAGCATCGTCGTCAGGCAACGATGAGTACTCTGGGTCTTGCGCCAATATTGCCAAATCTTCTGCGGAGATATTGATTTCTGTAATGTCCGTCTGCTGGCCAAGGCGTCCGCTGGCATGACGATCAAACGTGACCGTACGAGATACAGCAGAGGGTTGTGCAGTTGCAGTAGCAGCACGAACGATCTCGAACTGAGCAGCGTGCGGGTTTTTTGCTGGACGCTTTCTCTTCGAACTGGAAGACATGTTGGTGTTGTGAACCAGAGTCGCGCATTGCATACATTATATACGGTTGAGAGTCGGAGTTCAGAGGTAGCGAGTGAGAGTCGCAACAAGAGATGCCCGCATGGCTGGGTAGGAAGCCTGTCAAAGAGAGGGTTCACATCGGAACAGCCGTGTTACCTAGTGCCCATGAAAGGTAGAAGTTGTGAATGTGGACCATGACAAAACGTACAAGCGGTACATGATTGTGTCGAAGCACAAGAAACAGAATCGGAATGAATGCGATACCGACCCGGCATCGGGAAGAACCGCCAATGCATTAAGACCCGGCATTCTACCTACACCGTGATAAGATAAAATCAATAATATCATTCGAAAACCTCGCGGTTAGATAGGGTTGGATTCACCGGGACGGCCAGACTTGTACCCAAACACTGCCAAAAATTTAAAAAAAACAAATCGACCAGCTTCATTGCTAACATACAACGTATACAGTCATCACAGAAGTCCAAAACAACCATTATTGCGAAAATTAACCGTCATAATCTCCATTCCACGTGTACTGGTTTACGAACTCGTACCAAAATGGCATAGTTTCCCCGTAAAATGGTTTTACCGCCACAAACCAACATAATCTCACAAACACAGATGCGGTTTAATAAACCTGAAATATTTTGGCATAATCTCCCCCTTAACGCAAAATTTGGAAAATTTGGACATAGTCTCCCCTAAACAGTTCCACCAGTCAAAACAACATAATTCCGTTGCGCAAATGGCGGCTAAAAATAGCCAGGAGAGGCATAGTCTCCCCGTAGAACGGTTTCACCGTCATCAATCACAAGGCAACTACGGAATCCGGGATCATCACATTGCAAGACCATAGTCATCACAAGTGCGGCCTAAAATAACATAACAACGTTAACGTCGATCATACGCTAATGGACAAAATACCCACAATACGTCAAAATCAAATACAATGAACACTAACGATTAAGCGGATGTCAGCCAAATCAACGACAATATGCAACGTAACTGACCTCCAAGACAGCGACCCTTCAACGTTGACCAACACTAACAGCACACATGGTCAATAGTGTCAAGGACGAACAGCATGACCAGACGCACCATGATCATGTCCCGACAACAGTCAGAGCATTCAACCAACGACGGTAAGAAGCGTTTGGTGTTGGTCAAATGCAACTGAGATACTTATGCCAACCGAAGTGAGGTCATCGCCGACGAAGATCAGTAAGACAGAGAAAGGCAAAAAGTGGAGGAAGCGAAGAGGCAGGGATGCAAGAGGCAGAGGGGTGCAAGACACACAGAAGGGAGGAAGAGGGGGAAAAGAATGAAGAAACAGATGCTGGACGCGTCAGCTGTTATATAGGATATTTCCAGCGGAGCCTAAAATTATGTTTAGGGCAAGTCTTACCTCATCTTGCGGGTGGCAATGATAATCATCGGCTCGCCTGATTTCGGAATACCGGCAACATTGAAATAGGAACACTGAAACTTCAGTGTTCCTAGTCGATACTAACCCTTTCTGTACCTCACATCCCATCACACTGTAGCACAGAAGGCAGGGAATGTACCAGCACACAGTATTGAAGACGGGGAGGGCAATTCCCAAAAAGGAAAATATCCGCTCACTAGATCAGTAGTTTGCTGTTTGCAAAGCAGGAATACCTTAGTTTATATTGATTCAATAACATAAATTATTAGGTACATGTCTAGACAGATGCTACCAATTTCTTTTATATTTTTAGAGGGCCTTGGCCCAATGATATTTGCAAAATACTGTAAAAAAGCGGTCAGAAGGGAGACTTTGGGCACCATACAGAGAATATCTTTGTCCAGAGCTCATGTAAATTTAACATTGAACTCAAGAAGTGTAATATATATCTATTGCATGAGGCCTAAATACTAGGATTAATGTGTCTTTAATGTGGAAAGAATCTAATACCTGAATGTACCTTAGAATGGCCATGAGTACTAGTACTCGGAACTTTCCAAGTCTAGGACTCATGCGAAGGTTCATCTGCCTTCACATACTTTTCCACAACCATATAATTTTGCTATACCTGTTAGGGTACACTACATCATGGCTCTGAAGGCTCCGAATTCTTTATATGCATAATTATCCGCTGGAACAAGTACAATTGGCCATTCCGAGTTATTTTGGTCACGAACTCGTGATTGCTTGCAGTTTCAATAGCGGTTCAATTGAGTTAAATTTTAAAATATGATACACAAGATACGGCCTACAGCACACCACTCGCGCAAGCTGAAAGCAAAACAAAAACACAAGATTATAAAGTCGAAGTTCAACATTCACATGATCCTCATTTCGGGAAGCTGCCACTAAGCCTCCGCTTGCATATCTAGTTCAGATCAAAACAATGCATTGATAGATTGTAAATACAAGTGCATATGAAGTATAAGATCAGGTGTACTTGCAGCCAACCGCGGCGCGAATGAGCTCGAGGCGGCGGTCCATTGCTGGCAGATTGCCACCCGCTGCATAGTATCCTCTATAGTAATCTCGAGACTCTTGGGGAGTAAGAGCGGTAATTACTGCTGAGTTCAAAAGCGCGCGTAATTCATGCTTCGGATCATAAAGATCACCTCAGTGTCCGAAGTAATGAAGATGTAATGAAATATCAGCTAACCGGTGCCGATGTAGGATCTGATCCATCACGAAATGGAACTATCTCAAAATCCCGTGCAGTGCCACTTGCAGCCTGCAAGTTGTAGCTCTATATATGAAGATCAGAGTTATAACGGTGACCCAGAAATCCGAGTATACGCACAACAGCGCTCAATCTCGCAGTTTGGGTTGAAATAGCCGTAAGTCTGTCGAGGCGTTGCTTGATTGGATCCAATAATTGTTGCATGGCGACATGAAACCATGCGGGGGCAGCATCTGTTGTAAATAAGTCTCGAGGATGACGAAAAGCGAGACTGTTAAACACACCCGCGCCTGCTCTGGCCTGTACCAAGTTGAGTTGATAGGTGAAAGCGTTCGCAAGATGATCATCAGAAACCAACCCTGCTTCTACGCTCCGAAATACCTGTAAGTACTCATGATAATAAGAATCATGTTGGTTTTGCATACCGTGTGCGACGGCCATATCCTCCTTGTACCTGTAACCTTCAACGACATTCTTGGACACAGGTGGGTTCTCAGGCAGTGGTGGCAGGTTGATGATGTTGTTGAGCGGGGGCTGAGGAACAGGAGGAATTGCTGGTGCTAAATCAGCCATGAAGTCGTTCAACTGTGAAACGACACTTGCCAGGCGTGGTTGTCGTGCTTTGGCTTTGCGGAGATGGCCGGGTGCTTCCAAAAAGAGTAGTCTCGAACAATTCTCAGCGACTTGACTTGTCATCCTCTCATCGAATTCGCGAAACATATGCTATAGGTTCTATGTGATATTGTTTCTACACTTTTAGGATCATGCCTGCTGGCAGATGCACCATGCAGCACCCAGAGCTCGCCGCCATCGTAGACTGTTCGCTTCCGAATCCACTCTTAAATTTTGCATCTCAAACCCAACCCGCTCTCGCCGCTCACACCAAGATTCTCCCACCACCTCAACTCCCCATCCAATAGGTCTCCCTCACCCTCTCCGTTATCCTTTCTATCACGACTTGTTCACAAACGAGTGGTTGATGGTCGCCCCAGAACTTTAAACGGCTTTGTGAGCCTCAATGATTGTATAGCTTTGTGCAATCAATTCAGTTGCTTATTGACACGAATATGATTCATTCCTTGAGGGTTTTATTGAATGGCAACCCGATCTCCGAGCTTCTGAAGGGTTTACAGTGCGTTACAGTAGATCGTGGAGTCGAATGATTCGAAAAAAACAAAATAGTGCCATTCTCGCGCGTTTTAGTACGTTTCAGTGCCAATTCGAGCGCCAAGCCTTAGAGCTTGATCCGTTGGGTATTCTAATACCTACGAAAATGGTGTTGTTAAATAATTGTTCGAAACGTACGATGGCACGAGTCTTACAGGCTGCCGATGCTTTTCAGGGTGGCTAGCGACGCTGATGCGTTATGGCAGCTACTAGTAGCGCGCTCAATAATTAGTATAGCTCCCATGTTTGATTTGTGTACCGATCGGCGCTTCTAACCGGGTCGGAGATGCGCTCCGTCATGAAGATCACAGTGCCAACTAAATCAGTTCCTAGCAACGCTACTTAACAACTATGGCAAGATGTCTTCTCGGCTTCCGTAAAAATAGCTCAGTGTATGGCTCGTATTCGCCAACAAATGACTCCATAATAGATAACCCCGCCTCATTTCTACCTTAAACAAATAATCCTGCTTTCTTATGAGTAGACGATCTGCATAACAATTATTAGTCGAGGGCCAAAGATAAGACTGCAGGTCAGAAAATGGCCGTGCCTTCAACAGCTGATAATACGAGTGCCACCACGACGGTGAGCAGCCATAAACACATCGAGAGCTTTCTGTCGGGTATTATATCGCTGACATACCCCGCTCTTAACATAAATGGTATATTCCGTAGCCTCTATGCTGGTAAGACATCAGTTATCATATAGAATCCACAAGAAGAGGCCTACCCGCAGTCAAAAACGCCAACTTGCCGACCAACGGTCACACAATAGAACCGGCGGCTATTGGATTTTGGATCGCAGAAAATAGGCATGGGAAGGTGCGAAGCATGATGACGCGTTGTATCGTGTCGCTCCTGCAAAGTGGGAGAATCTGGATCGGCAACAGCGACAGTGGAGTGTCCTGAATGCGGGGGCGTCATGTCACTATAGACCCTTTCCGGCTGATTCGGTTCGGGTGTAACTGATCTTGGAGTGCCGACTTGTCCATGACTCGGATGTGCCGCAGAAGTGACATGCTGCATCGATAAGTCAAGAACCTCAGCTGAGTATTCAAGAACAAGTGCCGCTAGTCTCAGGGTTGCTAGCATGAGGCGTACAACCTCAGTAAGAAATGCAAGAGGTGATGGTTCGGATGAGGGAGTGTCTGCCATCTTCGCAACTGAGTATTTATGAACGAAGTTGTCAGACACTGCGATGACTTACCACGGAAAAGCTGACGTGGCGTAGTGATGATTGCACGGAGGAGAGAAAGAACCCCACCGGTCAAGTGACGGAATTCGAACCGTCACGTGTATCCGTAGCGTCCCGTTGTTTGGGTACATTGAACGGGGATCACAATCTGGCTGTGGTCATCCGAATTAAATTCGTTTCCCGCATTTCGTTTCCCGCATCTCCCAGGTGCATCTCTGGCATTACACTCCTGCTCTTGTGTCTCGATTACCATGGGCCGACCAGCGTGGGCAAGCGAAGAGCAATGGACATGGCTGAAAAGCCAAGCAGTGGAGTATTTGAAAATCAAGGGGAAGAAAACGGAGACGGCAAAATTTTGGCCAGTCTTTCTCGACGAGTGGCAAAAACAATGGCCAAAGCCCGCATTGTTCGATCTGGTGGGCAACGATGGCAATGGAGCCAATGCCGGCGCATCAACTGCAGACACAAGCAACGAGGCGGACATGGATGATGCGGTCGTTGACGTGGCGGTTGCCGACGCGACAGACCAATCAGCCTCGACGAAGAAAGGGAAGGCTAAGAAGCCTCTAACTGTATCAATCGTACGTACAGCTTCGTCAGCTTTGACAATCTTGTACTGACATCGTTGCAGAGACTAAAACAGTGGATGAATAATCATACGCGGAGCACCTCTTCGGGCGAAGGCAGGCTAAAAAGGCTCGACTTAACGGGCAAGAAACCCAGACGCTGGCAGCCGTACCAGGCATACTCGCGCTTGTATTATGTTTCGAAGCTCCGTCCGATAATTGCTGCCGGATATTTGGAATATCTCGCAACAGTACCGGCCGGCGAGGAACCCGATTCCCAATTCAAATACAGGAACCACCAGCTAAGGCTCATGTTAGAGGAAGAGACAGATGAAGTGAAGGCGGAGGTGAAAGAAATGTGTGAGAGAACTGTGACCATGAAAGAAGAAGCCGAAGTTGAGGAGATGTTGAATGAAAACATCCCTGAGGACGAAGCCAGAAGTGCTTTACGCAAAAAGTAAGTCCATGGTAATACTTTGATATTGACATGGGACTTACCGAGCTATAGGAAGATACAAGCACTCCCCGGTACCATGATGACTATACTTGATGAAGTACTGCGGCAATGTGGCTTCATAGGCACCTTGATTGTCGGTGGGCCAGACCCTGATGTACCCAATAGGATAATGTCTATGGTATTTCAAACTGGCAAGACGGCGACTGGTATGAACTTCACCGAGGCATATCCTGATTTAAAGGGTACGATGACTGGTTCATTCAATACGTTCGCGCATAAATGCTTAAGTAGGTTTTCTGAATATTCTCACAAAACCGATACTCACTATACGCCCTAGTCGTCGACACGCACGGCACAGCGAGAATATCCCCAGAAAAGGAGAAAACACCAACCCCAGACTCGAGCACCGGTACTGGCACAGCAGGTGAACACCGAGACGACTTGGCTCTTGTTGCGAGTGGTGGGGGTGGTGATACGATTGGCGTCGACAAGCCCGTTGACCTCCCTGAGCCTGAAACTCAACCTATAGATGAAATGGTTCCGAACGCCGGCACATCCAATGAAACTGAAACTGCGATCCATAGAAACGATCAGACTTCAGAAGTCGTGACCAGTGGTGTTGCTGACGAAAACAGTGACGACAACGCCGGTGGGAATGGCGACGACGTTGCTATGCGAAGCGAACACGTGGCAGGACCGGCACCAGCGGTCGCGAAGGCACCTGCCAATGAAATGCCTATCAGATATCTGGATGGGAAGCGAGTGTCAGAATACGAGTGGATCAGGAGCGAGAACATTAAGGCCAACGGAAAATTGCTCCAGGCGTTAGAGCTCAAAAACGCGGGGGAACGAATCTTCGGAGAGCGAGAGGGGAAGAAGGGGAAGGAGAATAAAGAAAACGGAGGCGAACCTTCGGCGAAACGTAAAAAAATTCCCTTGGCAAACGTCGGGACACGAACACTGCGTTCTAAGGTGAAGGCGGTGGCAAATAGGTGTGTGTATGCAGTAGTGGATAGGCGTTTCATTGCTGATTCATCCGTAGTGTTGCAGCGGTGATAGCTGGGTCACAAACGAACAAGGCGGCGCAGGAGCAGGCAATCCTAGATACTGCCTATCAAGCGCGTTTGAGACTTACGGAACGAATTAACAACGAACAAGCAAGCGACGTACTTGCTGGACAGCCCCCTCTTTCTGCGAATATCTCAGCACTCAATTCCGAATCGACACCCAAGACTATCCCGCCGCTCCATATCTCTGCGCTCTCGAACATGACATCGACCGAATCTGCGGATATCGACATGCTCGACATGTCCCCAAAGGCTACATCTGCTACCTCCACGAATTTGAAAACTATTCCATCGTGGATGACAGACGCTCGAAAGCGGTTCGAAAGCGTGTTCACCGCTGCAAATGAGAAGTCCATTGTTGAGTTATGGCTTGAGTTCGAGGAGCTTCTCGGCTATCCCGATGATCGGAAAATTAGACTTACCAAAGATATGCGCCCACAACAACTGTCAGACTGGATGCAGCGACATCGCCTCTGGGATAAGGCGCCCCCCGTAGACAAGGCATCCGAATTTGGTGCGACGTGGAAAGCATGGTGGAAAACTTTGCAACCCGAATGGCGAATTCCCGACGATGATGCGCACCCATGGCCACTTGTACGTGACCTTCCACAAAACGAACGATGGCAAAAACTGGTAAAGGGGGGTAGGAATGGGTTCGTGCTGGTATTGTTGAGCTTGACCTGGTGGATGATGCGCGAGAAGGATGAGAGTAGAAAAACAGTCGAGTCGTCGTCGGCTTTCGCAGATGTGCAGTGGGCGCTGGAGCAAATGATACAAGTGCTTCGCGCTCAACGCGAGCAGGGTAGGGAAGGGGAAGACGAGAGGGAAGACGAAGAGGATCCGAACACAAGGCCAAAGAAGAGGTAATTGATCAAACGTTGTTCAACACGAGGCCATTCAACTAACACGAGACAAAGGGCCCGCCGTTCCAGGTAATCCCCCTGAGTTCCCATGATCAGGCCGAATTTCATTCGAAGCTAATTTCATTTCACAATAAACTACCTACCTTCGTCTCGAATAGAATAATACAGTTGGTTTTTCAAGTTTTAAGAGGCCGGGAACAACCTGAACGAGCAATGAACGAGACGCGTAGAATTGAGCGCGATATTACCCAATTTGAATTGTAGCGCCCCAACAACCATTCCAGGAAGAGGTCGGGCGGTGAGCAACCAAATTAGGAGCTACCGAGCAAAGTGGAACCCGCAAGCAAAAGTACAATGCGGAAGTAGAAGTATAACCTATGAGTAAAAGTAGAACCTAGTAGTAGAACTGAAGTAAAACTCTGCCAGGCTAGTAGTAATATAATGAAGTAGTACTTTGCTTCTGGAAATACACTTCACTGTCATGACTGGTACAGTAATAAGTAATACTATCAGAGCTGGCAGTAGTGGGGAGAGATATGGCAAGAGGCTAAGCGCCTCTTTTCCGGGCAGACTATGACGGATTACACCCTCACCATCACCTCTCTCGTTACAACAAAATATGTTGACGGAGAAGACCCCGCAGCTCACACCGCGAAGATGAAGGCTTTCCGACGCGACTTACAATTAATGAGCCGCAACATCGATGATGGGCTATTTGCCTGCCTCCTTTGTATCTCAATGCCTCCGTCATGGAACTATGTGTTCTCCGGCTTACCCGACAACTATTCCTCTGTCGAAGTCGAACGTCGCATCAAAGACGAACACGGGATAAAGACCAACCAAGAATCGGTTGCCATGATGGCATACCGAGCTGGTGACGGACATAAGCATGAGCATCGAGCCGGTGAGCCATTCTGCACAAACTGCAACAAGCCTGGCCACTGGATTGCGGGATGTTGGGCAAAAGGGGGTGGCGCTGAAGGAAAAGGCCCACGTCAGAAGAAGAAGCAAAGGAAGAGAGACAGCGAGAAGAAGGATAAGAAGAAAGGCAAGGAGAAGGCTAATCAAGCAGTCCATGACGATTCGGACGCTGAATCGCAACACACGCATTCATCATACATGGCCACTAACATCCCTTCGCCTTCGCATTCTCAATTCCGCTGGATCCTTGATGGCGGTGCTACCACCCACATCTGCAAAGACAGATCGGCATTCGTGAACTTCGTATCCCGTTGCGACATTATCGGAGGCGTCAACAAGAAAGCTACCAGCTTAGAGGTTCTCGGCACCGGTGACATCAAAGTCATTGTAACTATTGATGGTCGCAAGGATAAGACCATTACACTATCCAACGCATCTTATTGCCCCGACGCCGCGGACAACTTAGTCT
>Ga0208985_1000015_pt1 | contig 17018 bp, 13 predicted proteins | sample MedBloCARef_O1_FD_187853 | JGI IMG/M metagenome (GOLD analysis project Ga0208985, IMG submission 187853) | Forest soil microbial communities from El Dorado National Forest, California, USA - Mediterranean Blodgett CA Ref_O1 (SPAdes) (version 2) | ecosystem: Environmental > Terrestrial > Soil >...
ATGTTACCACGGGTCCATTTTTCATCAGTTTGCTTTACTCGCGCGGCCAAGTCAATTTAAATTATTGTTTTACATAGTTCAATTCTATAGCTATAGCCTAACCAGTAAATACTAGATTTTACTAATTAATAGTATTAAAGATCATTAAATGCCCTGGAACTCCGTTCTCTCCCTCTCACTCATACATGGAAACGGAGTGGGAAGGGGTGGTGCGCGATAATTGGGAAAACATATGGCGGGTTGCTTAGTAACACATACAAATTCGCGCCAAGAAAAGTACAGCAGTCCCGTGATTTCGGCTCCTCAGGCGCCCTTTTCGGAACGGAAAAACTTTCGGGAAAAATTTTACTTTACAGCATACGGGATATTTGCAACCTATATGCTTTATTAAATCTACTACATACCTAGGTACTATATGGGTGAAAATGTCATATATTAATAAGTAGACGTCATCATATTTCAATTTTCCATTCCTAGTTTCTTCTCTTCCAATGTTACCTATCGTCGCTTACACACCATCTCGTCATAGTTTGGCTTTCCAGAGCCTGCAATCTGGACATTTCCGCAAGCAAATCCGGGTGCGGTTTGAAATCGATATCTGAAGCCTGAATGCGTTCAAGAAGATACAACCGTTGCAAGGAAGTGAACCGCGATAGTTGTACGTTAATGGAACAGAAAATCCGATGACTGTCGCGACCATTCGCTTTACTATCGTGCTTCAGATCCACCACGCCTTCAGAGAAGGTCTGTCCCTGGGCCTTATAATCGGTAACACAGAATGCGGCACACATCGGAACCTGCTTCCTCCGAATGGAGTTGTTTTTAATGGTGATTGATCGCTCAATAGGGAAGATAGGAACAATCCCATCTTCGAGGCCTTCGAAATTGCTTGCACGAGATCGAAGTGGACGAAACAAAACACAACGAGGCGGCTTCGTGCACATCACGTGCATACCATCTATGGGAAAAAACTGGGCTATGGAAAGTTGACTCTTGTTAGCCAAAGAACTCCGGTGTTTTCTGCTGTCGGCTCAAGAGATCAAACTTACCTTCTGCGTCAACAATAATCCTGGCTGCTGTGCCGCGACTTCCATTTACCAAACCCAAGACACTGCTAATATTTGCCAATACCATGCAAGGCATTTCTGCTGTGTACAAAAAGAGGCCTTGGGAAGGGATACTGACGCCTTCATCTTGCTGGGAAAAGATATCCTCCAGAGCAAGATTTTGGGCGGGGGGTAGTCGGCTGTGATCGGCAGGAAAGATATAAATACGTTGTCCCCGAGAACGAGCGAATTGTATTAAAGAAACATGATTTAGACAATGTCTAAGGTAGTTTGTTCTCACAATACATGTCAAGGAATGTAATGGAAACGACGTATCTGCGGATATGCACTTGGAGTTTAGTAAGTTGATATCATCATTGGACAACCGCGCTTGTCTTGCGCGTTGTAAGAGGTTCCGGAAAGGCAAATCTTCCGCTTGTCGCATCTGCTGATCCAAAATGATGACATCTGTGAAGCGACTCCATATCTCTTTTCCCTGAACCTCTTCCTCTTTCTTGTCTCTGGGCTGTCGCCAAAGAGGTAAACCTTTCACCGGAGGAAACTGGTAAAAATCTCCCATAAAGACTACAATGGGCAGTCCACCAAAGAGTTCGGGAGAGTCAGGAGACTGAGATCGAGCAACCTTGCAGCGATTGTTGATTTTAGCTAACGTCTGCAGGTCTACCATGCTAACTTCATCAACCACCATTATTGTTTTGGTTGCCCATAATCGTTGAATTCGCTGCGGAGGTGTCCGGTTTTGTTTCGACCCAATCGTCATTCCGAGGGCCGTATGAATCGTATTACCGCCAATGTTGTCTGCGGCCGCACCAGTCGGAGCCAGTAGGATGATTTCATGATCTCGCTTCAGTATACGCAGGCCCGCGACGATGGCTTTGATTATTTGAGACTTGCCGGTTCCTCCCTCTCCAGCAATATACATCAGAAGCTGGTCACGCTTGGCACTGTCATACGGATAGTCTTTCCAGGTTAGAGCTCCCTGGATGATTCTCTTCGCCACCAAGCGCTGCTTTCGGTTTAATGGAAATTCATTCGCAACGGCATCTAGTACGGCCGATGCCGATGGGTTGTCACCAAGAACAACACTGGAATTCTGTACATTTTCCAAATCTGACTCCAACGTTGGTCGTAACCCTGTATTAGTAACGTGAGATGGCTCAACGTCGGCAATGTCGGCAAAGTCTTCTCCTGCACCTGACAAATCCTCCGAGTGGCCGTTGGATGAGGTCGTTTTTAGTCTCGATTGCCAACCTTGTACAATGTTATCGGCTACCAGTTGTAAACCCGAAGGACCACGTGAAGTCTGTCTGAAAATGTCAAGTGGAAGCAAATTGTTGTTTTGTAAATCATAACAAGGAGACCAGTCCACCTTCAACGCGGGGAACCGCTGTGCGGTAGTAAGACCTACCCTATGCCATAACGTGACAATGTTATGACAAGTCATTATCAACGTTTCAGACCCAATGCTGTCCCTTATGTTCTCGGAAGAGGTTTCATTGTCGAAATCGTCACTGTCGCCTTGTGCATCAATTGTAGCCGTGTTTTCCATCAGCTCGTCCACCATTGCTCGAAGAGACCTATCTACCGCCACTTCTTCTTTGGATTTTTGAAGAAGACTGAAGTTGCGCGCATACGTTCGCAGGTAATGTGGCAAACTTGGCTCGATGACGCTCCACACTTCCGAATTGGCATCTTTTCGTGTTTTATATTGGGGACAGTGAGCTTCGAACAATGCTAGGAGCTTTTCCCAAGGTACAAAAAACGCCACAAGCACTTCGGCAAGGTCATTTCGGATTGCAGCCGTCATTGCATGTCCTCGTTTCACTGTCTCCTCTTCCTCTTGAAACTCCGAGAGTTGCCCATGCAAACAGACAGTGTGTATCTGGGCCGAAGTTTTGGCTACACGTTGTACGTAAGTTTCGAAGTTTGGATGACGTTCATCATACGGGTAGTCGGTCGAGCTTGCTTCGCGACGAGAACATCGTTGAACTACCATACAGTATTCAAAAAAGGTATAGTCTTTAAGGTTCTCTCCCCGCCATCGATAATTATCAAATCTATCGACGGGTTTCTGAGTACGTACAGGTAGGACACACGAGTCTTCGGCAAGGTCATCGGCAGGAAGAGTCTGTAAATACATGCGAATGTGTCGCCTGAGTCGATATATGCCAACGTGGGAAAATTTCTCGCAATTAGTGTACCGTGACGGAAACTGCAGTAAAGTGCTTGCAATTTGCACACCACTAATCTCCTGCTCATGAGCCAAGGCATTGTATAGACGGAGCAAATACTTTGCATCTTGGCAGGAATCGGTTTCGGATGCCGAATCGTTGCCGTTTAAACTTGACATGGACTCTGAAACAAGAGCGGCTTTCACTAACATCTGATGAGGAGAGATATCGGCCTTGGTAGCGTAATTGGTCAAATAGTATGCCAGAGCAAGTGCTTTGCTGCTTGTCGGAATCCAGGAGATATCCTGGTTCGATCTGATACACGACGCAATTGCAGGATTGTATGAAGTAATCCATCCATTGGTTCTCTGCAAGTGCACGACTCCGAAGTCATCAATATACGGCGTCGGGACTAGTTCTCGAGGCATTCCGAACCGGCATTTGCTTTTGTTTCCGTATTTGAAGCATGTCGCGTTATGTTTCGATGAATGCATCTGACATTTCACAGCGACGCTTTGGCTGTCAACAAGAAGCTGTTCTTTAAAATCGTCGTCACAAATGTCGTCCGAAAATTGCGGCATGTGTTCGGAAAATCGTGATTCATTATCGTCAGTAAGAGCTCTGTCGATGGCGTTGGTGATAACTGATTCCAAAAACGCTGTCAGTCGAGCTGCAAAATCGGGATCCTCCAGCACACGTCTTCGCAACTCATCGAATGTAAAGTTCCCACTGAGCCAAATGAGTGAATGGATATGGAACATCCCACGTCCATTCGTCTCAACGACACCGTAATGTGCGGCTACTTTCCCTAGAATACCCAAAGTGTCGCTCCCGGAGCGAAGCAGATCCAAGAATAGAGAGTTGCAGAGGTAGTGGAAAAATTCCGCTACGGCGACAGGATTCGACGTAACCGATATCATCCTTCGGATTGCGGCGGCGGCAGCGGGCATGGATTCGGCAGAGAATATAATACCTGCCAATTGCAACACTAAGGGGTTTCGGAGGTCTGATGGGTTGACGGTCAGCCACCAAGCCGCCATTCCGAATCGAATACTGATGCCTTTGATTTGCGCTCGCATGGCGAGTTTATGAGCAAAGGAAAGGGGCTCATAGGCTCCCACTGAGCGTAAATGTTGCAAAAGCGTAATGATAGTGGCATCTGCAATTCGCTGGTTGTTCGCCAGAGCTGTAATGGCTCTGCGTATCCTGTCAAGGGTAAGGGAATTTAACTCTCTCTGAAATTGTCTCCAATGCCGACGTTTCACAACTATTCCATATCCCAACGATGCCCTTTGCAGACGTAGGACATCATATAGGAGATACATGAAGGTTCGATGCAACGCGAATCTGCCCTGTTTAATTAGCCTCTCTTACCAACGTCAAAACATAGTGAAATCCTGACTTGAAAGTACTTACCTTCGGCTATGATGCTTCAATGCCCATTTAGCGAATGCCTCTAGGGATACTTTTTGCGCTCGAGCATCTAGATGACCGCCGGCACCTGTGGGAAACAACGTCGGAAAGGCACTAGTGAAATAAAGCGGATCCTCCCAGACATTAGATAAGACGCTCCTGTCACTTCGAATACCATATCGTATGTAATTCGATTGTTGTCCCGGGGAAGGGTTACTATCACTCCCAGGTGGGTCGATTTCCATATCTGTGTCGCTGCTATTCTCATACTCAGCCAGCTCTTCTACCACATCAGAGTTTTCGTCAACTGTGTCCGAATCGGCTTTCTCCATTATCGATGACAACGTGTTGAGCAGCCGAGTATCGCAATGGACACGTTCGCCGTTGATATCAGTATAGAGCGACCCCGATGCAAATGTTGCATCTGTGTCCGACAAGGGATCATGCAAAGCCGCCTGAATATCATTTTCGAAATTATCGCTCTCCAGATTTGCGACATAGCCTTCGCGCTCGGTACGATCGGATCGGTTGATATAGCTAATATTGGCCGACAGTTGAGACGGAATGAATTCCTCCGGCCACGACGATAAGAGAGGGTGATTAATTGTCAGATCGCGATACTGACAATTGTGAGCAACCAACCACTGTAATGCTGTAAGAACCTTCTCTCTCCGAATTTGCAAGAACGGCTTCAAGTCTTCTGCGGCAGGCTGACATTTGCCAACCCAGAAGACTTTGATCAGATCCTGGAATCTTAAATGCGGACTGGGAAGGATGTCAAGTAAGGGACCTGGATCTTGGGGGATTACAACCATATGTCCTCGCAACGCGTAGTAATTTGCATGGCCTCGTCGATTGCCGGGCCTGAGTTTTAGGATGGCGCCGATGGGATGACGCCTCGCTATGACACATTCCTCTACAACGGTTAGATCCTGTAAAGCCGCCGGGTAATCATGACAATTGACGACGTTGACCGAATTTAGGGCAGAAAACTTCGGGATCTTTCCCTTTAGAATGTCTGCGTGGCATGGCTTGCAGAATGACCAAGAACCGTCTTGATAACCGCATGTGTCCAAGCCAACCCGTTTCAAGTCATCGAGGCAGTCCTGGTCGTCGCCTAAGGTCATGGTCTCTACTGAAGAACAGAAGACTCCACATGAAGAGCATATGCTTCGTTCTGATTGTCCTAATAGTGAATTCCGGAACGAATCCATTGCCGATCGAATAACTGCCGGCGAAATAAAGAAAGGAAACTCCTGCGATGCTGAACGATGATGTGTAAATTCGTCAGCTAGCAACGCTTGACCTCTGGACACGTCTGTTGCTATCTCAAGGTGTAAGCGGATCATAGCAAAAATGTACGGCCGCGGAAGAGAGGCTTTTACCACCGTGTCTCGAAACCGTAGCCTGTACTCGACGTCGGTTAGAGGCTGCACGGGCTCGACACTGGTCACAGGTGCGGTATTCTATTGAAGTCCACGGCGAATGACAACCTGAGCATCTCGAAATTTCTGTGGACGACCCTAAACATAAGTGTCAGTCGTAACCTCAATCAGACCACTGCTGCTCTGCTGATTCATTTACCTGGCAAGGAACCCGCAGTATCAAGTCGAATTCTTTTCGACGCACTACAACCTCGACATCGATCACAAGTGCGATACCGTAATGATGTCCACGGGCGGGAGCAACGTGAGCAGTTCGAAGATGCCATTCTTTCGGGCAAGGATAGTAATTATCAGGGACTTATCAAGGTGGTATTCGAGAAAAGCGTGATCTCTGCCTATAAATATATACTAAGCTTTGAACTCTCAGCGGGACACTCTATCCGACCACGCAAAACTCTGTTTCAACGACACAACACTGTTCCTACAGTATTTACATTTCGCATGATTCTGTCTCTGGTTTTTGACCGCATGATTAGATTGCCTGACGTCGTCTATTCAGGGAAATTCTCGGGATTTCGTGGTATTCACTGATGATCCTATGTACATCTTCTATCCGGGATCTGCATTTTGTTCCGTGGTTGGACAATTGCACCAATCCCACAAGGGGTCACCACTCCGACCACGCAAAACTGTGTTTCAACGATCACGCAACACTGATCCTACAGTAATTAGGGTATGACAGTGTTACAGAAGGTAAGTGACGACTTCGCATGATTCTGTCTCTCGTTTTTGATCGCATGATTAGATTACCTGACGTCGTCTATTTAGGGAAATTCTGGGTGTTTCGTGATGTTCACAGACGATCCTATGTGCAACTTCTATCGGAGATCTGCATTTTGTTCCGTGGTCGGACATGACGCAAAACTCTATTTCAACGACATGCTACTAGTATGCTGCTTTACCGTTCCGCATCACACAACAATGTTCCTACTGTAATTAGGGTACAACGGCGTTACCGGAAATAAGTGGCGACAGCGCATGATTCTGTCTCTTGTTTTTGAGTGTGTGATTACATTGCCTGACTTCGTCTATATAGGGAAATTCTCGGCGTTCCGTGATGTTCACAGACGATTCCACAAGTTCTATCGCAGATCTGCATTTTGTTCCCTGTTGAACTGATCCCACAAGGGGTCACCACTGCGAATCGCAAGACACGAAGCCGTCACTCAATATCGGTCATACTCAATTGATGAAGTTCATGCATGCGCACTGACTGGGCAGGCATATTGCGACCATATCTGAGAGCCACACAACGCAGAACTCTTTATGAGCCAATGTATGTAGTTAAGACATCGCTGCAGCAACTGCTGTAGCTTTGAAGAAAGTTAATATCACTGGGTCCATCTACAGTACAGTGATATTTGAAGCCTAGTACCCGCGGATTGCTTCGCATCATATGATCATAGTCGCCCATCTTGAGTAGAAATGTGTTATACACGTATACTAATAAGATTTTTCTCGGGATGGCCAAAGTAGGTTAAGTGTATGTAAGCCAAAGTGGGGCGGTGTGGGCTAGCCCGAGAAACTAAATCTTTAGCGCAGGGGATGAGCCTGCTGAGATAGGGACTGCCGAGCCCTGCAATAATGAGGGAGACCGAGCTGCAGACAAGCTCGCTAATAATAGTTACCGATTACTTAGCGGAATTTTTTTTTTTTCTTTCGCGAATGACAACAATCTTACCCAAGGCCCGGCCTCATATCGCCGCAGTTGAACTAAATTGGAATGACAATGTACTGCGGAGCCGTGACCTGCAGGTTCTAGTGCAGTCTGGACCCCGAACTAGCCAAAGATCCGCTAGGTAGAAATCCACTACTTCACTGTACATCCCCGATTCATGGTTCCAGACCACATCTCGCAAATTTCGCCTATCGCCCATACATCCAGATCATCCACTTTGTCGTTCCGTGAACGTGTCACCAGTTTGTTAAACAATGCGTGGACAGTCTAGACCACCGAACTCTTATGATCCGACCTTCTACACTCTCACATTTGCAAACTTTGCCTGTCTGGCCAATTGCCTGATAATGACTTACCATTCCAAAATTCCATTAACGGCGCAGTACTGCTGACCTACACATCCGCTGCTTTCACAGTGATTAGCCTACTATAGTACTACCACTTCCTTCACGATTTGTGACTCAATTTCTTTCCCACGTGAAATCAGATCATCCGAACCCCAAATGCCTCGCCTGTAGTGTCATTCGACAGCCACCGTTTCCATGTTCGTAGAATACGGCAACTGTCTATACTTCTCCGTACAATATTCGTCTGCACTCATGTAATATCAATGAGCATAATGAAATCATCAGATTCAACACTTCTACACACTTACATAATCATATTTATTTTGTACGAATATACTAATGATAGATTCGTTCGATCCTCCTTCAGTCCTTGCAAAGGGTGACGGGTATGTGTGAGACCACGGGTTCGGCAAGCAAGACAGTATAGGATTGGCTCTGCGAGGGATGTATAAGAGAAGGTGATATGTACATGGTGTTGTGAGAACAGTCAAAAAGGATGAGCGGAAATAATATACCAGGATCCGTTGTTAGAACTACCTATTTCGGATATCAAAGGAAAATAACTGGGACATACATGTACTATCCAAGAGGTAGGGAATGGAGATACTTGGAAGCACTGTTTTAGAAATTGGATTACACTCAAAGGAAAACAACTGGAAAGAAAACAGCAAATCCCCATATGCATCACATTATCGAAATCACAGTAGATCCTAGAGATCCACAGAGGCTCTCTCGTACCTAGGATATGTATAAAGACAGACAAAGTTCAACAATTTGCTTTACCATGAAAACACTTACAAAAGAAATGTCCGAGATCCGAATAGGAATTTCCTGAGCCTGTTCTTCAGCTTATCACACGTATTAGTGATCCAAAAGGATCACTTCGTTGAAACGTTTTCGTATCTCTTCGCATAGGAACTCTTCCACTTCCCTGTCTCTGGCCTGTCGCCAAAGAGGCAAACTTTTCACCGGAGGAAATTGTTTAAAGTCTCCCAGAAGGACTACTATGGGAAGGCCGCCAAAAAGTTCGGGAGACTCGGGAGACAGGGATCGAACAACTTTGCATCTGTTACTGAGTTGGGCTAAGGTCTGTATATCTATCATGCCGACTTCATCGACGACCATCACCGTTTTGCGATTCCAGAGAGATTGCGTCCTTTTTCGTTCCGATGCATTCGACATTCCAAGGGCGTTGTGGATGGTATTTCCCCCAATGTTATGGGCGGCAGCTCCTGTCGGAGCAAGTAGCATCATTTCGTGTTCTCGATTCAGGAGTTTCATTGCCATCACTATGGCTTTGATCAATTGGTACCTGCCGCTTCCTCCCTCAGTAGCAATACAGATCAGGAGCTGTTCACGTTTCACGCCATCATATGAGTGGTCTTTCGAGGCCAAAGGACCCTGAATTATTCGCTCCGCTACCAGGAACTGCTTCTCATTCAATGATATTTCGTGGGCAACGGCATCCACTACAGCCGTCGCAGATAGATTGTCACCTAGAACGTTACCAACAAGCTGTACTTTTCCCGGCCCATCTTCTGGCTCCAAGGTCGGTTCCGAAACAGTGCTGGTGGCGAGATTCGGCACGAGGCCGGCAACTTGGGCGCAAGTCGGCGAGGGTAAACGAGATGAGACTATAGAAGATGCCATTATTATCAATAGTATTTGGCTGATAACAGTAAGATACGAGACGCTGTCACAAGATATGATTTAATGCAATGGAATGTAAAGCTGGATTTGTTTGTTTAGTGTGATCTCCGGAGCAGTTGAGAGCTTATTATATACTGTGTAGTACATATTCTTTAAACTGTCGAGCACGCAGTCTCTCATCGCATGCTTCCTGTCATTCGGAATTCCCGCTTCCTGTACGGTAACAGCCTACCTTTAGATCCATATCTGCTGAAGGCAAACTTAGGTAGCCTTCAGAGATCAGCAACGTTGCGTAGTCTTTGAAGTCTGCAGGGTCTAGCGCTGGCGAGAAAGTGCAATTGCAGGAAATGAACAAATTTTCACTAAAAAGGTAATTCATAATAAAATAAAATGATAATCATATCATATGAGTCTTTCAACCACTACTAAACTAATTATCCTCATTTCCTATTCCGTCACCTGTGCTAGGTACTCGCAGCGAAGCGGCCTGCTGATCTCTCTCAACAATCACTTTTTTTATTGCTACTAGTATATTAGAGTACTACGTAGCTAGTGTATCATACGATCACGCTATCTTTGCTAATTTTAAACAAATTTTCGGCTTCTGCGTGATATGAGACTTGGACTAATGGTGCACTATAGCACATATCATGACAGTCACCTTTCCTTTTTTGAGCTATTCCCACCAACGCTGTCTAGAACTCTCCTGATCGGTGGCGCAGCCCAGGAATGCTAAGCGCGGGACGCGCCATGAAATTGCTACTCATCCTTATCTCTGACCGGGTGCCGCTATCTTGGTGCCGTCTTCGTGCAGGGTATAGGCCACGCGGTTCAGAAAATAGCTGACTCCATTGGAAGTCTGTCTTTCATGAATTTTCTCAAAGTCTTTTTATTAGCTTTGGTTGACGGGGCTTAGCTTTGTTGATAAAAAAATAGGTTTAAACCCCTTTTTGCCATCTCAGTCTCATGATTACTACGTGGGCAGTCTGGAGCCTAGACCACGCTTATACATATTCTCGTGAAAAAGAGGCAAGTCCGTGCACGCTAAGATAGTCGGAGTGCATGCTGCCCACTTAATTTTGCGGGTGCGGCGTTATAAAAGTGGGCCGGTATATGGTAGCCAAACGCCAGTGGCTTTGACTTTTAGCGTGCACGGACTGTCTGTCTCTTATTCAGAGAATATACGATATTATATTCTTTTATCCAACAATGCGCAACGGGTCTTCAGAGCTCTCCTGATCATTGACTACGTCGCCTGTGTAGACTCTGCAAGCAATTAGCCTCGTATTCGTGAACTTCACCTGTCCTGGATCCAGATCGCACAATGATAAGTCGCTATTCCATACTAATGATTGATCATGACCACGCAATGATGCTGATCTCTCCCAAATATGCTGCTGTCTACATCAGCTATCACTTAGTATGTATACTATTCCGGCATTACGCTGCTTCCTACAACCTTCTGATTTGTATGATAAGGACTTTGAGAGTCCAGGGTATTTAAAGATCATCAAATCCTTCCTCGATATATCGATATATCCATCCTTAACTTTATCCATCGTCATTTTCTCCATATATCCATATATCCATCCTTAAATTTATCTACTATCAATATTTTTCTCGATATATCCGTATATCTATCTTTAACTTTATCCACCGTCAATTTTTACTCAATACCATCTCTTAGCCATGTCTTCCTCCGGAGCAAAATCCTGCACTTTTACTGCACTCCTGCAGGTCCCAAAAAAGGACTCCCCCGGTAAGGCTTACTGTGTCACAGACACAAGAAGTCAAGAAAAGACGGCGTCGCCAACCCGATCGATCCTTAAAAGTTTATTTGAATCCTGGTTGGAATTTGTTTATTCGACAAGGCTACAGGATGGTCTTTACGACAAACTACCAAGTGCACGTGGACGAAAGTGTTACTGCAGAAAAGGGAGGATGTCTTTCCCCCATTGGCCTCCAACAAGTATCGAAGAGGCCACCGACTTATACCGCCATTGCTTCGACAAAGATAATACGCACCGGCGATATCTGCCATATTGCTGGTGGACGTTTATCAACAAACTGGCAACAATGCACAAATGGCCAAGCCAGGACGATCAACGGCGATATGAGCAAGTAGCGTCACACATACAGGCCATGTGCCCGGCGGTGTCAGTTGAACTGGAGAGAGACATGAGTATACCGGTCAGACCGGTAGGATGGCGGTGCGACGAGATGTGCGTTGGGATTCTGGAAAGAAAAGATTCTTGTACTTGTTTTTGCAGACATCACAGGGACGAATGCCCTGTGCACAAATGTTAGATCATGGAGGCTCCTTTCATTTTGTTATTGTCTTTTACTACTGGTGTTTTATATATACTTTATAATTGATTCCTGTTTGTAACATGTTATATATATATCCAGTAACTACTTATACTTTGAAATTCTCACATTTCCCCATAAATGCACCTATGGGAGCTCCTCAGAAACTGAAATGGTTTTGGGATCATGCCTCTCCGCTTAGGAACATCACTGCCAGTTGCCTGTTAGCATCGGGAGCACCATCAATAATATCCATGATGTCCAGGAGAAATCTGTCGCTGTACAGCATTGGACATCGCAGGGCCATAAGACTGGTAATTCCCAAATCGTGCCTCCAACGATCCTGCCAACCCTGCCCATTATTCGCTCCAACGGACATAAGGTTAAAACCGTGCAATGTGATCACTTTTAATGGCAATCTGATGGTTAAGCTACGTTTCTCCTCGGACTCGTCACCGATTTCTGCTTTTCGATGCGTATAACCTATATGCATTCACTGTTCTTCCCAATGTTACTTACACTCCATCTCATACACTTCTACAAATGCACTCTTGCAATTGATTTGACTGCATAACCGGTCTTATATTGCGTATTGCTAAATGTTAATGACAGATAACAAAAAGAATGACTTCGATTTTTCCGTAACTAAAAATGCCTTGATTCTCTCTTTACCCTGGCAGTCTTGACCCCTTATAGACATGACTTCTCCCTTACGCATCCCTTGACCATTAGGATATCTCCGGTCTTCGCAGACATCGCGACATCTGAACCATCGTACATCCTAGAGAGCTATAGAGGCGCCTGAGTCGACAGATACCAACATGGGGGGCTTCCTCGCAATTAGTGTACCGTGACGGAGACTGCAGTAAAGCACTTGCAGTTTGCATGCCATTCGTATCCTGCTTATCAATTAAAGCGTTGTATAGACGGAGCGAATACTTTGCATCTTCGCTGCAATCGGTGTCGGACGCCGAATCGTTGGGCTTGGCTATGGTCCGTGTTTCTATCATGGGGACTTCATCGACAGTTTGGCGATTCCAGAGAGATTGCGTCCTGTTTCGTTCCGATACATTCGTCATTCGAAGGACGTTGTGGATGGAGTTTCCCCCAATATTATCAACGGCAGCTTCCATCGGAGCAAGTAGCATCATTTCATGTTCTCGTTTCAGTGATGTCATTGCCATGACTATGGTTTTGTTCAATTGGGACCCCCCGACTCCTGGCTCAGTAGCAATACATATCAGGAGCTGTTCACGCTTCGCTCTGTCATATGCGTAATCCTTCCAGCTCAAAACACCCTGGATGATTCGTTCCGCTACCAGGAACTGCTTCCGATTCAGTGATAGTTTGTGGGTTACAGCATCTACTACAGCCATCGCCGATGGATTGTCATCAAAAATGTTACTGAAAAGTTGTACTTTTTCCGTCCCATCTCCTGGCTCCAACGTCGTTTGCGGAACAGTACTGGTGACGAGAGTTGGCACGAGGTGGGTAACGCAAGTCAACGAGGGGAGACAACATGACACTTGAGTAGATGCCATTATTGGGAAGGTTCGGTGGGCGATGGCAGTAAGTTCGGTAACATGCTAAACAATGGGATTCAATGGAAAGTAAAGTTGTATTTTGGTGCATAGTATGATCTTCAAAGCACTTGAGGCCTTATATAATACATGTTCTTTGAACTCTGGGCACACAGTCTCTGCCGATGTACATACCACGCTTTTGGCTAGTTTGATGTGGTGTGGCACAACATCGGAAAAAAAGCACCTTCCATCCTTCCGCAGGTGAGTTCTGCGCTAACTATCAAGGTCTGCGCTACTAGCGCTACGCCAGACTTCCTGGAGAAGGCGCAAGATATTACCGAATTTGTGACGAGAAGACAAAATAAGGTAATCATCATGTGATATGAGTCTTTCCACATTTCTGTGTTACTCACGGCGACGAGGTAGAGTAGATCTAGACCACAGCTCTGCTTTTAGATACGTAAGGCTGTCGGCCTCAGGGATCTAGGTTGGGCCTGTGTTGAGGCTAAGGGATCTAGACCACGCTTACAAGTTACAACGAAGAACTCGGTCAGTGCTAGCATTTTTAGACTGGGCCTTTGAGTGGTGCGAGCGGTGCCACTCGGAGCCTTCCATCTAGAGTTCTCACGCTAGTTACCCCTGTCGAAATGCCTTTACTCTGCACTACATTGTCTATGCATCTATATCCACTTTTGCCTGTCTACATCTCACCTGTCAGACAGTCACAATATCCAAATACCGTTCCAACGACCATGCAATCATGCTGATCTCTTTTACATTCGCAATTATGCTCCTATGTAAGTTTATTCTATCCGTTATCATACGCCCACCACTACTATCTTTGCTAGATTTTCGGCTTCTGCGTACGCGCAATATGAGTCTTTCCACTAATAATGCTGATTTTTGTCACCTTTCCTGCTTTGAGCTACTCGGTAGTGCTCACAGCGACGCCGCCTGTGTATAACTCTCCTGATCAGTCGAGCATCATGACATATCCACAAAATACTACTGCTTAGCTACATATACATAGTATCATACTATAGTCTATCATCCATGATGTTTTATACTACGTCGATAGATTGCAGTCTCGGCCTCGCTGGTCCTCACATATTACACTAAATGGCCATGATATCATGTTCAGACTGGAAACATTTGCATACTTGTCCTGTAAACAATGCGCGACAGGTCTAGACCACAGGGCTCTCCTGATAGACTACTTCGCTTGTGTAAACCATGCATGTAATGATGCTGATCTCTTCCACATCCGCGTGTTTCGAGACACTAACATACTATAACGTTTCCTACTGCATCGGCAGACTGGACTCCATTATCTCATAAACATTGCGCGCTATGTCTAGACCACAGACCTCTCCTGATCGACTACCTCGCCTGTCTGGACCATGCATGCAAGAGCACCTCTTCTATGATAGGCCCTCGCATTCGCGAACTTCACTTTTCCACATCGCGCAATAATAAATTACTATTCCACTGACCACGCAATGCTGTGATCTCTCCCACATCCGCTGCAGTTTACATCACTTAATACTGTTCCCATATTACCCTGCTACAACTAACCTCCCTCCTGATTTGTATCGGTTTTCATGAATCTGATAAAGACTCGGAGAGTCCAAGTTATAAAAGCCACCAAATCCTTCCCCTATGTCCATCCTTAATTTTATCCATCGTCAATACTTCCATCAATCTTTCTTTTCTCCAACTTTCCCTTACCATTCCCTTACTCGACATATCATCATTCTCTTAGCCATGTCGTCAGCCGGCGCAACTTACTGTACTTTTACGGCATTGCTACAGATACAAAAACTGGATTCCCCCGGTAAGGCCTACAGTATCGCACTTACTGCGGAGTTTGCGACTTCACCAGCGGGTGAGCTCATCGCCGAAATTGATTCTCCCGAGCGAATTGCCATTCCCGTCGAGTACTACAATGACGGCCAGGAGCAAGAGTTCCGAACTAACGCCTATTTCTTTTGCATTGGGACCCTGACCATAGACACCGCTGACGCCACAAATCCTGTGCTGTCAGTCAAAGCGATACAAGTTTTAGTGTGAGCTTCAATGTGCTTGTCTTTCTACATAAATTCCCTTCTCACATGAAAACAAGGTGTCCGGGGGAGCCCGGCAGCCCAACCTACGAGGCATCTGTTCCTCTCCTTGGACCGGCCGTCCTGACGTTCGACGGAACCGTCTCCATGTTCGAAAAGCATGGCGATGACCAATACTTCTCCGCACAAGTGTGGCACTATGTCGGTAAAAACAATGACGGCAAGTCCCCTAGGTATAGCATGGGCACAATATGGTGCCGCATTCCGCCCACCCCAAGGTGGCGCAACTTCAATTTACCACGCGCTGGCCACCTGGTTCAGCTTCAAGGTACTGTTCATCTCCATCTTCTTAACCTACTAGAAACTTCAAGTTCTTTATTAAGCTTCTAATTATAGGTACTGTCCTGGGCTACTTCAACAGCTGCATCTGCGTTGACGTAAACAATCTTTCTTACCTAAAACCGGTGCCGCCATCTGAATCGCCATCAACGACCCCTTCGAGTTCTCCGCCACGGAAACGCCGTTTGGGAGCGGTATCAGGCCCATCGTCTTCTGACTTGTCTTCCTCAAAGCCGGTGCAGGAGCCTGAATCGCACACCACAAAAAGAGTCGGAGGAAATAGAGCTATCAAAAGGGCTTAAGTGTTGTTCATATTCAGCAATGATGTTCTGTCCTTTATACTATCATGTAGTCGTTGGAATTTGGGAGTGTCTAAGGAGGCCCTCCTCCAGTCTTTACCGTGACAGAATCACTAATAGTCAAAGGCTTTCATATCTCTAATCTCATCCTTTTTTCTATGCCGTTCTTTGCGTAGCCATAGTATTCCTCTTACAGCCTATAGACGCCTTAATATAGTAAGCTTGAGGTTCCGTCGGTCTGACATGTCATGATGTGTCAAATCTTTAGGGCAGACCAACGAACGGACGGAATCTAGGTGCGAGTTTCTTGCTTACATATATGGAAATGAGGGACTTTCTCTCTCAAGATCAGTCACGCCCAATGATATCTTACGCAAGTACCTATGTAGGTAATAATAATAAGATAGCCACAGGTAGGCTCTGAGTGCAGCTTGCTAGAGTTTTTCTAACCAGGATGACTCAGCGTTTAGATTAGGACTAGCAGCGGCATAAATTATTGCCCTTGTTCTATGTACCTCTCCGTTCCAGGGCACTCTGCGGCGTAGTCCGCGCTACCAGTAATTTATGTGAAGGTGATGAATGTGTACATGAATACTAGTCTAGCTAAGAGGTAAATATACCCTCTTGGCGAGGTCACGTGACACTAGCGTGGATCATGGATGTAGCACGCTCACAACCAACACTTATTTAAAGTTATGATAGGTAGAGCAAGAGCT
>Ga0208985_1000016_pt1 | contig 16019 bp, 11 predicted proteins | sample MedBloCARef_O1_FD_187853 | JGI IMG/M metagenome (GOLD analysis project Ga0208985, IMG submission 187853) | Forest soil microbial communities from El Dorado National Forest, California, USA - Mediterranean Blodgett CA Ref_O1 (SPAdes) (version 2) | ecosystem: Environmental > Terrestrial > Soil >...
GACAAAATAGGAACAACGTATTTAATTATATTAATTATTATAAATGTAATATTAATATTATTTTATATATTTGTGCTAATATTTGCTAATGTAGAATTAAGTAATAATATCGATGCTTATATTGATGTTCATTTAAAAATGAACAAAGGTGCTATGATGTTATTATTAGTGAACTCTAATTTTATTGTAAATAAAAATAAGATAGATAAATTTAAGTATTTTAATGTATCGAGTATCTTACAGAAAAAAAACAAACAAAAAACAAAAATAAATTCTATGTGGGATGCTATAAATCCAGATGAATTATATAAAAAAATTAGTGCAAATAACAATATAAGAAGAGTAAGAAAAGTATATATTTGAAGAACAATAGTGGGAAGCCCTTTTGGAACGCTTAGTGTAAGACAAGATGGTTTAGTAAGTGGAAATGTAGGGGCGAGATTTGTTTCTAATATAGCATCTAATAATATTAAAGTTAAAGATCTTATTATTAGTCCTGTAGGTTCCGAAATAAAAAGGAATGATAGGTGAGGTAAGAAGTGGGGGGTATAATAGTTATTTTAATAATTATATTAGGTTAGGAAGTATATCAGAAATATTAGCTACAGATATGGAAAATGAAAAGGAATCAGGTGTATTAATTAAAAGATTTAGTTCTAATGTTTTAAATAAGTTAGAGAAGGGAAAAGTTTATAGAATGTTAGTTAGTGTCAAATATGAGAAGGGTGGAATTGTCAAGGGAAGTAGTCCGATGAAGAGTACAATGATAGGAGCTAATATTAATTGTCTACACCTTATATCAAAAATACAAAGAGAACTACGAAGATTTGAAATTGAATATGAATTAGAGAATTATAGTGGAGATTGTTTTGTTGGATGGAAAGAGTGGCTTTCTCATGAGTAATTTGCTAAGGGTGTTACAGAAGAAAAGGTTAATGAAAGGTTAAATGAAGTTATAGAAGAAGAAATAAAATCAAAAAATAAATATACAAAAATAAGTAAAAACATGATTGAAGGTAAAGGTTTTGAAAGTATTAATAATTTGATTCCTTTATTTAATAGCGTAGTTAGTGGAAAACAATATAAAAAATTATCAGAAATATAAGTGAAAGGAATATGAAAAAGAAAAGGAATGAACTGTGATAGTGAGAGATTAAATTTTGAATTGGATTGGAAAGGGCTTAAAATTTATCAACGTGAATTTAATAAGGAGAATAAATATAATTCGATGTATCAAAACATGAAATTTAAGATTAAAAATGTATATTTAGTTAAGGATGATACACTGTTATTTGTTTATGATTATAAGGATTCGAAGAAAATTGTAAGATATAATTGTATAAGTGATTATAATAGTTGGTTTGAGGTTAAAGATGCATGGAGTGGCCTGGAATACTAGTACACTAGTTGGATGGATACTTTAATAAAAAAATCTAAAGAAAAATTTATTAGAGAAGTTTAACCTTATAAATTGTTTATAGATAATAAGACAGGTAAAATAATATATTTAGAGAGATCTTATCAATTTCCTGAAATTAAACTTCCTTATTCCGATAAAAGATATAATAATAAAATTGGTAGTTTAGATCTGGAAACTCTTGTTATTTCTAATGATAGATTAAATAATGAATATACTAAAGATGATTTAACAGAGGATATTAATGGAAATTATTCTAATATAGATGAATTCATTGAAGAGGGGACAGGGAAATTATATGTGTATGCTGGAGGTTGAAAATTAAATAATGTAGATGGAAAAATTAAGGACAATGATACACAAATGTTTATAATTGATTATAAAAATATACATAATTCTAACGAGTTAATTAAAGTTATGTTTGAAAGATTATTTAAAAATGATGTGATTGGGTATACACTGTATGTACATAATTTAGGAAGATTTGATGGAATATTTTTAATCAAGGAATTAGCTAAATTAGATTACAAGATATCAGCGTTATGGAATGATAATGCTCTATTAAAAATTAAAGTTTCAGATAAAGAAAGTAAACAGAGTATTACAATACTTGATAGTATAAATTTATTACCACAAAAATTAGAGAAATTATTAGAGAAGTTTAATTGTAGTGTTAAAAAAGGAGTATTTCCACATTTATTTGTGAATAGTAATAATTTAATTTATATTGGGGTAAAACCAGAGTTTAATTGCTATTCTTACAGTAATATTAGTGAAGAGGAATATAAGAACTTAAATAACGATTGAAATCTTAAAGAGGAATGTTTTAAATATTTAAAGAGTGATGTTGAGGGCTTACTTGAAGTTATGAATAAGGTTAGTGAATATTATTTTAAGGAATATAAGTTTAATATTACTAATGTATTGACATTACCTAGTTGAAGTTTAGGGATCTTTGGTATTAAATTCTTCGATAATGAAAAATATAGTATTAAAATGATTAAAGGGCCATTGGAAAAATACATTAGAGAATCTTATTTCGGAGGTAATGTTGGAGCTTACGCTAATGAAAGTAAGGGGGTACTAGGGAAAGCTTATCATTATGATATGAATAGTCAATACCCAGCTGCTATGTTAAATAAAATGCCTATTGGTAATCCTGTATTCAGTACAAATACCAACTTAGACTATTATTCTGGTTTTGTTTATGCTGAGATAACACCACCAAAAGAGGAGAAATTAAAAAATCTATATATTCAATATAGAGGTGATAAGGGGAGAGTTATATGCCCTAGATCTAGCTTTATAAGATGAATAGATAGTATAGAGTTAAAAAGTGCAATAAATGATGGGTATAAGGCTAAAATAATCTGTGGTATTACTTTCCCTGATAGTGAGAAAGTGGATTCTTAAAATTTATTTAAGAAATATGTAGAACATTTTACGATAAAAAATTAAATGCTAAAGATCAAATAGAACGAGAAATTGCTAAATTATCACTAAATTCACTTTATGGTAAATTTGGACAAAAAGAAATTGAAAGTAGAATTAAAGTTTTAGATAGTAGTGAGGCTACTAAATTAGTTACAAAATATCATTATTCTTATTTATCCGATATTGGAAATGGATTAGTTTTAATGAAATATTCAGCTAGATTAAATGAAAAAATTAGAAGATTATATAAAGAGGAGGAGGTGGAATTAGATCAAAATTTCATTTCTAAGAAAAGAGGTATTATTTCTGCTGTACAAATATCTAGTAGAATATCTGCATTAGCTAGAGTTTCTATTAATAAATATAAAAATATGGAAGGTAATAAGTTATATTACACTGATACTGATTCATTAATTTTAGAAAATAAACTACCATCCAATATTATTGGACCTGAATTAGGAAAATGGAAATTAGAAGGTGAATTAATCAAAGGTATATTTGTAAGACCTAAATTATATATCTATGATGATTTAAATGGTAAGGTTAAAAAGGTAGCAGCTGGTGTTAATGCAAATGATTTAAGTTATCAAGATTATATTGATTTAATTAACGGAAAAGAGGTAACTACTCAAAAATTTAAAATGATTGTAAATTGGATGGATCTAGAAATAAAAATGATTCAGCAGACTATAACTTTACGTAAGAAAATGTCAAAATATAGCCCCCCTCCAAATCACAAGTAGATTATTTGAAATAGAAATAAAATTTAATTTATTTTAGCTTTTGCTTGGCCTATGTATTTTGCCGGGTGCGCCTTAGCGTAACATAAAGGGTTGTAGCTCAGTTGTACAACTAAGCAAGGGTTTGTATTCTTATAATTATAGTTATAAAAATCAGAACAACAGGGAAACAACAGGAAAAAGGAGATGGGGGTCCTGTAACTTTTTATTAAAATAAATCAAATCAATAAAATATCTTAATTGTTCCTCTATTGAGGACTTGTAACTAACTCTCCTCTAATAAATAAATTCAAAATCAAAAAATAACAAAAATATCCAAATTTCCCCTAATAAAATAAGTAACTTCATTCCTCCACCAATGTTGGTGCTGCAAGTGATTTTATCCTTAAATTAATTACTCCAAATTCCTCTATCTTTCTTACTTTATTTCTACACCTCAGAGAGTCCTTCAACATAAAATAAAAATTTACTCTCTGATTTTTCCCTCTATCATGGTGCGTCGCAATATATTTATGAAATAACTAATATTTTTTAAATAACTAATTAGTATTATTACTCCGTTGTAGGTTGGTCCTTAAGCAATTTCTCCTAAATATTTATCTTAAGTTAGTTGTCCTTCTATAGAAAAGTTGTAACTAAGCATTCTCTAATAAATTAAAAATCTGACTACTCCCTCTATAGAGGAGCCAGCCGCAACCCTTTTTATCCCTATTCAATAATTATCTTAGTTATCCAGCTAGCTGTTTGATAAGTAAGTATTATCTAATCAATAATAACCACATTAATTAACCGCTGGTGGGGGTTCGCGACATACAATTAAAATCATTACTCTTTCTTTATCTATATTAATTCCTTCACCTCCTGTTGTTCTTATTTTTTTTATCAGAATACAAACAAGCTAGTATATAAAGTCAAAAGCAAGGGGAGGTGTGTCCTGCAACATATTTTCTCTATTAATAATATTAATAAACATCATCCCACTTTTTATAATTGTGCCTCGCAACATATTAAATAAATATTACTAATTCTTTAATTCTTCACCTGAGGTGTAGCCGCAAGCTATTAATTATTTTAACTAAAACATTAGTATTCCAGCGCCTTATGTTCTTAATTTTAGTTTTTCAAATAAGAATACAAACCTAGGCTAGGCTTCAACAAAGTAGCACCTAAGTCAACAGCTCGCAAGGGAAGGGACCTGTGATTTTTCCTATGCCCGAAGGGTCCTAGACCAGAGGGGGGGGTGTAGTTTTGATTATTATACAAATAAGAACAATGTTGCGCAAGCGAAGGCACAGGGGCAACAGGGAAAAAGATGTAATGGTAATTATTGATTGTATATACTAGTTGTAATTTTTATCTCTTATTTTTATTGTCTTTAGTAATTTCTCAGTTAGTTGCTAAGTTCGAAAAATCGTCAAATTTTCTTGTCAAATTTTCTCGTTGTTCAAATTTTCTTGTTTTTATCCAAACTCTTCTTGTTGTAAAACCCTCTTACAATGTTACCATTAATTTAATATCCTATCTCCTTATAAAACAAGTTAATTATAGCCCGTTAATAAATTAATGCCTTTTAGTTTTAAGTTATTTTATGATAGAATGGAAGGGTTTGATTGTTCTAGTGATATTAATCTTACCAATTTTTTCTTTGCCTCCTGTGGATGAAATGTCAAAAGCTGATTTTATTTCGACATCACAAATTTGATTTCTTGCCAGTATAAATTCTGGACCTGTTAATAATAATAACCGTCAGGGGTAAACTTTGGTTTTTTATCAATGTAACATGGAATAGAGGGTAATTCACACTTTAAGGGAACTTAAAATTCCATTAATAATTAAATACCTCTTTAACAATTGTTCAGAGCTCCACTTTTTTTTGCTGACTCGGGGTATGGCTCTATCAACGTACCACAGCACAGAATAGTCTGGAAGACTTAAATGCGTCATTGCAAAGGTATACGCTGTTGTCAAATCATAATCGAATCAATTCGTTTTCCTTTCGGCCACGAACAAACAACTTTAAATTTTACCACCTTTATAGTTCCCAATGCCAATGTAATAACTGAAACTTAAATGCCAGCTAATGTCTCATGAGACTAATACCCTTCGGGATTTTTAGTTCATCACTGTTACTCAATAAGTATTCCCCATATTTTTGGTAATGGAAATATATTTCGAAAACTTCTGTTCACTTATCAAATACACAAATTCTACCCAATGATGAAAAAGTTATCGGTACACACAACGGTTTTATACTAAAATAAAATACTTCAAAGAACAAAGCATGTTTCAAGGTTAGGGCTCATATCTTTGTGCATATTATTTAAAAGATTTCTGACGCCTTTTCAATAAGCCGTTCATTTTTGTCTTTATCTTCCTTTTTTGTTTGTTTGTTTTTGTTTTTTTTCTTTATACTCCTGAGAGTTGACTATTTTTGAGAAACCAGCCTCACTTTCGTACAGTTTTCCTAAAGTCGCTAAATTTTTTAATCCTGATGGCATAAGTAAGGGTGTCTCTAAATATATAATTTTATACCTTCGATGTTTAAAGCTTTTCCAAGAGTAATGTTTTATCTCCCTACATTGTTTAAATCATATATACTCATAAAAATCAACTAAAATTGATAGCTCTGCATCAAAGTAGTGTGCGCAAACATAGTTGTTTTTCACAGCACTAAGAGAGATTTGATCTGGGTTGTAAAAAGTCACTTAAGTTCTACACCGTGGCTTGTTATTGGTTTTTATACCTAGTCATTAACCAATTAAAATCAGCAAAATAATTACTTGTTGCAAACTGCTCTATTATGTGTTTGAAGTCTTATTTAACCTGATTAGATGCTTCTTATTTCGATAACTTAACTAATTATTTTAAAGAATAACTTTTTTAGGGTAAAGTATTTTTTGTTTTTGTTTGTTGTTTTTTTTAGTAAGCGCTGTTAAGGGCCACGCGAAAACCATTTTATCCTTTTTAACAACTTCAAAGAAAGTAACGCCCTCTAATTTATGTAATAAGTAAAGCAATTCAAATTTTATTTTATCAGGAGTTAAATATTTAATTTTATTATCTTTTCAAAATTTTAGTTGATTTTTCTGCCTGTATCTTTGCTTTGTTCAATATCAAATCTTTATTTGGTAGTAGGTATAAAGTGATGACCTCCTAAGTCATTGGCTGGTCGTAGGAGATATAAAATGTCTTGTACAGAGTATCTTGATTAGAGTTCTTGTTTGCACAGCTGTTTGTATAGAAATCAATTCATTTAAAATTTATTTGGATTATTATTTTATACTCCGTATCGAAACCTGCGTAAGTATTTTTGATTATGGTGATTCCTCTTTGTTGTAATTGGATTCTCAAATAGGGGTCAAATGATTAAATTAAGGAAAGTCTCATAGTTTCTAAGTCAAAAAGTTCGTCTAGACCTTTGTTATAAAAAGTAACACTTCTTAATATTACTAACTCTTTGTTGATTATATATAATAAATTTACATTAGGTAGTTAAACCAGAGAGAGTATGTCTTCATACTCGATAAAATTTCTTGAGAATTTGTTTTAAAACCTAAGACCTTAGATTATTTATTTTTGTTTGTGTGCTTTAGCCTTGCTTTAGCTTTTGTTTTTTTTACATAATGTGTTATTAAATTTTGGTTGGTATGTAACCTTTGTGATTTAGTACTTTAAATTTTTTAACGGATATCGTAACCAATAGATAAAAATCATGAGGCTTATAAATAGTGGCTATTATTATGTATCATGTATCCTACAATATAAAACTTTGAAGTTTAACCCTAACAAAATTAGATTGGTGTTCTTGGAGTTATTAACGGTATTACGGTCTATTACCTTATAAGGGTACGCTCTTTTAAAGGGATATCAGTAGACTCTTGAAATGAAGGATTGCCGGAACTCATTGTTGTGTTGTAAAATAAATGATCGATGCTATCTATTAGCTAATGTAATCGATAATGATTGGATATAGGAGTTTGGCCTAGGAAACAACACTGACATAGTGCAAAGGAAGTCATAAAGAACAAAAGAGCTATAGTGACAATTTAAAATACTAAACTAAACTAAAGAATTAATACTAATCCACTACTTAGTGAGTGGGACTCAACTAGTCCATACGAACTAAGGATATTGTAGTTGTATTATAAGTAATACTTCAGTATAGTTTCGATTATCCATTATTATATTCTATAAGAAAGAAAGTAAACTACCAAATAAAATAATTCAAATAAAGAATCCTATCTAACTAATTCCCTGCTGAGGAGCAGTCTATAGACAAGCGATCGATCTAGATCAATTAAAGATATTATTATTCTATTAATAACTAAATAATTTAATTTTACTATTTACTAGTTAATCAGACTACTTAATAATTACTACGTACTAAGACTATCTACTAATTACTAGATAATAAATCATTATTAAATTAATGAGAGTACTAATTTTTTACTATTTACTACAGACTACTGACTAATTACTTCATAGTACCTAATTAAGAGTATTTAGTATTTACTACTAAGTAGTTACTAAATAACAAATATACTATTAACTAAATAACATTGTATTTAATCTAGGGGAGCACTAGGTAGAGTATGCGAGTCCTAGATATATTCCCATTTAAGATATAATTAATTTCATAGTCAATTAATAATTAATAATTTGAAGTATAGTGATATAATTCCTACAAGAATAATGAATAAAATAATCTACCAGTCTTCAATTAAGACTAATAACTACTGTGAGTTTTGGAGTCTATCGTCTTTCTAAGTTAGGATACTCTAGTTGTATATTTAACTATTGTTGTAGTATAGCAGCGACTCTAAATAATTGTATTTTTTTTCTAAATAAACAAAAAAGTAATTCATAAATCTAACTATTAGTTATTGGGATATCTTTAGTCCTCTATAACAATTGATAATCTCTTGTATACTTCTTCAGTATTACTTGAAGTATAGTTTCGAGTATAATTAATTAATTATCTACTACCATAACTAACAGAAATAAATTAAATTCATCACATCTAACTAACTTGTGAGGAGGGAGTCTAGTAGTCAGACTAAGTACGGTTAATCTAAAGTATTACTATTAATATTAAGGATAGTTTCGAGTATCAATTAATTATTATAATATTCATTCAGTATGTAAGAAAGAAAACTAAAAAATTAAATTAAATAGTCTCTAACTCCGTGAGTGCTGCCTTTAGTGCTACGAACGAGAGATATACTTAATAATAATTATTCTTTACTAGGTGAGTATCTACTAAATAATCAATAATAAATAGTATTAACTCGTAAGGAGCAGTCTCTTAGGGATGCGAACGAAGTAGCTAACAAAAATAGAAATTACTACGTACTACGTAACACTATCTAATTAACTACATAATTGTGAGGAGCTGCAGTATAGCAATGCGAGTCACTAGATAGAATTAAAATACTAACTAAATAAGAAAGAACTAAATTAATCTGAAATACTGAAAGATCCAGAATCATCTGTTAGGTCTAGTGACACAAGTAAATAATAACTACAGAAATTAATAACTAACTACAGAAATTAATAACTAACTAAATAATTAATTAAATACTAAATTATTCTAAGTACTAGCGTTATTCGTTTGCGCAGTCTAAATACAGCTAACTCTCAATATACAATGAAATTAATATATAATTAACTAAATTAATAAGTAATAGAACTAGAATAAGGTAATAACTTGAAGGTATACTATCAACAATAATTAATAATTAAATAAAATCATAACTAAATAACTAAATAAAATAAAATAAATAATTACTAAATACTAATAACTAATTACTCTTTGAGGAGCAGCTTGTGGCATGCGACGATCTAGAGAGATAAAATATACTAATGACTACTGACTAAATACTAAACTACTCAATACTAATTAACTAATTACTAAAGACTAGTTTCTCTCAATACTACTGACTATCCAGTAAAGATTAAGACTACAGACTAAATACTAAAATATATGGTGAGTCGTATAGAGGAATTCGAGCCCTATATATATTAAATTAAAATTAATATATAAATTAATCACTAATTTCTGAATAAATAATAAATAAAGAACCAGCAATAACAGTAATTCATTAACCGCAAGTATCTTGGTGCTATAATATATAATTATACATTAGTTAAAGAATAAATCACTATGTTCGTGAGTTGGACAAGGAGTCCTAACGAACTAAGGATAATCTAGGTTTTGCAGTATTGTTGTATGCTACGAGTATCAATTATTATAATATCTTAACTAAACTAAAGTAAGATAGAAGAAAAGAAATAATGAAATTACTAATTAATTAAGTGAGAAGCACTCGATAGAGAATGCGATATCACAATATACAATGAATTTAATATAGAAATAAATAAATAAATAAATTAATTACTAAGAAATAAAGATAGATTAAGTAATAACTGGAGTAATAACAGGAAGTATATTGACATAATTAATGAATAATTAAATAATTAATAACTAAATAACTACTTTAAATTTACTAATTACTCTCTAATTATTGAAGTTAGTACGGAGCAGTCTTTTTGCATGCGACCGTTCGAGATATAGTTATACTAATCAATACTAAAGACAAATATTCAGAACTCAATACTAAATTACTAAATAATAAGGAGTAGTGGGTAAATACTATTGAGTCAATAACTATGAACTCTTTGAGTGAGTAGCCTCTAGACATGCTAGAACTAGATAAATAAATTATATAGAAACTAACTTAATAATATTAACTAAATAATACAGATATATATAAATTAAATAAATAATATTAACTAATTACTAACTCTTTGAGTGAGCAGTCGGGTTTAACTGAGAGTGAACTAGAGAAATAATTATATAGAAACAATTAAGTACAGCACTTTGACCTTAATTCTTAGCAGTAATAAGTCCTACCTACCTAAGAAGATAACTAACTACATAAATAATAAATAAATATATAAACTAAATAAAGTCTAAAATAACTAATAAATACTAAGTAAATACTAATTAACTAATGACTAAATACTAAAGACTAAATACTATTGACTACCTATCCAGGTGCCTGAGTACTCGGTAGAGAATTCGCCCTCTAATTCTTAATATTAGTTTGTTATATTGTACTATCTATTCTATACTAAATAATACTATAGTATGCTAGAATAATCCACGCAGTGTAGACACTAATATATTACTTCTTTAAAAAACTTAACTAATTATTTTAAAAATATTATTAATAATTTAAATAGAATTAATTTACCTGTAAATTGGGAAACACCAGAAGGATTGAAACTAAAATATCAACAAATAAAATTTTATTCTAAACCTATAAAAAATAAATTAATCCAAAGTAGTAATCCTAGAACTATATCTATACCTACAAATAAAATAGATAAAGTCAAAATGTTAAGATCTTTTATGCCTAACTTTATACATTCTTTAGATGCAAGTAACGTTCATTTATTGATTAAGGATTTATCTGCAACAGTTAAAATACCTTTTTATATAATACACGATTGTTTTGCTAGTACACCAAATAATATTGAATTATTAGAAAGTAAAGTTAAAAGGGCATTTATTGAAAATTACTTTAAAGATGCAGGATATTTATTAAAAGCTCAAAATAAAATTATTAAACAAATTAGGGATAGCTTTGAGATAATTATTGAAAATGGTAAAGAATGTATAGAAATTGAAACAACTACAAAGGATAAAGAATATTTTGAATTACCTCAACTTCCTAAAGCATTTAAAAATAATAAATTAAATGATTTTGTTAAAGGATTATTACAATCTAAATATTTTATTGGAGAAATACCCTATTGAATAGCTTTAAATTTACCCAAATTCTTCTAACTTTTATCAATACATCAATTATTATTCTTTCCTTGTTATTGTTTTTGTTCTTCTTGAAGTATCAAACTAAATACAAAAATAGCAGCTTTAATTACTAACAAAAATTACAATTGCTTCCATCGCTTGTGAATTGTAGAAGCCTTGCCTCCACTCCCTTGGTTTTTATATAACAGAGTACTCAAAATTTTAACACTTTTTTGTTGGGGCTTAAAGAAGATCAGAGTAGCGCTAAAGGGGAAGGAGAAGGTTTAGACTAGGACTTAATAAGGGAGCGAAATAAAAAATTGTAACACAAAACTTTAAATTGTTCAAGAAGAGTTGAAAAAAACAACAAACAAAAACTGCATAAAAACAAACAGTGCGCCACCGAGTCCCATAAAGCTAAACAGTCCTCTATTAATGGGAACAAAACAGGACCTAAAATTTTAATAAGGAACAGCACAAAGAGATAATTAAAGAAAACTTAAATAAAGTACTAACAAATACTCACAATAATACTCCAATGTTTACTCCTAAGTATTTTCCAAAGTATTTCCTACGTAGGGGTAATGGTTTAGGTAAAGACCGTAGACTAATCCCATGGACTTATTAAAGATCTTTCAAAGAAGGGTATAAAGACCGTAGGCAATATAGAGTTGTAAGATCAGGAGAAAACGAATATAACATATAACAAATCCGACTAAACTTATCGAACACATTAATACTGCTCTTATAATAGCGAACAGACATATACCTTTAATTAAAGGTATGGCCTTAGCCAATATATATTTTTTACTATTTTGTTATACATACTTATATTATTTAGGGGCAAAGATGAATTACAGTGCGAATTAGGAACGATTTATCCAGAAGACGCTTGTTTTGGAAGTAGGGACGAAGGAAGAAATTCCCTTGGAATAAGAAATTACCAATGTTGTTGAAATAGCAATTTTATGGAACAAACAATTTACATTTTCCAAGTTACAATTTGACAATTTTGCCTACTTGTTGTTTTAGCGAAGAGAACTCACATTGTTTTTGAAGACTGAGGTTTTGAGACACAAGTTTGGGATAAAATTGGAGGAATTACTAGAACGAGAGACGATAAAAAAAGAAAACTTACATTGAACAAACTTTTACAAAGCAAGAAAGCAAGCAGGAAAAGCTTAAAAAGAATATTGACAGGAGATAGAAAATAAAAAAGAGACAGAGAGAGAAACCTAAGCAAGCAAGGGGGATAGCCAAAGCAAGCAATAAAAAGATCTAAAGAATTTAAGCAAGTAAGATTTGAAGACTGTAAGCAAGCAAGAAAAATTGTAAGAAAGCATGTAACTCTTAAGTCTTAATACTCTAAACCAAACTATTAAAGAAGTAAACCCTTAAAGCAAACAAGAAAATTGTAAGATTTAAAGCAAATAGGAGTGTAAACAAAAGCAAGATAGCAAGGTTGTAACTAAAGTTTAGAGTTATTTTTAAAGTTTTTTTAGACCCTGTTCTTTCTCTATTATCTATTCTCTATAACTGTATTTATATCTCTATCTCTAGTCGATATCACTCTCCCCTAAGTGAAACTAATTACACAAGACTCAATCTAAACTTAATCTTATTTTCTTTCTAATTTACATTAGTTTAATTCATTATTGTTTACTTTAGTATATTTTTACATTATTTTACATTATTATATTTATTATATTTTAGTTTATTTTATTTTACTTTAAATTATACTACTACTACTAATTTCAGTTTAAATTCTACTACTGTTTTATATTTTTGTTTACTTTAACTATTAACTTAAATATTAATTATTACATATACAAAATATTTTTAATTATACAGGTAAAGGTAAAGATAAAGGAAATTGGAGTCTTAGAGCTTATACTATAAAATATTGTGAGCAAGTTTGTAATAGTTTATATCCAAAAATAGAAAATTTTAAAAATAATATTTTAGATAAGTTTAGGTTAGATGTTGTAAGTTGTAAAATATACTACTTAATCTTCTCTAGCCTTTGCTATATTTATATCTAATTTTTATTAAAAAGGATAAAATTTCTATAAACGTCTGTAAATTATTTAATCAACTGAAATAATGTTATACTTGAGGGGCCGTGGTTGTTTATAAACCTTTACTTAACAAAGGAGAAAAATATATAGAGATGATGTAAATTATTTAGGGTTATTTATACACAGCTACTATGAAATATTTTTGTTGTTTTTTTTAATTTGCCTATGGGAGCTCATACTAGTATTTGAAGGGATATTTATTTAATTGGACCGGATTTGGATATAACTTATGGAATAAACTATTTGTTTCTTTAAAATTGAGGTAGATGCACTTAAGGCTATGAAAATACCATTACTTCAAACTAGATTAAAAACTAAAGACGGTTATAGAACTGTAGCACCAATAGATACTTGGACTGGTACTTAATTTTCCGAATAGAATTCTAATGCTAAAAATTATGGGTATAAGTTCAAAATCTTATGCGGATATTTATTTGAAGAATCTAATATTTTTAGTGAATATACAGATTTTTTTATACTTTTAAAGTTAATAGTCAAACCAATAGTCCTGATTATAGAATATCTAAGTTATTATTAAATACTTATATGGTAGTGTTGGTCTGAACACTAAAAATGGAAAGTCTTTTAATTATAGCTAAAGAAGATACTTTAAAATTAAATACTCAAAGAGTGATTACAAACGTTATTGATTTAAAAATGGTAAGGAATTAGTTTCATTCTTTGATGATTATGTTTGGAATTTAGACTCAGAAAAACAAAACAAAACAAAACAAAAAACAAAACAAAAAAACAAAACAAAAACAACAAAGTCTTAATTTATCACTAGCTTTTGCAGCAGCTGTTACGGCTGGCGCTAGAATAACTATGAGTAAAATTAAAACTAGAAATGATTTTAAATTATATTTCTCTTATACTGTTGCTATTGATATAGATATAGACAATAGATATAGATAAGCTTTAGAACCTAAATTTATTGGGCCTTAATTAGGAAATATGAAGCTTGAGCACATTTTCGATGATGCTAGATATTTAGCACCTAAAGTTTACGGAGGAATAAGGCCATCTGATGAAGATGTTAAAATTAAAGGATTACAAAATCCAGTTTCATTTAATCAATTAAAACTTCTTTTATTGAATAAAGATACAAATCTTTAAATTAAACAAAAATAAATAGCATAGAAATATCTCCGATGGTAATATAAAAATAATACCTGAAATTTATACATTAATGATCAATAATCAAAAAAGATCCTTAATATTTTATAATACAAATAAATTTGTAGATATTAGACCTATTATACTTAATAAAGGTAATATAGAATAAGTATTAATTTAATACTAAAACATCTAGAAAATAAAACAACAAACTAAAAAAAACAACAAAAATGCTTCCCCCTGGGGCCTACCCCCTTTTAAAGAAAATAAACAAATTTAAATTTAACTTTAACTTAATTCTTTATAGAGAATACTCCCCTGTTGCCTTTACGAGTAAAAGCAAAAGTCCTTTGCAATGAAATTGCACAGGGAGGAAACTAAGGGAATGAAATAATAATAATAAAAATTAGGGGGGGAAGTGACACTGAGGTCGTATATTACCAAGAAAAGAAAATAAAATAATATTAATTTTTGGGTTGAGAGTGAAAAGGAGAAGAAGAAGACAAAGAACCAAACCAACTTTATTTTTTCACACCCCTTTTTATTAAAGTAACTTGCAGCGACCTTTGCTTTTTACTCGCAACTTTTGTTCTTAGTTTTATTTAAATAAGAATACTCAGTTGTTGGTTGGGTTACAGCCGACCACCGGGCTTGCTTGCGCTCGTTTACGAAATTAGCGCATATGCTAGGGTGGTCTGTGGCGAGGGAAGGAAAATGTTTTTAATCTGATTCTAAAACTAAAAATAAAATTCTAGCAAAAAAGTGTATGGTGGAATATAATATAACCCCCAATAATAATCCATTAAGTAAAGGGGATTTAAATAGTAAAAATAAAAATAAAATGGTTTAAATTATTAATTTAATTTTTATTTCTTAATTTTAATAAACTATCTAGAATAATTAAGTTTTGATTCCGTAATAAACAAGCAAGAAAGAAAAACAGACCAATAAAATTAAACAAATTAAACACAAGAAAGCCTCAATAGAGACATATACTAAAGTAGTGTTTTTATAATAATTAATAAATTTTTGTAACTTAGGATATCTATTCTCGTAATCTCCCTTGTGAATGAGGATGTATGTAACCATAAAACACAGTACATTTATAAAACAAATTAGAGCAACTAAACTTAATAATAAGACGCCATAAGAAACTTGGATTAAACTAGACGCTGTATCCTCAACATTAAGATTTAATTGAGAAAATATAAAACTAAAAAAAAAAGATTGAGTTATTTGAATATTTGTGTTTACTTTAAATTGGTTAATTATTAAAAAAACACGGTTACTTAGCTGCTGTATTATTATCGGAATTCGACTCAATTTTGTAGTATCATTATCTTTTATTTTATCTTCCTTTGTTTTCTCTTTGTCTTTCTCTTTGTCTTTATCTTTGTCTTTATCCTTGTCTTTATCCT
>Ga0208985_1000017_pt1 | contig 15599 bp, 12 predicted proteins | sample MedBloCARef_O1_FD_187853 | JGI IMG/M metagenome (GOLD analysis project Ga0208985, IMG submission 187853) | Forest soil microbial communities from El Dorado National Forest, California, USA - Mediterranean Blodgett CA Ref_O1 (SPAdes) (version 2) | ecosystem: Environmental > Terrestrial > Soil >...
GTATTAGTATCAAAAAAAAAAAAAAAAGAAGATATACGGAGCGGACGCCTAGCGGACTTCTCGCTCTCTAAAAAGATCAATACTTACTATTTATTTATTTATTGTTTTGATAAACATGTATTGAGATATAATCCTACATTGGAATAAACAGAGTATTAGCATCAAATATATCAAACAAATGAAGATATACGGAGCGGATGCCTAGCGAGCTTCTCACTCCCACAAAAGATCTACACTTACTATTTATTTGTTTATCGTTTTGATAAACAAGTGTTGAGATATGATCCTACATTGGAATAAACAGGGTATTAGCATCAAAAATATTGAAAAAATGGACGCCTAGCGGGCTTCGTACTACCAGAAAATATTTATACTTACTATCTATTTATTTTTCAATGACCAGGTGTTGAGTCGTGATCCTGCATTCGTATAAACAAAGTAATAGGATCTAAATTAATAAATAAATTTAGAAAGAAGGAGCATCTAGCGGACTTCTCACTCTTAGAAAAGACTTATACTCACAACAAAGATATATAAACACCCAGGAGACTTATGACGTCTCGTGTTTCAAGCCTCAGCGCTGCTACTAGGTAGTGCTGATTCAAGCCGCTGAGATGGTTTGGTGATAGTCTTATGAGGTGTCATGTTTCGAGCCCTACTGCTGTACTGATTCGGCTCGCTGAGATGGTCTGTAATAGTCCGTGATAAGATAGATGTATTGAAGTAAGAGAAGAAAAAAGAAAAACAAAGATAAAAAACATACTTTGAGGGCTCTCGAAACGTATCACGTCCTTTTCCTCTATCGCCCGTCAACTCTTTCTCTTGCCCTGTTCTTCTTTCGCTGAAATTAACGAGGAACGATCAAATAAATAAAAAAACGTTCGCCATTTGTAGGCGCAAACCAGCCTTAAATGCTGGCTTTGATGTTGTCGTCAACATCGTTGGTCAAAACCTCTGTCTAAATACAACAACATGTGATCATAAATATTGATATTTGATTGTTCAATGTTAATGATGCAAACAATTAATAACAATAGTTCTTCGTCGATAAGCTGTTGATCCTTGTTTTCATATCTTCTCACGTGACTTTCCTTTTTTACTTCCTCGCTTAAAACTCCGAAACTTGCCTCTTAAACCCCTTCCACCATCATCACTTGTTGGAAGGGAGTTTTCTGATCAACAGTTCCGTCGACGCTTGATATTTGCATTATCAAGCATTTACAGAACTATTAATTAGGATGCTCCTGAACCAAGTCAGTAGAGAGATGGAATATTTCAGTTATAATTCCATGCAATTTCTTGTAGAAATTGCTTGAAATTTTGACTTAAGTTAAATGTATTATTTGCTTGAATCACTACATTCTTTATTCTCCTCTCTAGATAATGTTTTCTAAATTCTCTAAAAATTAATAACAATAACAATAACAATAATATATATTTCTTTAATAATGCTGTTAATTTCCATGTGAACAAAAGAGCTTTAGTTTCTTGAACAAAAAATGCATGATCTTGCAAGGACATTATACCATTGATTTAACTGTGAGAGGGAGAGGAGGAGGCATTTGCATGCTTTTCGTGGGTTATCTCTTTTAAGTCGTTGTTGATTCTTAAGCGATGTAAATTTAAGATTATTAGATAGATTCATCATTCTTCTTCAAAACAACAAACACATACGAACGAAGAACGACTCAGAAATATTTATTAACAAACAAAAAAAAAAAAAGCAACAATTTTTTTTAGAAACTACTACGGATAAATTTATCGAACGAAGATATAAGCGATATACACCCGAATACCCTCTTTATTTTTTCTTATCGCTCCCGCGACGACGAAAACAAGAATTCAAGAGGAAAGATATTGAGAGTCTTCCCTTTCTGACAACGCTGTAAAGTATAAATATAAGCATCAGAAACTCAAATAGTGCATGATAGTTTGGAAGCTTTCTTACCAATATCCTCATGATTGAACTGGGAAAAAAGCCCACGGAAAAAGCGATCATCAGCGTTCGTTTTGCCTTTCTCAACAAAATTGTCACAAGAGCTTCTTTCTGCTGGTATTTCGCGTTGACTGATCTTGTAGCCACTAAGATCGCAATCCAAATCGTATGTCTCCATTTCATGACTTTCATCATCGTGAACTTTCTCTTCTTCAGCAGCCTTGTCTTCAAGCCACGCATCCCGCGCAGAATCGAGTGAAAACAGCGCAAGTTGAACTTGACGATTCACTTCTTCAAACCTCGATAATGCTGTGCATCCGCGTTCATCTGCAGCGCGTTTATACTTCATAATCTGTCGTCCAATATGAACAACAAACGGGATAAAGATCATGTGATGCGCATCGATATCATCTTCTTCTAATTGGGCACTGGAGAATGAAAAATTTTCGAAAAACCATTCAAGAAGGTCGAGTAAAATACCGCGAGTATAGCATAGATGATGACGTTCGACAACAGGAATGGCATTAAGGTCGAAATTATCGTGGCATTTCTGGAGGGCCGTAGGATCATCTTTATGAGTCTCGAAGGACCATTGATACGTCCTCTCGTCAAGAACGTTTAAATAGATTCCCATCGCAACTAGAGCTAACAGATCCCTAGCGTCGTCTAAGGACAAAAAGGATAACAAATGACTTCGATCGCTGGAATCATTTACCACGTAAGCGTTATGCATATAATGCGCGATGCGACGAATAAACATCGTGAATGGTGGGTTTTTACCCTCGGTTAGCAGTGACGGCAGAACGAAAGAGTGGATTCGTCCCATTAGAGTTTCGTAGAGTGTATGGGATGAGAGGAAAAATCCGCCGGTGACGATTGTATTTTCCAGCGATATAACGACATACGGAGTGTTTGGTCGCAGAACGCTATACAATAATCTTAGCAATATTTTACTACTGATCAAGTTAAAGACTTACAGACGGTTACCAGGTTCCAGTCGAATAGCTTCGAAATTGTTCTCCGAGAAAAGTTCAGTATCCGAATGATCGAAATCTTGTAAATAATGGCCCCACTGAGTGAATAAATCTTTACCCCCTTCGCTATTCACATACTCGGCCGTTGCCATAATTACCAACTGACAACCTGATCGAATATCAAAAAAAATGCCAAAACCTGAAGGTGCAATCCTCCAAAATTGAACGGCATTTGCGGTAGAGACGTCAGTCCAACGAAGTGATGATTCCTCAAACGAATCATAAACGCAGTAGGGATTCAAAACTGTCTCGCGCCACGCGACGTGATCCGAAGAAAATGAACATGTTTCAGCACCAAAATAAGACCTCATTCGAATTATTCGTAATATATTTGGATTGTCGAGTTCAAGATTGTCAACGAATTGCTCAAAGATGCCATCTTTTAACTGCGGCTTGTCCGACGTTGATTGATCTTGAAATTTAATCAGCAATTTAACATATTAATTTAATTTAAGAAAGGAGAAGAGCACCTTCGATGTTCACAATTTCTTTTAAACTATTCAGAGTCATTAGCCCAGGACGATCGCATGATATGGGTGGGAGGTTGATATCAGCGATGATAATATGCTTAGACCGTAGCTCTTTTTGAAAAGATTGCGGAGACATTTGTTGAACCGTTTCGTAACCAATCGCTTTAACAGCCGATGGTTTTTCGTTTTCTGCACAAAGCATATGATCTCCAAAAGTGAACTTGCCCTCGATTTTCCGCATAAATTTGTTGATTGCTTCGATTACCTTTTCAAACTATAACCAAAAAAAAAAAAAAACCCGTCATTGAAATAATAGAAACAAACAAAAATTAATCTTCGCACGGGTGTTGTGAACGTATGTTCAAGACGTCCACCATGAACATTGAACGTATGAAAGTGAGCAGAAAATTGGGATAAATCGGAAGTATTCTGTCACAAGACCATCAATTCAGAAAAATATTAATTCTGGATAGCGTGGCCAGTTTACCTCTGAAAACGGAACATATTTCGTGGGACTCAATTTCAACATCTAATTGAAAATGTAACGCCTTTTAAAAGAAATATAATATATAAATATAAAAATAAAAATCACCCATAATTCATCGAGGTCAAAGTCTTCCACCTTTCGATAAATTTTTCCAACCATTAAAGGTAAAGTTTGAGGTGTGACTGTAATTGCCTTGGGTCTCGACATAGAAGAACTTTTTGACGTCTTCGGCTTGGATTTTGAACGACCTATACTCTTTTTCGGTGGTTTGGTTAGCGAAGTAGAAGGTATGGCCGTGTTTGTGCATTTTCTCTTTTTCGACATAAGATCTAAAGCTACAGCGTTTTATAAATTCAATAACAACAATATATGCTGAGAGACTTGAAAGCATACCATCATTGCCTTCTTGAGCGCCGCTTTCAGCTTGCGTTAACGAACTCGATTGGGATGTAGAGCTACCGGTTTGTAGTATAGCAGAGCATGGCCAATCTATTGGAAGTGTACTTGGTTTAACGGAGAAAGACGAAAGATTTAAAAGATCTTCTTTTTTGGCAGTGGAAGCTTTATTGTATTTCTTTAGTTAACCTTTTAATTATGAATAACGCAACGTACTGGGCTTAAACCATTGACATATCTCAGCGTCAAAATGGCTATAAACTTCTGGAATACGATCAACGATATTGGACGCCGCGTCGTGAACTGTTTGTACCCCTTTCGCAATATCGATAATTTCATCCCAAATTATTTTTTCTATTTCAGAAACTATGTCGGGACGGTCGTTTCCCAGCGCTTTTGAATACTTAAAAAAAAATCACTATAAATTTAATGAGAGTACCAAATTAATATACACATACTAGCACAATTTTGTGTCGCTGAGCATAAAAGCTTGATAGATGCATTTGAGCATCTTGCAAGAGAAAAATTGGGCTGATGAGTAAAGCCACTTGAAGAGGAAGTCGTAAATTGTCTATCTTCTCATTTCCTCCACCCAGTCCTTCGAGAAACGCCACAATGGAATTGGTTTCGTCGCTATTTGAAGATAATGAAGCTCTAAAAAAAACACATGCAATCCCGTTAATGAAGTTATATGTATATTAATAAATATATGTTACCAACTTTAGAACTGAATCCTTGACTTCTTGAAGCGTTCCAGGGAAATCGGGAATAATCTATAAAATTTTGTTGAATAACAAAGAGATGGTGGTACACTGAAGCAACATACATGTCCTTCTGTTTGTTTCTGTAACATATATGCGATATGGGTGGCTGCCAGCTGCATATTTATTAAAGTTTTGTTGACGTTTAGATTGGAATGTAGGTTGAACAGCGCATGTAATTGACGTGCTGGTAAATCCGGGTCCGAAGAATCTACAACTATAGCCGATTCTGATTTTGAATTCGAAAAATTTTGTCGAAACTTTTTCAAAATGTTGGTCCAATCCTCAAAAGGTCGCAGATCTCTCTATGTATCGTTAGGAAAAAAAAAGTTAACATAGACGAAAAAGGTTACGTGCCTCATTATTAAGGAAGTTTATACCCATTTGGTTGTGTAACGGTGGAGTGTCTGCTTCTCCCACCGGCACACTGACATAGGATATAACATCTAGTAACCGATATGCACAAAGCATGCTACAGAAATCATTCGATCTTTCTCTCGATCTCAACATCGAAGTTTCTCGCTTGGAAATTGCAACAGCCGACATATCAGACATAGGATCTGAGTTTACATCACGTAATAGAGCTTTCAACGGAGAGTTGTGAATATTCTGAGACTCGAGAAAAGAATCGTAATTATCGAGAGAATTTGCTAAATGCTGAACTCCATAAAAAGGAGAAAAATAAAAGAAGAAAAATCAAATTTTTAAAAAAAAGAAGAGAAAAGAAACATGACTTAGTAAACCTTCGTCGTAGATCTGTTAAATAAATGACTTACAAACGCAGGATGTTCTTCTCGAGTCCCTCCTAAACATTCGACAAGTTTTGAAGAAACCATGGTGATTACCGTAAACCATGGAAAGCTAGCAAGAAGTAACGACTTGATTCGAAATGGATTCACGATAGAAGAGGCATCGTCTGTTGATGTGGAGGGATTGTCGAGGTTGTCGACATCCATAGAATCGTCATAGGTCAAAAGCTGGTCCATAGTATGTGTGAGAGAAAAGAAACTGTTCGATAATAAGCTTTTTTCAATGTTGAATTAAGGGTAGGTTAGTAATATGATCCGTTTTGATCGGATTATATAACGTAGCAGTATACAAGCGAACTAACAGAATTTTTTTATAATCCCATTTATGCTGACCAATGTGGCATTGACTCAGACGTCACACTTTCAAAGTAGCCTCAAACCACTACCAGCTTCTTTAAGATGGGCATTCAAGACTTGTGGGCGGTACGCTTGAATCTACAATCTTTACATATATCTTGAACAAACTCTCATGCAAGCTCTTTCTACAGCATCCGAAACAAGAAGTTTAACCGTCATTGAGAGTTCAAGAAAAAATGCCACCCCGAGCGATGTTTAATCGTTGGCATTGATGCAAGGTGAATTGAAAACTTATTATATATGCTCCTCACTTACTATCTTCTCCGTATGGATGAGCAAAGCTCGCATGGCAATTGACATCAAGCCGGACAAGGCAACCAATGTAGCAAAAAAAACCCAGCAGTTCACTTCCTTTTCTACCATCTCCGCACGAAACTCATCTATGGACTCCAAGTCTACTACAGGGCGTATCTCCATGTTTGTCATCTTGTTTCAATCCCAAAACAATAGATATATGTCACCATCGCTTCTTCCTATAACAGGTGTTTCTTCTATTCCATCATTGGGACATGTACTCATGTCATCACGAGCCGTAATGCAATAGATGAAGGTACATCGACGAAAGAAGTCATATTTAATGAATTGGCCTGCAAAATGGTATACAAATCTGATGGAGACCACGTCTAGATGCAGCCACGACTGAGCACAATGCTCGCTCCTCCAAAGCATGAAATGTACTTTCTGGAATAACTAATCTTCGTTAGATCAATTCGTTTTGCAGAACGCGACTATCACGGTGTGGGCTGCAAAAAACATTAGATTGATTTTTTTTGTAGCCCACACCATGGCGATCATACTCTTTGAAGCAAAAAAAAAAAAAAAAGTTGTGACAGGTACCATCAATTTTGCAAACGGCTGCAATAGTATAATTTCGATGAAGAAGCATCTAGATGCAGCCACGACTGAGCACAATGCTCGCTCCTCCAAAGCATAAAATGTACTTTCTGGAATAACTAATCTTCATTAGATCAATTTGTTTTGCAGAACGCGACTATCACGGTGTGGACTACAAAAAACATTAGACTAATTTTTTTTGTAGCCCACACCATGGAGGTCATACTCTTTGAAGCAAAAAAAAAGTTGCGACAGGTGCCATCAATCTTGCAAACGGCTGTAATAATCCGATATTTCTCCCAGTGCTACGATAATATTTATAACTCAGTAAGGCCGACTATTTCGGTCGGCATGGCCCACTACTACCTTATATTTATTGAAATATTGTGTTTGTCAAATTCAAGCGGGGTTTTTTCTTCTTGCACACATCCTTCGTACGTCGAAGAGAAACAACTGCCTCCACATAAATGATCTGATGATACATTTTTCAATTCTTCCGAAGACATTTTTTTTTAAAATTTCACTCCATGAAAGTTTGCTAATTCCAACAAAGATGGTTTAAACATATTTTCTATTGAAGTAAGAACATTTTCTATTGGATTTAAAGTCACACAATCGTTACAACTTGAACTAGCCATATTAGTATGAGAGTCTTCTTGAATAAACGAGGGCAATATTTAGGAATTTGATTGATTACGATTTACGTCACGATAGTATAATTTCGACGAAGAAGCGGCATCAGAACCGCAGACTTCAGGGTATAAAGAGCAGCAATTGGCATCGGAACCAATTGCATGCTGAAAACTTGAAGATTTGTTATGTTCATACGAAGAACTAGCACAATGGATCTGATTGTTCTCGAAAGGTAAGTCACCACTAGTTTCTAAACAAGCTCAGATATCAGACACTCAGAGTAACAACCCTCAAAAAAAAAAAAAAAAAAAAAAAAAAAAAAAAAAAAACAGAGGGACTTACTATAAGGCAGCAACTGAGCATGAACAGCGTCGACTGATAAAGAAGCAAAAATAAGCCATTGGTTTAATGAAAGCAAGTGCACCGCTGTATCAGGATAATTCTCCAAAGCAGTCGAACAAAGGCTAAACCAGTCACGACCAAGGACGACATCATACAGATGATCCAGAGGATTTTTGTTGAAAATTATAAGCTGTATCGCACATGTAAATAGTTCCCAAGTACTAGTTTCGACCGTCACAGTAGTACTGCGACACCAAAACGATTATAAATGTGATTGACAGTGCAGAAGGACAATGATATCGAGGACTCAGCTAGTTGAGAATCGTAAGCGGCTCTGGCAACGCTCCCATCGATAGAGACGTTAAAAGAGGCAAAAGAAGTTAAAGAACGCATGATGAAATTTGCGGAAAAGTCACGGTTTCCTTCCTCTTACCGCCTCGAGCTTAGATATAAGCATTTCTTTTTTGAATTCTCTCTGACTTTCAAACCAATAGCCAAACTACAATAATATTCAATCCCTGAGTTGTTTATTAAAATCTACATTCTATTGTTTTCTTCGGAAGATCGTGCGAAGATTATGCAATTTGTACAGCCACTTGCAAATGCCCCGCCAAAAATTGAAACGAAGCTGTTGATAATCCCCCCTGTCTAAAGGTAGTGGGAATATCTGTATTTTTTCCTTTCTTGTATGTCCACTCTATTGCGAGGAAACTCAAGCTGTTCGCTCCTTTGTCTATATAAACATATGTCAACAACTAATAGTTGAAGTAAAATTGTTGTCATTTATTTATACCAATTGCTTAAAGGTCAGATATAGTTGGGTGCAAGTGGAGGGCGGATAAATATCGTCCGTAATTTACGCCACTGTCTTGTGTCGCCAGTTATTCCTGCGCACCGGAAGGCTTTTACATCGATCGCATTTTCTAGCCATGGTTTTGCTGCAAAGCGCCTGCGTTGGCGAGAACGATACCGGGCTCCTGTTCCAAGAAAGTGGTGTCTATGTCATTTTTGCCTTGCACGTGTAGACAAAGAAGTTCATACTCTAATAAATTGTCCTGATGATCTCACACACCCCTTGCTCCCGCTTAGGAATGCGATGCGCTTGAATGTCACTGCTATTGTCACTGACTTTTGCTGGCATTCGGATTCGCGCACCCTACTTCTACATCTCCTCTATGACAAACAGCTGCCCGTATCTATTGATAAATATATTTATAATGCTCTAGCCGTCTTCTACTCAGTGCATATGTATGTTCTAGCACCCTACTTGAATTCCCCTCTCTTGCTTACGCAGGCATAATGTTGCTATTTTGTACTACTTGAAAGTAAATTCTGGAGTCGCCGGATCCTACCTTCTGCTGGGTCTTGTAAGATAGCTGGGACGGTGTATCTGCTGTTCTTTGTATGCAAGGGAGATACTTAGAGGGCAATAGACACATCTGGATAGATTTTTTGCAGCAAGCAAAAACAAGGGTAGTCGTAGCACGCATGTTTTTACTTGTACATGCTCATATGTGTAGTACGGAAGCCAGCTGTTCCGTTATGGGACTGCGTTGGTTAATCTATTCTATCCTATCCATTAAATCTAAGCGCAATATATAAAACACTATCTCTTAAATTTAATTATGATTGAACTGCATGAAATAACGACCTAAGATCACAAATTTAAAATAAAATTTCATTAATAGTACATTTTTAATAATGCTTTTGCTACGCTATAGGTAATAGTTAGACAATCGAATATGCATTAGATCATTCCACTCACGATATGCATCATCGCACGAATATACGTGGTGGGTCATCCCAGACTCGCCAATTCGACGAACAAATCGGACGGTTAAGTGACCACCGCTGCTCGCGGCTCCGCTTTCACCATGCCATCCAGTAGGTCTAACGAAATAAAAATAGAAGTCAATATACCAGATGAGAAGAAAAATAAAAATAAAAATACCTCACGATTGCGATTCGAAACCCCCTACGAAATAACCCCTTCCTGAAATAGTGATGATAAATTCTACGCCTTGCAAAAGCTTTTGCTTGACGTTGATTTGAATAAAGACGATTCCAAATGATTCTCAAAGACATGGTGAGGAAAGTAAAAGATGGGACTGTAGGGTTAGGTTTAATATAAGTGTGCGCGCTTAAATTTCCTAAGCTTGTAAATCCGCACCAGAGACTAATTTCGCACGTTGAAAAACTAATAATATTAATGAATAGAATAAAGAATTTTATGCATAGCATACTCGCAAATCTGTTGATACTTTCGTTGCTCTAAAAACATAGAAATAGAAACGCATACTTTAAACATATAACGCATCACATGTTAATTTATTTACCTCTATATATGAACCAGATATATATATATATTACTTATAAATCAACGTGTCTTGCGCCTTTTATTCAACATACAAACATATTAGAACTGATAATTTACCGGAATCCGCCGGTTTCGGCTGACTTGTCGCCCCTTCAGGGCAAAATCCTCGTGCTTAGTCAGCGTGCTATACATACATACATGCTAATACTACCACTAGTAATGCTACGAATGCCACAATCGAAAGGCGTCCTATTTAATTAACGTTATCAACTTTGTTGCCGACAAACTCAACATCGATCAACCGAATGCGTGCGTTGTTCCGATATTGCCTATGACTATGTGAGTCGCGGTTTTTTACACTTTATTTAACTGCCAGAGAAAATCTATTACTAAAAGTTCGTTGCCGAAAAAGTCAACATGGATCAATCGAGAGTGTGCGTTCCCGATTTGTTGCCAACAATTATTTAAGTTTTTTTTTTGAATCGAAAATGCTATGATTGAAGGAATTATACTACGGTATTACTACCGTTATGCTAGTATATAGTTTGAAGTTCGTTGCCGACAAACTCAACATGCCAGTCAAACGAAACTCGCACATACGACTCAAGAATAACACATTGAGACAATAGATCCCCACTTGCAGTCTTCAATCGAAGCATATTTAGTAGCAACCGATGTATACTAGTTACTTATAAAACAACGCGCTTAGCTATCACCACCAACTTCGACGTACAAGGCATGATGGTCGCTCAATCTCGTAACAAAAGTCAATCTCCATAGCAAAAACTCATTTTCCGTGGCCTGCTAGCTGGGAAGGGCGTTACAATCAATGCTCTCCTTAAGAAACTCAAAATCTTACATGGCCAACTCACTACAGTTGATCATAAAAAAGTCGACATGAAGAAGAGAGATATGCATGAGTTCTGTCCGTGCCATACTGAGAGAATTCTGCACAAGGATAGAGGTGTGAAATATTCAATGTGCCTTACAATCGAACGTATTAAATCTACTTAAAGATGGTTAAAAAACATTAGTACATAAATAAACGACAACAAGAACTTTTCATCAAGAGAACATTGACATATGTTTACATTTGATATCATATATAATATATATTTATAGGCTCGCGACTATCCAATCATAAACGACATGCTATTATAATATGCTTTACTCACGTATGATCCTTATCTACGCCACTATTCGTAGTCAGCAAAGCATAATTGAGTATAAAACAATGTCTAGCAACTTCTTCTTTCTCCAATTAACTCATGTCTATCCTGCGTCCTCTAGTTGAAGAGTTTACTGTCGAACCCTTTTGCTCCTCAACAATTGTAAGATACACATTGCAACCCCCTGGAGAAGGAGACAATGCATTTGAGAGAGGGTTTATCCGATTAGACACCAATAATCAGCGAGGACTCGGACAAGTACTATCTGTGGCAGGTTATACTGAACACGAAACCGGGTCTATCATCTTTCCCGGTATCGTTTCCATTGGTATGAGTACAATTACACATGAAGCGAGAGGACCACCCACAGTGGATCTTCGCAATGTGAGTCAAATTTTCCCTTTTTACCAAATCAAGCCATCTAACTCAATTAAATCAAGATCGACTCCCCTTTTAAATTTCGTTACGAGTATGGGGACCGAGCTACTTTCTTTCATCTTCCTTCGGAACAACTGAGAAGAGGAGTTTTGACACTATGTTTTTTTTCTTATGCACGATATCGTTGTCAAATCACGGTAAGCAATATATTATATATATTGTTATGCTTATTTACGGTACTTAGGTTACTCTGGGAGTGGCACTCAGCAGCCCATTACCTATAGAATACATCCCAGGAGAAGGCTTTGCTGTATGTGATAGCGATTGCGAATACCCAGATTGTATACATGTAACAAAAGCAAAAAGGCAATTTTAATAATTTTTTTAAGTATGTGTAGTATAATTATTCAAAACAATAATCAACCGTGTTCATCGTTTCAGTTCACTGTTTTCTGACACTTAAAGAACAAAAGTAAGCTGATGGAATATGTGTCTTAGATTAATTAAATTATAAAGCGTATGTTGAAAAGTTGAGATGCTATGAGCTCGACCATCACCGAATGTCATCAATCTGGAACAAATTTAAATGAAATAAAAAAATTTGACACACGAAAATAACAATGTACTTTTTAAAAATTGTCCATATCAAGGAATGTCATTACAGTTGAACCCCTCATAACCCACACGTCTCGGTGGATGGCTCAGGAAATGGGTTATTAATGGTTATGGGTTATGAGAGGTAAATTTTGGTGTAAATTTAGATTTTGTAGCAGCCACTGGCAAAAAGTATGGGTTATGAGAGTGTATAAGTTATAAGATGTATGGGTTATGAGGGATTTGACTGTACATACCAAAACAAGGCACCGTGATTTAAGGTTATGGAAATTGGGCTTATGGCTTGCTTCTGTTGAGACGAATGAAAATTCAAGTTTTCAAGTTGGAGAAAGAGAAAAAGAAGGGAGGGATATTGACATATTGTAAGCTTACCATTAGATAGTAAATAGATTATTTTTCTTGCCGAAAGCCCTTCCTTGCTGCACTATACTGTTTGCCCAACTTGATTTGGTCTCGATTTGAAAGCCATTTCCGGAATCAAAACCTATTTCTTAAAACGAAAAGGCTCCCTTTGGTAGCAAGCCACAGCCAATAATATTCAAGATTGCAAACATGTGATTGCCATCTTGACCCAAAGTTGGGTCTGTGCGAGTCGTCTCATCTTCACGACGATCATCACCGCAGGTATTTCGGTGCGCAATCAATTATTTTATGTTCAATATGTTGCTGATTATTATGATTATAATAAATAGTAGTTGGCAACTACAATACTGGCATTATCTTCAGCTTGAAGTTGCAACCGTAAGTCGTTTAGGACCTTTTTGGTGTTCAAATATTCTCATTCTCTCACCGAATTCAGCTGGTGGACCTCACCCGAGTTGTCTTTCGACTTTATAACAATTCCCTTTCTGCGTAGTACGAATGTTCGACTGGTCACGAACCTATATGTTTACATTTGATATCATATATAATATATATTTATAAGCTCGCAACTATCCGTATTTTTCGAGCTCCGATATGCCGATATGCCGGTGCGTCTTCAGGAAACAGTCCTGGAAACTGGATAGAACGAAAACATTCTTAACTAAGTCACGCAATTATGACGTAGACTTAGTGAAATTTTGAAGAATTAACCATTCATACGCTATCTACAACATAGTGTACATTCTCACTCAATATATCTATTGTTTTTAGGTTTAAACAAGGATAACTTGAAAATCATTGAGTCTAAACAACACCTCCTTCACCATTACACCCCTTCGATGTGTAAACCACACAAAACACTAATGTGAACAAGCCCAATCATTGCTCCAACGACATGACGACCCCAGCCGAAATGCAGGACCCAACGGCGAATGACTGGCAGGGACAAATGGATTCAAAAGAGAATCTGAGACATTCAAATGTGAGATATTCAACTTTTTTTTGTCGGATGTGATATAGATTATTTATGCAAATTTAGTTAATCCCCATATTGATAAACTCGGTATCTATCTAGCAATCAAGTCCTTTCAGAGTGACAACTGCATATAGTGAGACACGATGACTGAATTCACGCATAGTTCCCATAACGGGAGTATTTCAATTTCTTAACAAGGTTCCATCCAGTATATTTTGTTTGTGATCGAAAACTTTTAAATGCATAAATGGCATGCGATTGAAGTCCAAATCAATAACCGTCAAACTTTGTAAGAATTCTGATTTGACTAAGGCGCTCATTACTTTAAATCTCAAATTGGCTTTTTTATTAATTATAATGCTCAAACTCCAAAAGCTGTTACGACATGGACTGTGAAACCATACGCGTGTCATCTTTACAGCTCTAAAAAACAAAGTAGGAATAGTCCACTTGAAGTATACAATTTTTTTAAATATATAGCATATATCTCGGACTCCCAATAATCTAATTTGAAAATCTATGAGTTTAAGCATGCATGAAGAGAAATATTGTTTTATTGAAAGAATATGTTTGTGAAAAGTGCGCAGATTCTAAGGCTGCAGTGAGTGGCGTTTTCATTTTTATTTTATTTTCTAAGTCTACGTCACAAAGCCATGACACAGTTATTTTATTTTATTTTGTTTTTTTTTCCCACTCAGTCCTTCATCCATTTTAAACTCCATCTTTTTTATTTAGTCATAATTAGTTAGTTGTGTTTGGTCCGCGGTCGAGCAAGCACCGCCTAAGGAGTGACTTGCGAGACAAATATATTTAATTTTCAAAATCCATCAGCTCAGAGAAATAATTTTTTAAAAAAAAAACATAACTAGCCTGCAATCTCGCAAACCTCCATAATTTTTTATGGATCCGATCTGAGATTCTGTGATTCTCTTGAGCAAAGATGAGTTAAATTCTTTCTTAGTTATTTAAAGGTACTCAACATAAAATAATATAAGTGTTTAGCTTTATTTATTTTTGATTTGTATATTACAAAAAGTAAGCCTCGTACTGCCGTGCGAAGCATCGGCCCACAAACCAAGTAGTATTGATGAGTAAACTGAAATGAATGCCCACAATAACGTAGTAACTAACCAGCCAGCCCTGTAGACTCTGCTTCATTTCCCACAATCACAATAACTGTGTCAAAACGGCCATCCGGGTTTTGTGCAGATATTGGAAGAGCTTTTACCAGATCGTTCTCCTCTTCAGTGTCCTCTATACCTTCAGGGTGGAATCGGAACATGTTGTAGACATCAACGTGTTTGAAAGGAAGGTCGCTTTCATCCAGTCGTCTATGCTGGATTTTTTTGGTAGTGAAGGCTGAGAGGAAAACCTTGAGGTAGTAGGTAAAATCTGGTGATCGGTGCCTTTCCTCAATGAGCGATAGTGGTCGGTTGGGAAAATTAGGGTGTTTGGCAATGGAAATCAATGGTTTATTCTTCACTGGTGAACCCTGTGAAATGATTTCAGATTCACCGACTAGGTCTTGAAGTAGGTTCTTTTGATGAGTTTCAAAACTCATTATCTTTTCTTGCCTAGAAAGCCATCTTATCATCTGGGGAAATTCGTCACGTTGATTTGAGGCCCTCCATCCATGTTTTGCGAAGTCAATATGAAGACGTTCGAACATCTCTGTATTGTAGTTGTCGGTTGTTCCAAAGTTTTCGATAGACTCGATGTAGT
>Ga0208985_1000018_pt1 | contig 15535 bp, 3 predicted proteins | sample MedBloCARef_O1_FD_187853 | JGI IMG/M metagenome (GOLD analysis project Ga0208985, IMG submission 187853) | Forest soil microbial communities from El Dorado National Forest, California, USA - Mediterranean Blodgett CA Ref_O1 (SPAdes) (version 2) | ecosystem: Environmental > Terrestrial > Soil >...
CCTACGTCGAGCCTACGTCGAGCCTACGTCGAGCCTACGTCGAGCCTACGTCGAGTTTAGAGCAGAGGGAGCCTAGGTTTCCTTGCTTTTTCAAAAATCTAAAATAATCCCTCAACATCACCTTTTAAGTATTTTAAACATTCTGCTGTTAAATTCCAATTATTTTTGGGGTATTTCATTATAATCCTTTTCACTTATGTTACTAAAATTATAATATTTAATATCTGGTTTAGGTCCTATATATTTTAAAGCTCTGAATTTTTTTTTTGACTTTTACTCTTACGAATAAATGAGGGAATTCTCCTTTACTAATAGTACAATTAAATGTTTCTAATACCTTACTTAAACTAGCCGAAAATAAGTTAATACAATCTACAAAATTAATTTTTTTTTTCTTTTTTTGTTGTTTGTCTTAGGATTATAAACTTTAATTTGCAATACTTTATTATCTTTCCATAGGGATACTACTTCATAGCCTAACTTAATTAATATTTTTTTAATTAGTATTAGAAAAATAGCCTTGAATCGTCCAAGATTGTGAACCAAAAATTTACAGTTATTAAGTGCCACTTCAAATAATTCCTTAAACAATTCTTTAATAATATCTTCAGCCTTATTATTATTATTATTATTATTATTATTAGTACCATCATTATCGATAATTAAATATTCTGAGAACATTTCATCTCCACAACCTTTAACTTGCCAGCCTCCAGCATAAATCTCTTGTTTACCTAGACCTAGGTCTTCTAAATACCAACCTTTAATAACATCCTTCCAATTATCGTAGTCAAAATACAATAAACATATGCGGATCGCCAATTTTATTTATTTGTTGTTTTTTTTTCTATCTTTTCTTAAACAAATAACAAGACTTCTTTTCCTTTATAATTTAATAAATAAAAAAAAACATTTTTATCAAATATAAACTTGGGTTTGCACCTTCACCTATGAGATCTCTTCCTACCTTCCTACCTTCCTACAATTTATATTATTCTAAAACTCCTCCACCACAGAAAATTTGGGATTACCTCCTCTACTTCTAGTCCTAGTCCCTCTGATTCCCTCTGATTCCCTCTGATTCCCTCTGATTCCCTCTGATTCCCTCTGATTATTCTTATTCTTATTATTAAAATAAAATATATATTTAATATAATCAATAATTTCCTTTTTCAGTTCATTTAATTTTTTTTACTTCGGAATTTAACACCCTATTGTTTGTTTGTTTGTTGTTTTTGTTTGTTGGGGTTTCTGAATATGAATATGATTATGATTATGAACCTCATTACACACAATATGGGGATGGTTATTTTCAAGGTAATTAGCCTGATGGTGTTTCTGGTTTTGTATCTGGTTCTGGAATTCAAGTACTCGATCAATCGTAGGTAAATCTTCAATAGTTTGCATTGTAGGGAATTTCTACTTTCATTAATATAATCAAATACTTTACCTTCAATAAGTTCAATTTTTACCCTTTTTTATCTTATACTTTTATTTTTATCCTCAATTAAAACCTCATTAAGTGTTTTATCCACTTCCTGGTGAGTTAAAGATTTATTATCTTCCTCCTGTGTTAACCACTCTTTCATCCTATAAAAACTTCTCCGTAGTAAACATCTAACCCGTATTCAAATTCAAATCTTCGTAATTCAGTCTTAATTCTTGCCATTAAAAGGAATAAACTAATATTTTTGTTTTTTGTTTTTTTTTGTTTGTTGTTTTTTTATTTGATTGAATACTGTTGGGGGTCTTTATTTTCAATTCCCCTTCACTAATATCTTTTTCCAAGAGTAACATTATATAAATTTTACCTACTTCTAAATTATCTTTATCTAATATTTTTATTTTGAAATTGTTCTTCAACTATAGTTGAGTAATCTTCATTTCATTTATCTTCAGTATTCCCTAATGACTCCTAAAATTTAAAGTACCTTTAGAAGAGAGTCTGCAATTTTAACAAAGCATTCCCCCGTTGCAAAAGGAAAAAGAAGTTTGATAAAAATTGAGCAATTCAGGCACATAATGTGAAACGCTGCGTAGAAATAATAGAATAAATGTAAAAATAGGAGTATGGTAGCTTAGGTTTATGACACATATCTTAATAACAAAATTTATACCCAAACTATTAAAATTCTTCTATAACTATTCACAGCCGCGACCACACAAGGTGTGAATAACTTAAATTAACTAAATTATATAAACTAACTATACTATACAAAATATACTAGTATACTGTAATAAGGAGAGTGTATATCTTCATAGGAGTGTACCCCTCTATACTTAATATAATTAATAATATCTAATTAATATAGAGGTAGCAGCTGAGGGGTCTAGGAAAACTTTAATCATTGAAGCCCGTTTGTACTAGGCGACAAATGTTTTGGCTATACTGTATATAATAATCTATAGTACATAATCTATAGCTTTCTGCCTATTTTTTTCCAAATTTTAACCTTTCATAGAACACAATCTACATTGCAACAAGAATGGCTGTGGTGTCAACTTGAGAGTGTGCTATGTAGGCCTAAAATACAAATAAAATAAAAATCCTTTTTTAATCACATAATCCTTTGCTATTTAACTTTTTGATTACTATAGGAAAATCGATCCTCAGGTTGTTCATTTTAGAATTATCTTACCCTTTTTAATCTCTTACCTTGCGTTTTTATTAGAAGTCCTAAGAAATGTATTAGGTCCTCTTTATAGGCCGATACCTTCGTTCTAGTCTCATTTAGTTGTAAATTTAACACGTCAAAAAAGTATTTAGACAAATTATCTTTAAAACTATTGGCATTTTCCAAAATGCTGTCTAGGAAAAGCACGAAATCAGCACTAACATCTGCCATTTTTATTTTAACTAATTAGTTCTAGCTTTGTCATTATTTGAATAAGGGGTATTTCTAGGTATAATTTAGTTGTCTTATATCTTAATTTGTAATACTTTTTTTTTACTTAATTTTACTACTTTTTGCTCTACTTTACTCTAATCCTTTTATCTTTTTTTTTCTGATAAATATTATATAAAAATTAGAAGTGTAAAATATAATTAGCGAATATAAGGAAAATTAGTGCTTTATTTAAACTTAAGATGATTATAAATAAAAAGAAAAATTAATTCGATAAATAGGCTAATATAAGGACAAAAGTAAGGTGGATCATTTAATAAGAACAAAAGTAAGGTGGTTAATTTAATAAGAAAAATATTATAAATAAGAAAATAATTAGAATTAAAATGTTATATAAGAAGATTTCGTTAAATTAGTTAAGAGAAAAAAGTATAAAAGATTAGTATAAAAGATAATAAGCTAATATAAGAAAAAATTTAGTGGGTTTAAGGGTTATTTTATAAGAAAAATAGGCTATATTAGACTAAAGAAAAAGAATTAGAATTAGACGCTTTTATAAGAATATTATTTAAAATAGTTTTAGAATTATTAGAAAAATTTGAATAATTAATTTTAAATAACCTAATATAAGGAAAAAGATGTAGCTGGGTTTAAAAGAGTTTAATAAAGTAAAGGGTATTAATGACTGAATATAGGTTGGTAATTTAAGAAGAGATATAATGGAGAAAAGAGGTTTTTAGTGGTTTTTAGTGAAAAAAGGGTGTTAATTCGTGCGGAGATAAAAACTAAACTAATTTTTAAATGAATAAAAATATAAGGCTAATATCAGGGAAAAAGTAAGGTGTTTAGGTTAAAATATTTAAAAGTAGACAAATAATTTTATTTAAACGGTTATATAAAGGAATAGGTTAAATTTATTTTAAGAAGTATTAGATAAAATTTATTTAATGAAATTTTAATAAACTAATATAAGGTCAAATAGGATGAGGTTTAATTAGAAATTAATAATTTAAGGAATTAAGGGTATAGGATGGAAATTAAGGTGAGAAGTTAGGGAGAAAAGACATTTAAGGTTTAAAGAGGACGCGGTACTAATCCAACATAGATATAAATCTAATTTGAGATTATTTGTATAAGTAGGGAAGAATTTATTGAATTAGGGAGAGAATTATATATATAAACGAGATAGGGTAATTGAAGGAGAAAAGCTAACTTAAAAACAAAGGATTGATAAACTTGAAAAAGGCTATGGTCCTTTGGATGATAGTAGCATAATGGGTTAAATGACAATGAAAAAGATAAAAGTAAAGTAATTGAAGCTATAAAGGAGGGTGGAAATTTAATAGAAGACCTTTTCCATAAAACCCATGAGGAGCTACAAACGACCAACGACCAACGACTAACGACCAACGACCAACGAAAAAAAGTAAAGTACTTGAGGCCCTAAATAAAGTAGAGTACTAACAGAAGACCTTTTCCCTAAAACCTATGATGAGGCACCAATTCATAGAAAAGAACTAGCAGAATTAAATGAGAGTGAAAAATTTAAAGAGACTTTATCAGGTAACACAGAAACACAGAAACACAGAAGAAAAATTCCACCAAAAGACAGTAGTATTGAAGGAATAAGCGACGATAAAGGAAAATAATAAAATTTTTATAATTCTAATAAGAAAACTAATAAGAAAATATTCCATTAGTGTACCTAAAGTATTACTCTGATAAGTTAATTCTTTTCTATTCTATTTGATTATTTATTCTATTAGACTTTTTAATCTTTATAGACTTACTTAATTAGAGTCGAACTCCTACATTATTACTGCCTTATTTTTACTCTGTATAAACTTATTATAATCTTAGTTACTTTATAATACTTATTACTTAATACTTAATACTAAATACTTAATACTTATTACTATTTAAGACTTTATTACTTATTACTTATTACTTATTACTTATTATTTATTACTTTTATTTCTGTATTACTTAAATCCTTTATTTTAGAGTCTTTTATTCTTTCTTTCTTTCTTTATTACTTACTTAAACTTACTTAGGTAATATTTATTGTCTTTTTAGGGTCTTATTATAAAAATTCTTTTTAGAGACTAAAATTCTTTATAGCCTTCTTAATTCATTTTATATCCTTTCCCATCTTTTTGGCTTAGGCTTATACTCTTAGACTCTTATTTAGTATCTTAGATAAATTAGTAATTTTGACTCTTTAATATTGTATTAACCTTTATATTTATATTTCTAACTAATGTTATAAGATTATTTATTAGACTCTTTATTTTACTCTTTTTAACTCTTTTTAGAGTCTGTATTATTCTTATTTTATTAGTTATTAGTTATTAGTTATTAATTATTAGGCTCTTACTGTTCTTTTCTTTAATTTAGACTCTATTTACTCCTTAAATTTATTAGAGTCTTTAGTTAGTTATAAATCCTTTCTTAGAATTCTACTTTTACTTTTGATGATTATGATTGTTTAACTTTTTCCGACATTTTGTATAGGATTTCTATTTAATTTTCCTAATCTTCATTCGGTTATTCCTAATCTTCATTCTGTTATTCCTAATTAGATATCTATCTGTATTTTCTTAAATACTTCTTCAAAATATAAAAAAAAGTATAAACTTACTGTCTTGCTTGCTTAATTACTTTAGATATATTATAACCTTCTTATAATATTTTTAGAACTAGGCTTTCCTTCTGATACCTACTAGATCTTTTTACTCTGTCTAAGTTCCTTTGTTAAATTTCTATAAGACCTGTATTAAATTCTTATTTTCTTAGTTACTTAGTTATTTAGATTCTTTATTTCTATTAGACCTGTATTAAATTCTTACTTAGATTCTTTATAGGTATTTATTATTTTACTTAATTGACCTTTTTCTTGCTCCTTAGAGATTTTTCTTAGACTCTTAGTTACATTCTTATTTTTAGATTCTTTCTTACAGTCTTTATTAAATTTTTATAGTCTTAATTAAAAAATTCCTAATAATTTGATACTATACTATTAGTCTCTTACTTTTAGTTGCCTGTGTTAATGTCTTAGTTGCTTTAATTCATGTTTATCTTTCTTAGTATACTCTGTGATTTCTTTAGTTATTTAGTTATTTATTACTCGATTCCTTCGGATACTCATTATTCATTATTCATTATTCATTAGTTTTTTAATTTTAAATTTTAAATTTTAAATTTTACCACAAATTCTTACTTAAGTTTTGAGAGATACTTCGGTAATTATAGACTTCATTAGAGACTTCATTAGATACTTAATTAGAAAATTATTTCTACTTATTCAATTTTTGCTATTATTAGAGTATCTTTTGTGATAATTAGACTATCTTACTTTATTTAGACTATATTAGAAAAGTATACAAAAACTAAGATTAGGGCTTGGATTTAGGTGTAGAATTGCTAATTTAGAGAAGTAGATGAAATGTGGAAAAAGTAGACAAATATTAGTAAAATTTAGGATATTTTTAAGTAATCCTAGTGTTAATGTAATTAATTAATTAAAACCCAACTGGGATAGATGAAATTTTAAATAGTAGAATATCTGAATAGGTATCTTAGTAACTTCTAGTGTAAGTAGTACTCAAGCAGGTATTGATAAAAAATTAAGTAGAGTATGTTAATACGATACGATAGATTCCTTCTACATTCTATTTTATTCTAATTATTTCACCTAGTGTAATTAATAGCCAATTGAGATAGATTAATAAAATTTAGGAGAAGTATTGCTTTAGCTATACGAGCCGCTATGTATAAGTATTTATTACTATTATAGTTAAAGATTTGCGCAGCAAATAGCCAAGGAGGTATTGTTTAATATTTTAACTAAAGTAGAGGATAGCTTTTGCTAGTTGCTAGTTGATACGGTATATTATTTAGTAACCCTAGTGTAAGTAGTACCAAAGATGGATAGTAAGAATTTAGGAGAAGTATAGCAAGCAAGCCTATACGATCCGGTAATTTCTATTAGATTAAACCTAGTGTCAGTAGTAGGCCAAAGGCCAGTAAGAATTTAACTTTATTAATTTCCTTAATTATAACATCTAATATATTCAATAAGTTCGATAATCGAACTAGCCAAGTATCCTATATAAAAATCTTCTTTACAAAAAATAGTTAATATTCTTAATATTATTAATATTCTTAATATTCTTAATAATTAAAAAATAACAATAAATTAGCTATATCTTAAGTCCTTAAAAGGTAGTATATAAATTAACAAGGTAATAAATTTCTAAAGAATCTTAAGGCATAAAGAAGTAACAAAGACTAATTATAATAATAAGAAAAAATGGAATCTAAAGAAAGAATTAAAGAAAAGAAAATACCCTAATAACCACAAATAAAGAAGTAAAGAATCTAAAAAAGGAAAGTAGGTAAAAAGATAGAGTATTCTAAAATAACACCTTGAGGCAAAGGATAGAAAATAGCAAGAAAATTAAGAAAGTAACAATAAATTAGTTCTTAATTAGAAATAGTCTAAAAAGGTTCTAAACAGGATAGAATTCAAGCAATAAAGAATTTTAGTCTCTAATAAAGAAAGAAAATAAGAAATTGGAAATAAAGTAAGAGTCTAAATATGTAAAAAGGGTAAAAAGAAAACTTAAACCTTAAAAAGTCTCTAAGGCAAAAGTAAGTCTATAATGACTAAGGCAAGAAAAATTAAGATAGAATCCAAGAATTTAATAATTTAATTTAATAATTTAATAGTAATAACAAAAGAAACTATGCAAGAGTACAGGGAAATAATTGAGCAATCATTCAATAACAGAAAGGAGCCTTTTTAAAAATAAAAGTAACAAGGAATATCCAATCTTCCAAAAAATTTTACAAATTTAAAGCGATAAAAGTTATAAAGGTAGAGTCTAAGAAAATAATAAAGTAAGAAAGAAAATAACAAAGAGTTAAAGCAATACCTAAAAAGTTAAAGCAATACCTAAAAAGTTTAAGAAATAATCCTGAGGAATTAAGTAAGTAAGTAATTAAGTAAGAAATAAAGTAACTAACACTGAGCGAAGAACAGGCAGAAAATAAGGAAATAAGAAATCAAGGAATTTCACTAAAAATTAAATTAACTAAACATTACAGAGGCTAAAAGATAAAAGTTAAAATACAGAGTCTAAAAAGATTAATAAATTAAGTCTAAAAAGAAATTAGAAAATTAGAAATTAAAATTAAAAAGATAGAGTCTTTGGGAAAAAGGATTAAAAAGTCTAATACAGAATCTAATTAAGAGAATCTAAAAAGGAAAGTAGCAAATATATAAGAATAGACACTATAAATAATATAATATAAAAGAAAAAGACACTATAAAAAAAGGTAGAGTACAGAAAAATGAGTAGAAGAAGTAGTTCGTTTTCCTCTCACATAAAGGAATCCAATAGGAAAAGAGGAAAAGTTAAAAACTCCTAAATTTTACACTTAGACAATTAAAAAGTAGGTAAGAATCTTAAAAAGTAAGAGTCTAAAAAGCTTAAAATCTTAAAATAGTAAGGATTAAAATAGTAAGGATTAAAATAGTAAGAAAAATAGCTATAAGTAATCTAAAATAAAATAAGAGTTTAAGTAATTTTTTAAAAGTAAGTAAGTAAGTAAGATAAAAAGATAAAAAGATAATAAGAATTACAGACACTAATACTAATACTAATAAGCAAATAAGAATTACAGACACTAATACTAATACAAATACAAATAAGTTAGAATAAAAGACTCTAATACTCTAACTCTAATACAGAGACTAAAATTTATCTAATTCAGGCAAAGAACAAAACAGGCAAGATGGCAAGAAATAGTAAAAGAAAATATTCTAATAAGTGTTTAAAAGTCTTATATAGTAATAGTCTAAAAAAAGAGTATTCTAAAAAAAGCTAGAATTTGCCTTAAAAAGATTAAAAGTATTAGTAAGACAAAAAGAAACTAAGAGTTTAAATACTTGAAAGGAAACAAAGTTATAGTGTTATAAAGTTATAAGATTATAAAGTAACATTACAGATATTAGGATAGATAGAGTCACAAAAGTAAAAATATGTTTAGAATACAGTAAAATAGAGTAAAATAGAGTAAAAGTAAGATACTAAAATTAAAATCTAAGGAACAGTAAGATACTAAAATTAAATTAAAGAGGAAAGTTTAAGGAACAAGAAACAAGAAATAATCTAATAAATCTAAGGCTTAAATAAAGTAGTAAGAGTATAGATAGTTAGATAGAGTCTAAAAAGGGTAAGAGACTAAGATGAAAAATAGCAAGTAAGTATAATATAGAAAAATGGTAAGTAATATGTATAAGTAAATTAGTTAGTTAGTTATAATAAGAAAGACATACAGAAGGTATATCCTAAGATTTTTAAAGTGATGATTAATGAGTAGGCTAGGCAGAGCCAGGCCAACGACTAAGTAGCTATAACTTTCTAATTTTATTAAGTAGATAGAACTTTCTAATTTGATTATTTAAAAAGTAAGAATTTAGGATAGAATTTAAGAATTTAAGATCTAACACAGTAACTTATTAAAGACAGGAAGAAATTAAATAGTAAATAGGAATAAGATAGACTAAAAGATAGAGTCTAAAAGTAATGCGCAAGCGGGTTCTAACGAAGGCGCAAGCGACTAACGAAGGCGCAAGCGAGTATTTTAGGATTTTAGGAATTTAGTAAATTAGTAATGCGCAAGCAACCAAGCATAAGATCAGTAGGAAGTAGGCTTATTAAAAGGCAAAAAAATAACAAACAAAACAAAAAAGAGTAAAACAGGAAAGTAAGAATGAGTAAAACAGGAAAGTAAAAAGAGTAAAGGAACAATATGAGTTCGATTTTCCTAAGTTTTAACAAAGGCAAAAGATAAAATAAAAGTAAAAAGATAAAAAGTAAAAAGGAATACTAGCTTGGAATACAGATAATAACCCAATACCTAATTCCTAATACCTAATTCCTAATACCTAATTCCTAATACCTAAAAAAGAAAGTTAATAAGACTAAGTTGAAGAGAAAGAGTATAGGAAAAGTTAAAAATAGGAAAAGTCTAAAAGTAAAAAGGAAAAATAGCAAACAGACAAAAGGTAAATAAATCCTAAAATTAAGACAAAGAAGATAAGAAAGGAATAAAGCAATAAAGTAATAAAGCAATAAAGCAATAAAGCAATTTTTAAAGTAAGCTATTAATAAAAAGCTAGACTCATAAGCTATACTCGAAAAGTAAGCTAATAAAAAAAGACTACCTAACAGTAAGAAAGGTAAAGGTTCGAGTCTCCATTGGCAAAAGTATCCAAGTATAAAAATAAAAAAAGAATTAGTTAATACAATTGGTATGACTTAAAAATCTAAAGAATTTAACTTTGAATCAAAAAGTAGGAAAGAATTATCAAATAATAAAATCTAAAAATCTAAAGGGTAAAATCTAAAATCTAAAAATCTAAAAAGAGTGTAAAGAAAAAGTGTAAATAAAGAGGGTAGTATAAAGGTCAGTACCGAGATCTTCAAAATCTCCAGTAGGAGTTCGAATCTCCTCCCTCTTGATTAAAGAAATCTTATAAAGTGGACAATAATTGGACAATAAGGAAAATATGAAAGTGTTCTAGAGTTCTACATTAGGCTTTAACAAAGAGTATTATAAAGAGAGATCTACAATAGGTTTTAACAAAGAGTATTCCAAATAATGAATATTCTAAAAAGAGTATTCTAAAAATTTTAAAGATTCTAAAGAGTGATATAAAGAGTGATATAAAGATTCTAAATATTTTAAAGATTTTAAAGATTTTAAAGAGTGATATCAAAGGATAAAAGAAATTTGAAAAGAGGTTAGAAATCAAATTTTTAATATTGAGGAAAATATATGTCAGAATTAAAAACTCAAATTTAGTTCAAAATTGAAATATGAAAACTGGCATAATTTTTTGACTACATCCAAATTTGTAAGGAAATTTTTAATGTTGAGGAAAAATATTAACATGGACCAATTTTGGAATATTTTGTGAAATTTACTCCATGTTAACTTTTTGTTACTACTTTCAAATTTATATCTTTTACTAAAATTCTTAAATTCTTAATAGCTTTTTCATTTACTAAACTTATAAACTTCTAAATTCTAAAGTATTAAAGGATTAAAGGACTAAAGGACTAAATTTAATACCTTTTCTAATTATTCTTACTCTTAGTCTAATACACTAACCTACTAAGGATAATTAACATTCATTTAACATTCATTCATTCATTTAACAACCTCTACTCAATTAGAAATTAGCATTTAGCAATTAGCATTTAGCAATTAGCAATTATCTTTTATCAATTATCTTTAAAAATTTTTATCCGTTATAATTATTCATAATTTTTCTATTTACAATCGAGTAGTACTTTAAAGTTATTTAATTACTTAGATTCTTATTAACTTAGACTCTTTCTTAGTATCTTCTGACTAAGTTACTTAATTACTTAATTTCTAATTTTTAATTTCTAATTACTAATTACTAAATACTAATTACTAAATAATCACCTCTAAATATCAAATAGCTAATATCAAACTAGCTTACTAATTAACATTCTATCTATATTCCTATAAATTCTATCTATATTTTTAATATCCTACTTATATCTTTAATATCCTTATTAGCCTGTTGTCCATTGTCTAATGATCAATGACTAAGGATTAATGTTTAATAGTCATTGACTAAATGACCATTGACCTTTTTACTAAAGGAATTACTAAATATCAATCCGTCTAATACCATTAAGCTAAGATCAAATTCTAATATTGAAAACAAACATTATTTCAATCCTTCTATAACATTCTATAACTTTCGAAAATATTAATTATTTTAACTATCTTATCTTATTTTAACTATCCTATTAGTTAGCTAACTAAGTAACAATCTAAGGTATTATAGAATTAACAATCTAAGGTATTAAATTTAACAACTAACAACTTAAATTGTATCTAAGTATATTTCTACAATGATAACAAACTTTCAAAATATCTTATTTTCTAACTTACTATCTTATTTTCTAACTTACTATCTTATTTTCTAACTTACTATCTTGTCACCTAACTCTATATACTTTCCACCTACTTACTTACTTTAGTACTTTAGTACTTAATTAATACCTAACTAGCTAACTAGCTTACTAATTAGTTACCTAATAAAGGGTAAAAAGGCTAGGAAAAAGGTAAAGAATCTAAGTTATTATGATACCTTACTTAGTGAATATTTTAAGAATTCCCATATACTTATTATAATCAGTTCCTCTTATCATAATTTCCTAATATTATAATCAGTTCTTCTTATCATAATTTTCAAAATAATCAATTAAATATTTACTATTTATTATTTACTATTTACCATATTACAAAATTAACTAAATACAAAAATACCTGTTTTACTTACCTGTTAATATGCCTACTTATTTCTAATGCTTCCTTCGAATGCTTGCTTACTAATTTATTATTTTCTATATATTCTTATTTCCTTACTATCAAACTATTAATTGCCTTAATATCAAATCCTCAATTAATGATTTTCATACTTACTAACTCAATTATTAATCTTATCTATACTAAGTTTCCTTTCCATGAATATTATCACTAATATGATAACCTTCTATTTTATGATTTAAGATTTAATATTTAATTTAAAATTTAAGATTTAAGAATTACCTAATATTTGTAGAATTACCTAATATTTCTCTAAATAAGTAATCATCAAACTAATATTTCACTAATTTGTAAGTAATAAAACTAACTAACAATCAAACTTTTACTACACTATACCTTCGCATTATAATTCTAGACTAGATTAGAATAGACTATATTGACTAGCGGATAACTATCCTAGATTAACAATAAATATTGGAAATTACTATAGAATAACTATATAAAATAACGATATAATCAGTAACGTATATTTTTATAATAGAATAGAATAATATTCAGTATCTACATTATCCGTAGGAGACTGTATTAAGTTAAAATAGAAAACTAATATTGACTTCCTTATAGCTTCACAATAAACTATTCAATAACCTATAGCTTCGCAATAATTAATAGATTAATTGGATATACATTGACTAGCCCTATAGCTTTGCAATAATAGATCTACTTTAGAATAACCTATAGCTTCGCCATAATAGATTACAATATTCAACAGCGTATAACTATATCTAGGTTAATTATACAATATTACTAACTACTAACTACTAACTACTAACTACTAACGTACACCTAACCTGTACTAATTTAATATATCTTAAATTGATCATATAATTATGATAAATAGAATTTGAGCTTACAACGAACTTTACTAGGATATTACACAATAGGATTAGTAACGTGTATAAGATAAATATTCAGTAGTGTATATTAGATTAATAACTACTCCTAGCTGTATTATATTAAACAGATAATAGCCAATATAAATAGTAACGTATTAGTAACGTATACTAGGATAGAATAGGATTCTTAGCGTATATTTAAGCTAGAATATATAGAATTATTAACATCTAACTATGCTAGAATAACTATACTAGATTATTTGTACAGATTCATACGGATAGTGTACTATAATATCCAATAGAAATAGAAATAGAAATAGTATTAGTATCATATCCTAGTTTAGAATATCCATTAGGATTAATATCGTATAACTAACTTAGATTAAAAACGTATAAGATTATATTAGAAAAATAAGATTTGTAATTATACTAGATTAATAGTATTAGAATATCCATAATACTTGATCGTATACTAGAATAGTTAAAATTAAAATACAATAAATTCTTAAATTAGTACATGATCGCAGTACGATAATTTCATAAAATAGTAATACTCGCATTACGATAAATTCTTATATTAATATATACTCTACTCTAATCTAGTACAGCTACTTATCCTAAGGGGTAATATTAATCTAATCTAATCTAATTTAATCCAAACTATTAGTAGTATAATTCCCATAAATTTGTTAGTATAATACCCAATCTATACCACCTCCAATCACAACCCCTAGTTATCAAACATTCAATATTATCCTAATTACTATTTTTAATCTTATTTTTAAAATTTAGTCTTAATTCCAATTCTTTAATTCTTTTTAGGTAATTTAGAGTCTATTACTAGTCTATAATTCTGTATAGCTTATTAAAAATTGTTTTACTATAATTCTTACTTTCTTTCTTAGAATTGTTTTACTATAATTCTTACTTTCCTTTTTATAATTCCTATTTTTGAGTTCCTAATTTGAGTCCTAATTTTAGTTCTTAATATTTTATTATTTAACTCTAGAGTTAAATTATTCCTTAATATTTTTACTATTCCTTTTTCTAACATTCTAACTTTCTAACCTTCTTATATTAGAAAATTAAGTCTATCTGTTGTTTAAGGTATTTATGTTATCATTAAATATTACCGAATTTAATCTTTTTAATCTTTTTAATAAGTAATTCTTCAAAATAAGTATTACCGAATTTAATTCAATCTTTTCAATCTTAGACTCTGTTATTTCTGCTTTATTTTGCTTTCTTTATTTCTGCTTTATGGGTTAAATCCTTTGTAGACCTTTGTAGACTTTTGTAGACTTTTTATAATTCCTTCCTTCTTTGATTCTATGTTAGATTCTTTGATTCTTTATTTTTCTGTTAGATTTTAGACTTTTACTTTTGTTCTATCAATTATCAATTATCATTTATCTTTTATCATTTATCAATTACCGCTTGTATTTACCCTTCTTTAATACTTTTAGTTTTACTTTTAGTCTTAATTTTTTTAACTCGGCTTATTAGGCTATTATGGTATTAGAGGCTATTATACCTCAAATTTTGCTTCTTTGCTTATTTGCTTTAGGACTTTTTTAACAAAAGTATTCTTAGACTGATTAGTTTCTTATTCTTTGAAATCTTTAACTCAATAACTCTTTACCATATTTACCATATTTACTCTTTTCCTTTTTACTTTTTTTTTTACTTTTCCTAGCTTTACTCTGTTATATTATTTCCTTCTTTCCTTATTTCCCTCTGACTTTTTGACTGTGATTTTAACTAATTAGCTTATTAGATTCTTATTTAGAATCTTACCTTCTTACCTTATAACAATCTTACAATCTTTATAAACTTCTAATTTTCTTACAATCTTACAATCTTACTTCTAATTTTCTTACAATTTTTATCTTGTTATTCTTTAGTTCGTTTATTATATTCTGTTATATTTTCTGTATACTTTCTTACCATATTACCATATTACCATATTACCATATTACCATATTTTCTTAAATTCTGTATGCTTGTTACTCTTTTCCTATTCTTAAATTCTTCCTTATTACTCTCTTAATTTACTTATTAGTCTCTTAATTAGTCTCTTATTATGTTCTATCTTTTTAATTCTCTGTTTTGAAGGTTAAGGTCTTTTTGAGTCTGTATTGAGTCAGTATTCACTTGAATTCCTTCTTATTTCTTATTTTTTAGAATTCCTTCTTTTAGATTTATTCCTTTTCCTTAGTGTTAGATTCTTATTTAACCTCTTTCTTAAAATTAGAATTAGAATTATTCCTTTTCCTTACTGTTAGATTATTTAACCTCTTTCTTAGAATATCTATTTTCTGTTATTTTTTATTTACCCTTTTTCTACTGGGACTATTTTCTTATGTCTTATGCTCATATACTCTTAGTTTTGTCTTTTTTGTTTTGTTTTGT
>Ga0208985_1000019_pt1 | contig 15440 bp, 18 predicted proteins | sample MedBloCARef_O1_FD_187853 | JGI IMG/M metagenome (GOLD analysis project Ga0208985, IMG submission 187853) | Forest soil microbial communities from El Dorado National Forest, California, USA - Mediterranean Blodgett CA Ref_O1 (SPAdes) (version 2) | ecosystem: Environmental > Terrestrial > Soil >...
GGTATAGACGCGACGCGGCATTCCCTCGATACCGAGGATATGCATCGGAAAAAAAGTGAGGTTGAACCCGACAAAGATCAGCCCGAACGCCCAGCGTCCCAGCTGCTCGCTCATCATCCGGCCCGTGAACTTTGGGAACCAATAGTAGATAGCGCCGAGGAGCGGAAAAACCGCTCCGCCAATCAGGACATAATGGAAATGCGCCACGACGAAATAGGTATCGTGCACCTGGGTATCGAAGGGCACTGAGGCAACCATGACGCCGGTCAGACCGCCAATGACGAACGTAATGATAAATCCGATAACAAATAACAATGGCGTCTTGAAAACTGGCCGGCCGTCCCACAACGTCGCCAGCCAGCAAAAAATCTGAACGCCAGCAGGAACAGCGATCGCCATGCTCGAGGCGGTGAAGAAACTTTCGCCCAGACGTGGCAATCCCACCACGAACATGTGATGGACCCAGAGCCCGAACGCCAATACGGCAGTGGAAATCAGGGCAATTACGAGGCCCAGATAGCCGAATACCGCACGGCGCGCGAAGGTGCCGACCATCGTCGACACCATCCCGACGGCCGGCAAAAAGATGATGTACACTTCCGGATGACCGAAGAACCAGAACAGATGCTGCCAGAGCAGCACGTCACCGCCCTCTGCCGGATTGAAAAAGTGCGTGCCGACCAGACGGTCGAGGATGAGTGAGGTACTGGCGACCATGATAGCCGGCATCGCCATGATGACGAGAAAGGACGTCACGACCATCGACCACACGAACAGCGGGATGCGGTCGAGCGACATTCCCGGCGCGCGCTGTTTGAACACCGTGACGACGATCTCGACCGACACCGCCAGCGCGGAAACCTCGGTGAAGGTGATCATCTGCGCCCAGATATCGGCGCGCTTTCCAGCACCATATTGCGGACCGGACAGTGGTACGTAGGCAAACCAGCCGACGTCGGGGCCCATGTCGAGTGCAAACGCTATCCATAGCAATGCGCCGCCGGCCAGGAACATCCAATAGGAAAAGGCATTGAGGCGGGGAAACGCAATGTTTCGAGTGCCCACCATCAGCGGTACCAGATACACCGCCATTGCCTCCATGACCGGCACGGCGAACAGAAACATCATGTTCGTGCCGTGCATGGTGAATATCTGATTGTAACGATCGGGACCGATAAAGCGCGCTTCCGGGCGCGCCAACTGGATACGCATCGCCAGTGCCAAGATGCCGCCGAGGATCAGAAAAGCAAACGCGGTGACGATGTAGCGTCTGCCGATGATCTTGTGATCGACGGTCGATAGCGCGGCCCAAATGCCGGGAGGCGTCCTCCAGATGTCCGCGAGTCGACCCTCGATCTCGGCATCATCGAATGCCATATCCGTGACGCCGGGCGAGCGAAGTTCGGTCATTTGAGGCTCGCCATGTACGCGGAGATTTGACGTAACTCATCGCTGGACAGCGTGACCATCGGCATATTGTTGCCCGGCTTCAGCGTTTGCGGATCGGCGATCCATGCCGCCAGCGAACCGCGCGTGGTGTCGAACAAGCCAGCCGCAATCGTCTGCCGGCTGCCGACATGGGTCAAGTCCGGCCCCGTGCTTCCCGACGCGTCTGTGCCACGGACGGTATGACATGACGCACAGGGCTTGCTCATGAAGACCGCCTTTCCGGCTTCGGCTTCCTGATTGCTTGACGCGGCGGCTTGCTGCCGCTGAGCGCTTATCCAGCCCTCGTAATCCGCAGCACTTTCAGCGATCACCAGCACAGCCATGTGGCTGTGCTGCAGGCCGCAGAACTCCGCACATTGGCCCCTGTAGATGCCAGCACGGTCGGCCCGGATAGCCAGTTCGTTTACACGTCCGGGGATGAGATCTTGCTTCCCCGCCAGACTGGGCACCCAGAAGGAATGGATGACGTCCCCGGCTTCGAGTTGAAGGCGAACGTTCCGGCCAACCGGAACATGAATTTCGTTGGCCGTATTAAAGGATCGCGTGGGATCGGGATCAATATAGGTGACCTGCCACCACCATTGCTGGCCGTTGATCTTGATGGTGAGATCTTCGCCCCCGGCTTCGCTTAAGGCACGGGTAGTCGCGAAACTCGCAATGGTCAGGCCGGTAATAATGATCACCGTCATACCGACGGCAGCGGTGACTGCGGTTGTCAGGCGTCGTTCTCCCCCGGGATTTGGTCGAGGCCACTCGGCTTTGGAACGAGACAGCGCCCAAATCAGAACGATCATGACGATCATCCAAACCGCTGAGCAGACGGCGACGATGCCCATGATAAGATGTTTGAGGTGGACGGCGGACGCCCCGTGGACATCAAGAGCGGACTGATTGCCCCCACATCCGGTCAAGAGCAATGCCCATGCCGCCATTGTGATGAGCCTGAACGAGGGACTCATGGCGACGGTCCCTGATCTACATGCAGCGCGGCTGGGCCCTCCTCGAACAGGATCGAGGCCGGGGCGCGATTTTCCGCAGGCCGCGTCTGCTTGTCATCGTTGCGGCCCGGAGCCGCCGTCTTTGCCGAATAAGCGCCGATCGTCTGGATATATCCAGCAAGCTGCCAGATCTGTTCGCTGGTCATTTTGTCTCTAAACGGCGGCATTCCATGTGGCCGGCCGTCGCGAATCGACGCGGCAATCGAGACCATTTCCGCACCGTAAAGCCACCACCCATCCAGGAAGGATGGCCCAATGCCGCCCCGGCCGTCGCCATGGCAAGATTCGCATCCAAACCAGCTGTAGAGTCGCTTTCCTTGATTGAGGTTGTAGGCATTGCTTTCATAGGGCTTATCGAGGGCGAAGTAGACCTCGGGGGGCGCCCCGCTGATCCCGTTCGGCATCAAACGAAAGCCATCAATCGCGGCTGCGAGCGGGGGATCGAGACGCAATTGCCTTTCCTCTCGTTCGCAGCCCGCCAGAGCAACGGCTGCAAAGAGAACAACTAGCCTGCTGATCTGCCGACGGTGTCCTCGGGTGCCGACCACGTCGCCATTACCTCGTTATCAAATGCTATTCTTTTGCAAACTCCGCCGCTCGTCGGACATGGACAGGCAGCAATTTATATCCGGGCGTCTTCGCTTTCGGATCGTGATGATCTAATGGAAATAGCGGATTGGCTTCCGGATAGTACGCTGCGCAGGTTCCTTCCGGAATCCCGTAGGTAACAATCCTCAGGCCCGCAATGCGCCGGTCTCTTCCGTCGTTGATCGCAGTTATCAGATCGACTGCATTGCCTTCGACGAGACCGAGGCGTTCAATGTCGATCGGATTCATGAACACTACCCATCGCGTTCCCTCGATGCCGCGAAAGCGGTCGCTGTAGCCGTAGACCGTCGTATTAAACTGGTCATTCGACCGTAAGGTCGTCAAATGCAAGACATCTGTCGCCGACGTTTCCACGTCGAAAGTGGGAAATAGAAACCCCGGCGTAATGAAATTTGCTTTCTTGTTGCTTGTGACCCACTTGCGCTCACGCGCCGGCAATGGCCGGGCAAAACCGCCCGGCTGAAATAGCCGCTTGTTGAAATCCTTGAATGTCTCCGGATAGGTTTGTTCGATGGCATCGCGGACCTTCGAGTAGTCGCTCACCCATTCCTTCCAGGGAGCCTTACCCGAACCTTGCAGCGTTGCCTGCGCGAGGCCCGCGACGATAGCCGGCTCCGAAAGCAATTCCGAGCTGGCTGGCTTTGCACGTCCGCGAGAGCCGTGGAAGTGAGCGACGGAACTCTCCATCGATACCGCCTGCGGCCCACTGGCCTGCTCGTCAACTTCAATCCGCCCGAGGCACGGCAAGAGATAAGCGATTTCTCCGTGAATGATGTGGCTGCGATTGAGCTTTGTGGCGATGTTGACCGTGAGCCGAATTTTGCGCCACGCAGCTTCCATTGCTTCCGTTTCAGGAATCGCTCGAATGAAATTTCCGCCCAGACCGATGAACGCTTTTATTTCGCCGGCGAGAATAGCTTTGCAGGCATCAATCGTCGTATGCCCGGTCCAACGCGGTGGCTCGAACTCATACAGTTCGGCAAGCTTATCGAGGGGGACGAGGCCCGGCTTTTCCGTGATACCGACTGTGCGCTGTCCCTGGACATTGGAATGGCCGCGCACGGCGCAGATGTTTGCCCCCGGTTTGCCGATGTTGCCGCGCAGCAACGCCAGATTTGCAACCATGTGCACGTTCTGAACGCCCATTACGTGTTGGGTCAGGCCCATACCGTAGACCATCATCACGGCATCCGAATGAGCGTAAGTTTTTGCCGCTTCGACCATTTGATCCCGCGTCAGACCGGAGACGCGTTCAAGTTCATCCCAGCTATGATTTCTGGCAGCGGCAGCGAATTCCTCAAAGCCTGCCGTGTGCTCCTTAATAAAATCATGATCGAGTACGTGCTTCTTATCCGCCGCCGCAATTGATGCTGCGAACGCTACCATTGCTGCATCGGACGGATCTTTCGCTTTCGCGTCATCTCCAGCCACCCTTCTTATGCCGTAAGACTTCAGAAGGTCGTCCGCCTCGATCAATGCCTTGCTGATTCCAAAGATGGCGGCGATGTCACCGCCATTTTTTACCTGATAGTACGATGATGCAATCTTCGTTTCCTTGCCGGTTAGCATCTGGCTCGGCGCCTGCGGATTGATAAAGCGCTCAAGCCCCCGTTCGTGCAGCGGATTTATCGCGACCACCTTGACGCCGCGTTCAACGGCATCCTGCAGATCGTGAAGCAACCGTGGCGAAGAGGTCCCGACATTCTGCGCGATATAGAAGATGCAATCACAGTTTTGAAAATCAGAGAGAACCGCCGTTCCAACGGAGGCGCCAATGCTCTCGGGCAGTCCGACAGATGAACTTTCGTGGCACATGTTCGAGCAATCAGGCAGGTTGTTGCTGCCGTACATCCGAGCGAAAAGCTGGTACATGTAAGCGGTTTCGAGCGAAGCGCGGCCCGAAGTGTAGAACTCCACCTCTTTTGGAGAGAGGGCGCGAAATTCGCGGGCAATCTCTTCGAACGCCCCTTCCCAGGAAACGGGAACGTATTTATCCGTCGCAGCATCCCATCGCATCGGATGGGTGAGCCGGCCCTGCTCCTCCAGATCGTGATCGTGCCAGCCCTCAAGTTCGGTAAGCGTATGACCTTCGAAAAAAGCGCGGTCAGCACGCCGGTGGGTCACTTCCCATGCGGTCGCCTTGGCGCCATTTTCGCAAAATTCAAGTGGATGCGTTTTCGCTGGTTTTGCCCACGCGCAACTGACGCACATGTAGCCGTCAGGTTTGTTTTGATGGGCAAGTAGCGACGAGCCGTCAAATGGCATATGTTCTCGAAGGAGAATTTCGCCGACGGATTTGGCGGAGCCCCATCCTCCCGCTGGTCCAGAATAGCTCTGAATTTTTGGCGGATGCCTCGACCTTCCAGACATCAATTCAATTCCAAAACTGGTGGTACGAAAGAATACTGTTGCCCCTTATGAACACGCCAGCCAAACAACGGTTCCCACGAGACGATGGAGCGGGGACTTATTCGGGCGGCCGCCTCTACCCTACCCTCCAGTCTGCGTATTCGAGATCGGGACCTAACTCGCGAGCTCTGCTTATATCTTCTCGTCCAGCGCCACGGGCGAGGTGAATTGAAGCGGCTCGCCTTGGCGCGAAAGCGAATAAAGCCTCAGCCTTGCCGCTGCCGCGTACCGGACCGCTAGTGCTGTCGGCATGCCGGCTGACACCAAGGTTGCGAAGCCCGCCGTGACCGCCTTCTGAACCATTTCGAACGAGCACCGGCTGGTGATCAGGCAGAAGCCCTCTATTGGATTTTCGCTGCGCAGCAATGCGCCGATGAGCTTGTCGAGGGAATTATGCCGGCCGACATCTTCCCGCACTGTGCATAGGGCTCCCTCAAGGGTGACCCACGCGGAGGCGTGAGCTCCCCGCGTATCGCGGCTTAGCGGCTGCCGGGCCCTCAACGATTCTAATGCAGAAACAATGGCGTTCGCACCCGGGGCTATCGCCGGCACGACGTTGATCGCCGGACGGCGCACGTCATGAAGGTCTTCAACTCCGCACAAGCCGCAACTAGTATGCCCTCGTAATTGTCTTACGCGGCGGCCCGCCAAATAGCGGTGCAAACTGTTGCCGTCCAGCGATATGTCGAGAGTAATACCGTCGTTGCTGTTATGAACGGCAATGTTGCGCAAGTCGGAGGGTTTCTCGATGATCCCTTCCGAGCGGGAAAATCCCATGGCGAAGTCCTCGAGGTCGTCGGGGGTCGCCATCATCACGGCGTGAGAAAACCCGTCATAGCGGAAAGCGACCGGGGTTTCTTCTGCGATGCAGATTAGCCGGAACGGGTCGATGCGATAGTGTTGCTTGACCGCATTGGCGGCAGCGGAAACGGCGGTTTGAGGTTGCTGAAGGCGCTGGTTCATCGCATTGTCCAAATAAGCTTTTTTGAAGCATTCGGCGGTCGCTGTAGTGAGAGGTTGGTGCGCTGGCGACAATGATCAGCGATGCGATGGCTAACGAAGAAGTAGGCTAGCGATTTCATCCAGAAAGCTCGAACCTTATTGGGCTGGCGGCTCGTCCGCCTTGCCTTTACGACTAACTTGCTGTGCTCGCTCTTTGTCGCGCGGTTGTTCCTCTCCTCGCTCGTCCCGCACGATACCGTGGTCTGAAGGCCCACCAGATGTTGGTCGCGGCATTCCAGCCTGACCGCCATGCTTGCCGCCTTGATCCTGCTGCCCCTCCAGATCATTTTCTTTCGGCATTTCAGATCTTCTTTCGGTCAGGGGTTGCTGTTCAATTGATTCATGAATTTGAACCGCTGGCCAAGCCCCGACCAGGGGCGGCAACGCGGACCTCATGCCCTTGTCTCAGCGCCAAAGAGGCGGCAGCAACTGCGGCTTCAAAAGCGGCCTCCTTTGTCTCGTATACATTTTCGGCTTTTCCGTCGTGGCGGACCCGCCATTCTGCGTCGCGGCCGATGATCTCATAAGATGCCAATCCCATCGCGCGCTCCCTTCTTGGTTTGAATCAACGAGTTCTTCTCCAACAGGTTCCCGCGCTCCCCAAATGGATGAAACAACTATTATTCGCCCGCGGGAACTGAGCGAAGTATACAAATCGTTGATTCAAGGACCGAGACCTCCGCCTAAGTCAAGTCGCAACTCTTTGCCGAGGTGACGTTTACGAGTGGACGAGATCTGGCGACATTCGCCACTCGTTTATCTTGGCCTACTTGAGGACAAGCGAGCGGAAGATGCCGTCCTGGAGCGCGAGAAGGCGCGCATAGCACATGTGAAGTCATCCGCCGAGCAGGTTGCCCCAGCCGTCGAATTCAAAACCCCCGCCATGCAATAACCCCGTCCGCCAGCGTCCTCGAATTTCTCCTGAAATCAGCCGCGTTCTCCCCGGTCCACGTCTGGGTGGTATCGGTCAGGCGGTCATGAAGAATGGCGGGCTCAGAGGGATCGAAGCCAGGCATAGGCCTGAACGAGTTTGTCATGTCATAGGTCCTTGCACGCCGCGATAGATGGGGGCCGGACTTTGCCTTCCGCCGACTTTGCGCGGCATTCGATCTCGGCGAGGAGCAAAATCATTGTCCTTGCGCAGGCTAATATAGATGTCATCCCAATTTTTGCCGTCAAGCGCATGCCCCGCGATGGGACAAGGTTTCGCGCTGCACGAAGCTTCGGCGCGGCGGCGTTTTTGAGCACGCTCGCGCTGCCGGCCGGCTTTTCGCAAGCTGCCTGCAATTGGAACCTGACGCGCGTTCGGGCAAATCTCGAAGACTGGCGCCGGCTGTTGCGCAATCAGGCGAAGCTACGCACGTGAAGTTCCAGTGGCTCGGGGGCGAATTTCAGACATTCGCCACAAAGCTTGGCGACACCTCTGCGATTAGCCGCTTCGAGGAATAACATGACCCGATGTTCACTGGGTGAATTACATCAGCGCTATGTCATCGAGGGCAGGCCTCTCGAGGCGAGCCTTGAAGAACTCTTGCGCGCTGACAGCCGCGCAGGAGCGCGCGCTATCCTCGCTTCGGTCGCAAAACGGCGCTTTGAAAACCGGTCGGAAGGACAGCGGCTTCGCAAGATGCTTCGCTTTGAAACCCTTCTCTGGGACAGGGGCCAAGATGCCATCGCGGGCGTCGATGAGGCCGGAATGAGTCCGCTTGCCGGGCCGGTCTCGGCTGCCGCAGTTATCTTGAAGCCCGGGACCCGTATCACCGGTATCGACGATTCAAAAAGGCTGGATTCCAACTCGCGTGAGGCTCTTGCGAAAGAAATTAAAGAAAAGGCGGCGGCATGGTCTGTCGCATTTGTCGAAGTCGAGGAAATTGACACCATCAACATTTACTGGGCGGGCATCCTAGCAATGCGGCGGGCTGTTGAAGGTCTGAGAATAACTCCGCAGCATCTCTTGATCGACGCAAAACGTTTGAAAGAGATGGCGATCCCGCAGCAGGCGATTATCAAGGGCGATAGCAAATCCGCCAGCATCGCGGCCGCTTCAATTCTGGCTAAGGTTTCGCGCGATGCGCTGATGCGAACGCTCGACACGTGTCATCCCGGTTACGGTTTTGCCAATCACAAGGGGTATCCTGTGCGCGCTCACTATGCCGCCCTTTCGAGACTTGGCGCATGTGCTGCCCATAGACGCTCGTTCGGTCCTGTGCGCGAAGTTCTTGGCTTGCCTCCGTTGCCGCCTTGGCCGTTGGCATCGGAACGCGTCATGGCTAATTGAAGGTGCATCAGCCGCCATTGGCAAGCATCTGACATGCCGCACTCTGGCGAATTGAAATTGAAACTTGAGAAATCCCTATTGCGCGGGCCCTAACCAGCGCTGTCGACGTTTTCGAGGGCTGGGTGCTGCTCGGCGGATCGGACGCCGGGAAGCTGTCCTTCAAATCCTTTTTCAATTGATCGTCCGCCTTTTTGGGGCGGCTGAGCGTGCTTTAACTGTCTCTGCGTGTTTGTCGGTCGGTGCCGGATCGAATTTTTCAGCCATGGCATTGTTCTCCACTGCGGACAAAGCGTCCGATACCTTGCGGCGGTTACAAGTTACAAATAGCGCTTCCGTTCCGTCCGATTTGCACGCTACAGCACGCGGGAGTTAGCGCCGACATCAGAGAGCCTTTTATTTGGCACCGTAGGCGACGTAGATCAACACATCCTAGGCAATTGGGCTGCACGCATATGGCTTCGAAACAAGTCGACAGGATTCTCGTCAACTACCCCAAAAGCAGCGCTTTGCTGGCAGGCCCGCGTCGACATAAACGTCGCCCCATGGAAATGCCTATCTCACTCAGTGGGGCTTGAGATCCAATGGCCGAGATCATCGAAGCACATGCAGGAACCATGGCTGACAATAATAACAACAAGCGGCGTCGGCTCGTAGAGGTCAAGGACGGTTGCCGCTATGGAAAATTCGGAAAGACTAAAGCTTATGAGCTGATCGGCCAAGAGAGGATCAGGGCCTACAAAATGGGCGGCAAGACCATGATCGACCTCGACAGCGTGGATGAATATCATGCTTCGCTGCCGAGGGTCGAAACGAGAGCAAGCTAGGCTGCTGACCGCGCAGCGAGGCGGAGGAGACTGCGCAGGCTGCCGCGGGCGATCAGACCAATGCAGCATTTCAACAACTTCGCCCAAGAGGCCGCATGGTTGTAGATACCGCATTTGCTTACCAAGCTAGCGCCACCCACCTCGTCGCAGCACCAGCACTTTTTTCTCCGTGTCGTGGGCGAGGTGAGCTTTCACTCCATCGCCGTCGAACGCGCCCTCCTCGTTGAGCAGGATCGACGCGGTCGAGCGGAGGCGTGCGCGCAGTAGTTTACGCCGGCGCCATTATCGCAGGCCGTGATCCGCGGCGCCCTATTCAGCGTGTTGTTGGCCATTTGCACGCCATCATCACTGGACGTCCAACAGATCCTGGATCTGCGTGGGGCGATTAATGCTTTCGGCGTCTCCCGCCAAGCGAACCAGTCGCCCCCCGAAGTCGTCCAGCAAGAGGTAGGTGTTTCGCTCGGCGTCGGGAGGCACGCATGACAAGACCTCTCCTTCACCTCGCGATACTACGTTCGGTCGATCCCGTCGGGATTTCGACTCAGAGGCGGGTTCGATTCCGGTCGGGGCTTTGTGGGGACCGAGACGGCATGGGTCGCGCTAGCTGCAGGAGAGCTGGCGTTTTTATTTTGCGAGCTTGTACCGCGCGTCAGCTTGCTGGTATTTCTGCTGGTATTAGCAGCCATCGATGATAAGAATCGCTTCACTTTCAAATAGTTATGGTACTAAGCGATTGCCGGCCAGGGGCACCATGAATAAAACACCAGCAATAACAATAACTTATGCGATTGGTGTGATTCCTGATTTTTTCGCAACACCTTGAAAATACACATGGAAATTAGCGGCAGCCGTCCGTTTTGCTGGTATTTTGTCGGCATGAGAAGGACAAACGTGCACGACAAATTTCGCTATTCCCGAACGACGGAATTGAGCAGATAGCCCGCGAGAATGATGGTGCGAGCGCCAACCCGAACACGTCGGCTGCCAGAGTTCTTGTGACGTAGCCAAGAGCCTGACGCATGCGAGTTTTCCGGCGCACGATCTACGCTTCACTTCGATCGGTTGCGGTAGAGCCTGATGTGACGCGGTGGCTTTAGGTTCGAACATATCTGTTCCAGCCTCTTTGGTCTGGCGTTGGTGGCTAACCCATGACCGCGGGCGACGTCGAAAAGTGGCGGGCTAGGCCATTCCAATACCGACGTGCGTCCAATCGTGATAGGCGAATTAATCTCAAGCAGTCGTCAAGACGATTTTGCCGATCGAATGCCCCTCCTCGACGGAAGCGAGCGCATCGATGGCGGAGAGCAAGGGAAACGTCTTGTGGACATGCGGCTTTACCTTGCCAGACGCAACGAGGTCGGCAATTTCGGCGAGTTCCGAGCCGTCCGCCTCTACGGTGTAGCGTGTCGCCCGAATGCCATGATCCCTCGCCTTATCCTGCGAGGGATCGGTCAGCGTCGTGACCAGGATGCCGCCTTTCCTGACGAGCTTCCACGAGCGCTCCCGTGTCTCGCCATCGATTAGATCGAAGACCATGGCGAGATCGGAAGCTTCGTCCTCGAACCGCTGCTTCTTGTAATCGATAACGACGTCCGCTCCGAGATCTCGCGCAAACTGGACGTTGCCGGTCGAGACCGTGGTCAGCACGCGGGCGCCTTTGGCCTTGGCAAACTGAATGGCGTAATGCCCGACGCCGCCCGAGCCACCATGAATCAAGACTGTCTGCCCGGCCTTCAACCCTCCGTGTCGAAACAGGCCTTGCCAGGCCGTCTGACCGGCCAGAGGAATCGCTGCCGCATGGACGTGATCGATGCCGGTCGGCTTAAGGGCGATCGCTCGCTCCTCAACGGCCGCCTTTTCGGAGTAGCCGCCACCATAGATGTTCACAATGCCGAACACCTCGTCGCCCGGTTTGAACCGGGTAGCTTGCGCACCGCATTTTTCGACCACCCCCGAAAAATCCCGGCCTAACGTGTACGGTAAACGGTCATCCTTGACGGCTGGATATTTGCCGGACCGGATCTTGAAGTCGACGGGATTGACACTGGCTGCGTGCACCGCGACCAGCACCTGGCCGGCGTCCGGCAGCGACGGCTCGACAACGTCGGCCTGCAGGACTTCCTTGCCGCCGAAGCGATGGATGCGCATCTTCGTAACGGGTGCCATGGGTCGATCTCCCTGAATTGCCAAACAACTTCGCGACGATGCCGTCGTTCCCTTTGCGACAGGAACCGGAGTGGTAATTCGTGGTTCCTAAGGGGGCCGAAGCAGGAGAAATCCAATGGCAAACGAAACCCCGCGGCAGAAACGCATTACCGGCCGCGTCATGCATGAATTCAAGCACGGCGAACTCAAGAGCGGCCGCAGCGGTAGAGGCGGCAAGGTGAAGAGCCGGCGCCAGGCGATCGCCATCGCACTTGAGGAAGCCGGCGCATCCCAGTACGAGAGCGGCTCCCGCAACCGCCGCAATCTTCGTCGCACCGAGCACAAGGAAGTCCAGGGACATACCGCACAACAGGAGCGGGAGGGCAAATCTCGCGTGGGCGCCTACCGGAAGCGAGAGAGCACAAAAGCGATGGCCGGCCGGAACGCCCGCAAGCTCACCGCGCACGGACGGAAATCAGCTGCCTCCCGCTCGCGAAAACCCGACGGCGTCACTCGGCAGGAGCTCTATGCCAAGGCAAAGCGCAAGGGTATCGAAGGCCGTTCAAGGATGAGCAAGCGGCAGTTGGAAAACGCGCTCGGTTTGCGTTGGAGTGAAGGCCGTCCATAACGACTGCTTGTTTCGCTATGTCACGCTCCGAATCTCAATGATCGTACTAAAGGGATTGCATCCTTGCAGTGGCGCCTACGCGGTGTGGCCTGGATCGATGTTTTTCGGGGTCTTCTTGTCTCGCTGCGGCGTCATTTTCGCCGGATCGGCCTTACCAGGCACGCCGCGCGGCCCGAATTGCTCACGCTGGCGATCTTCTTCCGTAAATTCTGATTCTTGGCCGTTGATCTGCTCTTTTGGCATGAATGCCTCCATAACAAGCGCGGCCCTGCATACATCGCAGGCATACCGCGCGCTGAGTTGACCCCCAATATGGGCGTTAAACTTCGTTACGCTCGTAGCGGTCTCGTACGATCTGGTCAGACGCCTTTCGCAGTCGCCGGTTGCTGAAATGGGAATGGAGCGTCCCGTAGATCAGTGCCGAGAGAAGAATGAAGGCGCCTACGAAATAAATTATTTCCATGGGCAGTCTCCTTTCAAAGGCATTTCCTACCTCAAAAACGGCCAGTCGAGCATTCGGTTCCGGGGAACCCATGTGACGGCGGGACATTCTCTTTGGAAAGGAGATTCGCCATGCCGAAAGATAAAGAAGGTCACGGTGTAGTTCTGGACGATAAGGGCCAGGAACAACCCGCCGACAAGGAGCGTGCTCAGAACGCCTCCAAGACCGAGAAGGGCAAGATGCCGCCGCAGAAAGTAAGAAAGGACGAGTAGGTTTCAGGCCGTTACGTCGCGCTTGGCTACGGTTGCATCCGCCACGCCGATCTTGGTCGATTTTATACGACGTCCATCAGGGGGCCGATTGCGAGGCTGGCCTCGATCAGCGGCCACGGCGGGTCCTACATCCTTGATGGGATTTTAGTGTTGCGCTCCCCGATCGCCTGGAAAGATCGCCGGGCGGCCCGAAATTTCTCTGTCCCTCAATCAGCGGTCTATGTCCGCCCTTCAATCAGCGGTCTATGTCCGCTTGCTGACAGAAGCACTTATACGGAACTTGCCGATGTTCCGATGATTAGCTCGTGGCCGCCACATCTCGCGCCGCCTGCGAAGGGATGCCGATGCCTGCTCCGCCCGTCTTTTTTGATCCTTCCGTCGAAACCATCGCAGAGGACGAAGCGGAGACGCTTGAGCAGCTTACCGCAACGCTGCTTAGGATTTCCGATGTCGTGTTCGCGGATTCTCGCCATGCCTTCCGTAGCGTGCACGCCAAGTCGCACGGTATCATAGAGGGCGAACTGGAGATTCTTCCGAATCTTGCGACCGATTTGGCCCAAGGTCTCTTTGCGAAGAATTCAATATATCCCGTGGTCATGCGGCTTTCGACGATTGCCGGCGACATGCTCGAGGACGGCGTCTCCATTCCGCGAGCGATCGCATTCAAGGTCATTGGCGTGGACGGAGATCGTCTTGCCGGGTCGGAGACCGACCGGACCCAGGACTTCCTGATGGCGGACGGTCCGGTCTTCTCCGCCCCTACCGCGAAGAAGTTTCTGGCCAGCCTCAAGCTGCTCGCCAAGACCACCGACAAGGCGCCGGGTCTCAAGAAAGCTCTATCGTCCGTGCTGCGCGGCGTCGAAGCTGGCCTTGAGAGCGTTGGCAGCGAAAGCGCCACTCTGAAGACCTTGGGCGGTCATCCCAACAATCACATTCTCGGGGCGACCTTTCACAGCCAGGCCCCGATACGGTACGGCGATTATATCGCAAAAATGGGCCTCTTCCCCGTTTCGCCCGAGTTGATCGCGTTGAAAGAGAAGATGGTCGATGTCGGCCACGACCCCGACGCCCTCCGGACGGCCGTCCGCAACTATTTCGAGACTGGCGGCGGGACTTGGGAATTACGCGCCCAATTGTGCACGGACCTGAAAGCGATGCCCGTCGAGGACGCCTCGGTAAAGTGGCCGGAAGACCTCAGTCCCTATCGCACGGTCGCGCGGATCACCGCGACCTCGCAGGACACCTGGTCGTCCGATAAGGTCCGGCGCGTCGACGACGGGATGTCGTTCAGTCCCTGGCACGGTTTGGCGGCCCACCAGCCGCTGGGATCTGTGATGCGTGCCCGCAAGGAGACCTACCGGGCCTCCGCCAAGTTTCGGGGCGAAAGAAACGGGTGCCCGATGCACGAGCCTCGGGACTGAAGCGTTCAGCCCGAGCCATTCAGCGTTGGAAGTCCAAATGTACTGGAACGAGTCACCTTTGGAGCGGTTCTACGTCGGTTGGAAAACCAAACCGAGGTCCCATTGTCCAATTCCACCGCTGCCTTGACCATACCGATCGTCCTGACGATCAACGGCACACGACACGAATTGTCGCTGCCCCCGTGGGTCACGCTTCTTGATCTTCTGCGCGAGCGACTGCATCTCTCCGGCGCCAAGAAGGGCTGCGATCAGGGACAATGCGGAGCCTGCACGGTCCTCATCGACGGCCATCGCATCAATTCTTGCCTGGTGTTGGCAGTTTCCCGGGACGGGGCTGAAATCACCACGATCGAAGGGCTCGCAAACGCAGGCGAGCTTCACCCTCTGCAGGCAGCTTTCATCGAGCACGACGCCTTCCAATGTGGCTATTGCACGCCGGGTCAAATTTGCTCGGCGGTTGGACTGCTGCACGAAGCACACGCCGGCTCCAGGCAAGAGATTCGCGAACAGATGAGCGGCAACATCTGCCGGTGCGGCGCCTACACCAACATCGCAGACGCCATCCAGGAAGTTCTTGAGGGCGGAGCCGTAAGCAGAGAGGCTGCGGAATGAACCGCTTTGATTATGTAAGAGCCAATTCCGTCGCCGATGCCATCGCGGCCTTGGCGGGTTCACCCAACAGCAAGTTTCTTGCGGGTGGAACCAACCTCGTCGATCTGATGAAGTACGACGTCGCCAGGCCTTCTCGCATCGTCGACATCAATCGGCTTCCATTGAAGGAAATCAATGAAACGGTGGCCGGCGGACTCAGAATCGGCTCTCTGGCGACGAACAGCGACGTCGCGTGGCACCCACAAGTCGTGAAACGCTACCCTTTGCTCTCGAGCGCGATCCTCGCCGGCGCTTCGGCGCAGCTCCGGAACGCGGCGACGACCGGCGGTAACCTGCTGCAGCGTACGCGTT